>ERZ650302.819-NODE-819-length-17486-cov-31.127933_pt1 | contig 17486 bp, 10 predicted proteins | sample MGYA00376238_ERZ650302 | MGnify/ENA primary metagenome ERZ650302 (study PRJEB26733, sample SAMN07839298) | wastewater metagenome | biome: urban; feature: wastewater treatment plant; material: waste water | place: USA: North Carolina | collected 2016-04-28 ... | reverse complement strand
TCAAAACGATGTAAATATGGAATAAAACTCAAACTTAAATGCGAAAAAACCACAGCCAAACATGCCAAACCACGAATACTTTCCGCTGCGTTTAATTTTGCCATAGTGAGAGCAATCAAGAAATTTTTAAACGTGCCAAGCATAGGACTGAATCTTAATTCATGCAAGAATAAATCACAAAAAGCCCCTGTAACAGGGGCTTAGATCACAGATTTAGAACTTAATCCACGCGTACAATTTCGCCATGTTCATTGTGATGAACAACGCAGATTTTTTGCTGACGCCCCTGAGCGACTTCTTGCTCTGGCAGATCAAAATGGCGAGCATAATCATTGATATTTTTTGCTTTAACATGTTTTACCGTGTGTGCAGGAATCAACTTACACCACAAGCACAACACTGCCGCACAGGTCAACAAAGTGATCATATCCATTTGTAGACCAAACCAAAATGCATTGAACAGGCGATGAAAACCATAAGGCTGATTTGCACTGATTAAACCGATTAAGACCACCATCGGACGCCACAATAAAAACCACACACCCCAAAGCATCGCAGTTGAAGTGGTTGACATATAGCGTCTATGCCAAGGCAACTGCGCACGTAAGTCAATAATTAACGAATTTGTACTCATGAGTCTATACCTAAGTGATCGATGATTTTAGCGGATACCGCGATCTGGGCTTACCCAGCGCGCACGTTTACCATCCCCTCTCATCAATACTTTTGGGAAGGCAAGAATGCTAGCAGTGACCGTAATCAGCCAAAATACGAATGGATACCAAATCATCCAATAATAATTTTTCAGTAAACCTGGCTCATAACGACTATCCATCCATTTACTAATCATGAACTGGAATAAGCAGGTTGCACCTAATAAGATACCTGTACCGTATGGGAGAAATGGTGAGCTCATGACAGGTAAGACATGATTAGGAATAATTAAATCCACTAACCAAATACAAGCTACCAACAACATTAAATACGACCATACCAATGTCAGAAGCAATTCTAACATGAGTGGCCACAAAAAATTCAGACCTGGTTTGAACAGCACGTCAAAATTTTTAATCAGAACTTGCGCACCACCCATTGCCCAGCGTAGACGTTGTTTGTATAAGCCTTTTAAGGTTTCAGGCATCAAAATCCACACCAGCGCATTGGGTTCAAATTCAACATCCCAACCTGCACGCTGCAATTTCCACGTAATATCGATATCTTCAGTCAGCATATTTGGAGACCAATAGCCAACTTCGTGTACAGCACTCTTACGAAATGCTGTAATCACACCCGATACCGTAAATAATCGTCCAAATACACGCTGAGCGCGTTTAATCATACCCACAATCGATGAAAACTCACCCACCTGAATTTTGCCTAAAATACTGGACCGGTTAATAATTCTTGGATTTCCTGTTACCGCCCCCACCCGTGGAAAGCGTGTTAAATGATGCATCATCCACAGCACAGCATGCGGATGGAGTAATGCATCCCCATCAATACACACCAAATATTCATGTTGGCTAACCATAGCTCCTGCTCTTAGTGCATAAGCCTTGCCTTGGTTTTCAGCCAGATGTACCACACGTAAACGTGGATACACTTGTTGTAATTCATCGAGTATTTGAGCCGTTTTATCACTACTTCCATCATTAATCGCAATCACCTCAAAGTCAGGGTATTGCGTTTGCATCGCATATTTGATGGTTTCACGTACCTGCTCTTCTTCATTAAAACAAGGAATCAAAATACTACATGCATGCTCACTCGGCTGAGGAATCTCATTTTGTTTATATTCACGTTTAAGATAAAACCATATTCCACCTGCAATCCATAACCAAGCCATAAAGAGTGGATATAAGAATGCAAAACCAAAAAAATAATCATTGAAACTTAAATTAGATAACCATTGCATTATTTATTCTCCAAAACTTTTTGAGCAAATGGATCGCGGTAATTCAATGGGCCACTATTTAGGCTCAGCTCTGGGTAGAGATTCTGATGAATCACCTTTGCTTGGTTAAAACTGTAATTATTCACACCTACTTTTTGAATCGCTAAACTTCTTAGTTGTTGATAATCCTTTTTCAGTTGTTTTACTTGTTGTTTTGTTAATTGTGCTGGCACATTAAAGCTGGCAATTAAATACTGCTGTTCTTTATCATTAAAGGTTTTAAGTTGCTCAACAAAGGCTTTAAAGACCTCAGGTTGCTGAAGGGGATCTAGTTCCACATAAAGAAAATCTGCATAGTCTAGAGTATAGTCAAGTAACGGTTTTAAACCTGAAAGTTGGGTTTGATCTAACTTAAACTTTAATGCAGTTTGGTTGTTAATACTGATGTTAGCGTAATATTCAGCCTGAGCTTTGAGCCGCTCTTTAATTTTAAAAACGCGTTCCACTTGAGCTTCGCACGCGGCATCCCATTTCTGTTGCTGTACCGCACAATCTAACATTGACCCAGTATCCAGCATTAAACCTTCTATAGAAGTGTTGCTTTTCACCAAATCAGCAGTTAAAGCAGTCAAGTCTAGATTTTGCTCGGTCTCTAAACTCAATGGAAGTTCTGCATAAATACGATTATTAATTCGAGTACGAGACTGCCAACTCACTCGGTTCAACATATCTTGCTGCATTTTGAGCTGACGATTTGGGAAATAGGCGACATCGATTTTTCCATCCCCATCACTATCCGACACTGCTTTAAGAATCAACGTACTGGTTTTTAGCCCATCAACAGCGTCGAGAAATTGCCCAAGCTTCTGATTAAATTGCTCATTATTAACCGATTGCATTTCAGCCAAATCAAAGCGTAACAAACTCTTCCGCTGTTTATAGGGTGCCCGTACATCGTTTAAAAATTCCAACATTTCCTGATTAATCATTTCAGGAGTTGGATTATCCATAATCAAGGCACGTTGATAGGTTTTCACCGAGTCAGCTAATGGCGCCGTACTGCCCAAACTAAAAGACATTCGGAAACCCGCTTTGGCAGCTAACTCTTCACTTTCAGTCGTCACCGCACCATAAGGCCAAAAGATGGCTTTACTATTTATACCTAATTCAGTGTCTAAGATTTGCTTCGATTTTTTTAAATCTGCAATCACCCGATTTTGATATTCTGCCTCTGTTTCATAGCGTTTCTGCTTCTCAAGATATTCACGGGTAATCGCAGCAGGTTGCATATTTTGTTGTGGATTCGCCAAAATCCCGCGGTGCATATTGTCAGAGTGAGAGACAAATTCAGCATAACCCGATGCCACCATTTCACGCATCTGCGGCCATGTCATTAAGTTGCCTTTACCGTATGCTTCATAGGCATCTTTGGTATTGCCATTAATCCAACTGGTCGGGATCGCAAAAACTGCTGGGGTTTTATATTGCTTTAACAGTGGGAAAACGCGGTTATAGCTACTTAAAGCACCATCATCAAAAGTTAAAAGTAGTGCTTTATTCGGTAATGTTTTTTTACCTTGACGTGCCAACCAAACATCTTCTAAACGAATCGGATGCCATCCTTCGCGCTGAATCCACTCCAAATACTGCGCCAGATTTTTGGTGCTAATCGCATAGAGATCGCGGTCTCCTTGTTTTGCAACATCATCCCGTACATCATGGAAAGTTAAGGTCACAAATTGATTATCTTGTAATTTAAGTTGTTTGGGTTTTGGTAATTCCGCATGAGAAAGCAGTGGTACGCTTACTGTACCGACCAAACTCATCGCCATTAAAATATGAGTCAATGTTTTCATTAGAAGCGCCCCTCAAAACCGATGACACCGTAAGTTCGTTCCTCCGAGTCGCCATCATATGGATGTACACCCCAACCAATACCGTAGTTCAACTTCCATGTTCTTGAGAGCTGCCAGTCATGTTGGTAATAGAAGTTATAAATCGCTTTTGCTGAAAAATCCGTCTGTTTATATGTCCCCACACTGGCTTCAAAGTGCTGGCTAAAATGACGATCATAATTACGCCATGTCATCCAATCATGAGCTAAAGCCACTTCTAAACTATAGTTGGATTCAGGGTTAAAATAATCCGCTTCGATATCATCATTTTTCCCGTAGTAACCACGTAATGTGGCTTGCGTAATATGATGCGGCGCTTGGAAAATCTGCTGCATAAAATACGCAGCGGCTTCTTGACGTGTATTGCCATCATCGATATCGGTCAGCTGATAAGTTGCTCCTGCTTTTCGCGACTCATTTTGTTGCCAATCCACACCAACAGCATAAGATTCACCTTCAAAACCACGATCAAGTGCTTGTAATGGAATATCTGCTTGACTGTTATAGCCTAAATGATAGTTCCAGTGATCATTAAGCCAGTGTGACCATTCCAATTCAGCTCCGAAACGGTCACCATCTGTGGCTTGAGATAATGCAATACTGGCATGCTTACGATTCGATGCCCACTCAAGACCTAGCCCAATACGGCTATCATCCACTTCACCATCATCAAAGTCAGACCAGCGGTAATCATGTGTGGCATAAGCACGGTAATTGTCGTAAAACCATGGACTGTTTAGACGTGTTTCATGGTCGCGCTCGCGAGAACCTTTTAACTGTCCCAGCAAGTCGCGACTATCTGATTTACTTCTTGAAATGGTACTTTGGTGTTGAATCGTCGCTCGATTACGGTCATTTAACTCCTTCTGACTGAGCTTTACACCAGTATCCAACGGTGCTCGTTGTTGCAAATCTGCAGTTTGCGCTTTCCAAGCTTGAATATTGCCTAAAGCCTGACTATTTTGCATATGGTTAATACGCGTTGCCTGATCTATTGGCTCCACCCCATTGAGTTGAGATAAATTGCTCTCCGACAGCTCTGGTTTTTCACGCCAACGCTGAATCAGGGCTAAATTATTTTGATAACTGACATTATTGGGGGCTTTCGCAAGCAGTTGCTCAAAGTATTTTTCAGCTTTGGCATGCTCATTGCGATAAGCATAATTCAATCCTTTTAATGCCAGATATTCAAAACGATCATCATGTGTTGTTTTATTTACCCCTTTTGCCTGACTATAAATAAAAGTCGGCAATAAATGATCCATCTGCACAATCAACTGATCTGCTTGCTTAAATTTTTCCTGTTCAACAAGTGAATAATACAAGCCTGCATAAACATCATAATTGGGATAATTTTTTTCCAATAATAAGCTTCGATAATAAATTTCAGCTTGCTGCGGCTGGCGTAAACGCAGATAACTGTCTGCCGCTGCATGACGGACATAGGCTGGCATCTCTAAAATAGGGATATTCACTTTCTGTAATGTCGCCAAGGTTTGTTTGGATGCTTGGCGTGCATTTAGAGCATAACTATAGTCATAATAAAACTTACGACGAATCGCTTGATCCTCAGGAAGTTCAGCCTCATAACGTTGCATATCTGCAATGACTTGATCAAGCTTGTTATATGCCAGCATACCTTGATCACGATAGGTCAACATACGCTGCGACTGAATCGCATTTTGTATACGCTGAGAAAACTCATTGAGTTTTATACTATGCTGTAGATTAGGGCGTGACTTATTGAGTCGACGTGTTTGAATATATTGCTCTGCTTCTGCATAGTCACTATTGACCATCAACGCTAAAACATATTGCTCTTGTATGTCAGGGTTGGTTTCTTGCTTACTTAATGCATATTTAGCCGTTTCCAGTGCTTCCACAGGCATATTCAAAACACGGTAGGCATACGACATTTGTGCTAAGTAGTCTGGACTGAGTTGCTCCTTGTTAATTTGCGCTAGTTTCTGCTTTGCCTGAGCAGATTGACCTGCCTCCGCACTTAACACCCCATCCCACACCAACCATTCCTGCTGTTGACTCTGTTGATAAAAAGTTTCTGCCCACTTTGCAGCAGATTGAAACTGCTTTAAGTCCCGCTGTCCCTTTACAACACTTAGCCATGCGTAGCTGGGAAAATCCTGAACTTGAATATTCTGTAAATAACCCAGATCAGCCAGTGTTAGCTTTTGATGTGCTTGTGTACTTACGATGTAATCAGCGATAAGCTTTTGATTTTGTGGTTGTTGATTTAAAAGAGTCCGTAATTGTTCTAGGCCTTGTTCAACCTGTCCCGATCGAATCAGAACAACCCCTTGCTCCCTGAGTTGATCAATATTGTCTGAAGCTTGTAAATACGTCATGGGTGAAGTACTGGCTAAAATACAAATCGCCCAAATGGATTTTTTATAATTCATATTCATTTCACACTATGCTGGTAAATATCACCACACAATTTAATTATGCTTATTAATTATGTGTCTTTAGACCCAGTATATTTTATCAAATGAATAAAATGTAAACTGTTTTGTAAACAAATTGTGATATAAAGCTCAATTTTTACATGGTGTTATGCCGTATTTTAAGTTTAAAAAAAATCCCCTAAATAGGGGATTTTTCCAAATGTTAAAATTTAAGCGAGACCTTTATCCTTTAAAAGTTGGAACATCGTTGAACCCAGTTCTGCTGGGCTACGCGTATAGGCCATCCCCGCCTTTTCAAATGCTGCAAACTTTTCTTCCGCAGTACCTTTACCACCAGAAATAATTGCTCCCGCATGCCCCATACGCTTGCCTTTCGGTGCTGTTACACCTGCAATATAACCCACCACAGGTTTAGTCACATGCGATTGAATATATTCAGCTGCTTCTTCTTCAGCCGTACCACCAATCTCACCAATCATGATAATCGCTTCAGTTTGCGGATCTTCTTGGAACAGTTTCAAACAATCAATTTGGTTCATGCCCGGAATTGGATCACCACCAATACCAATACAGGTGGATTGACCTAAACCAAGCTTAGTCGTTTGCGCAACCGCTTCATACGTCAATGTACCAGAGCGAGAGATAATACCAATTTTACCCGGTTGGTGAATATGACCAGGCATAATCCCGATCTTACATTCCCCCGGAGTAATAATACCCGGACAGTTTGGACCAATCAGACGTGTACCATGGCCATTGGTTTCTAGATAACGCTTAGCTTTGAGCATGTCTAAAGTTGGCACGCCTTCTGTGATGACTACAATCAGTCCAACACCTGAGTCAACTGCTTCAATAATTGAATCTAATACAAACGGAGCTGGTACATAAATCACAGTCGCATCTGCGCCTGTACCAGCAACTGCATCTTTCATGGTGTTAAATACAGGTAAATCTAGGTGGGTTGTGCCACCTTTACCAGGAGTTACCCCGCCAACGACTTTAGTTCCATAATCTAGTGCTTGTGCTGAGTGGAATGTGCCGTTTTTACCTGTAAAACCTTGTACCAATACTTTGGTGTCTTTATTAATTAATACGCTCATATTGATACTCCTTACGCTTTTACTGCAGCAACAATTTTTTCTGCGGCATCCGACAAGCCATTTGCAGAAATAAGTTTTAAACCTGATTCATCAAGTAATTTGGCACCCAATTCAGCATTGTTCCCTTCTAAACGAACAACCACAGGTACGGTCACATTTACTTCTTGAACCGCTGCAATAATTGCTTCAGCAATCATGTCACAACGTACAATTCCACCGAAGATATTAATCAATACCCCTTGTACAGAGGTATCTGCCAGAATAATTTTAAACGCTTCAATCACACGGTCTTTGGTTGCACCACCACCGACATCAAGGAAGTTCGCAGGTTGGCCACCATAGAGTTTAATAATATCCATGGTTGCCATCGCAAGGCCCGCACCATTGACCATACAGCCAATGTTGCCTTCAAGCGCGACGTAGTTGAGGTCAAATTCAGACGCTTTTAACTCACGTTCATTTTCCTGTGACTTATCGCGCAGCGCAGCAATTTCTGGTAAACGATACAGCGCGTTTGAATCGATCCCCACTTTGGCATCGACACATAGGATGTCACCATTTTCACGCACAGATAGCGGGTTAATCTCAAATAAAGCAAAGTCATTCTCAATGAACGCCTGATACGCAGCAGACATCACTTTCACAAATTGATTCACTTGACCATCTTTAAGGTTCAACTTAAATGCAACTTCACGCGCTTGAAATGGCAATAAGCCAACCAAAGGATCGACTTCAACTTTAATAATTTTTTCAGGGGTTTCTTCAGCAACCTTTTCAATTTCGACGCCACCTTCGGTCGAAGCCATAAAGGTCACACGACGGCTTGAGCGGTCAACCACTGCACCTAAATACAGTTCACGCTCTACAGGATACACATCTTCCGCGACAAGTACGCTATTTACAGGTTGGCCATGGCTATCGGTTTGATAGGTAACAAGGTTGGTCCCGATGATGCTTTTTGCATATTCAGCAGCTTCCGTTGCTGACTTTACAACTTTTACGCCACCCGCCTTACCACGACCACCCGCATGCACTTGGGCTTTCATGACAGCAAATTTTCCGCCTATTTGTTCAAAGGCTTTTACTGCTTCTTCTGGAGTGGTGGCAAGTACGCCCTCTTGGACAGGCATACCATATTTTTTTAATAGCGCTTTAGCTTGATATTCATGTAAATTCATCGACTAACCTTTTTATTACTGCTTATTTACTTTTTGTTGCACCGAAACTGTTTACTATCACAGTAACCATTTTGGATTTTTAAAACTTCTTGTCTTTATTTTTAGATGATTCTTCATGAGAAGACAACACCTGAAACAAAAAAGAGCGACCGTAGTCGCTCTTTTCGTTGTCTTATTTGCGTTTACGCTGAATTGCGTGAATCGCTCGACCATCCACTGCAAGTGCAGCTTCATGAACCACTTCTGAGAATGTTGGGTGACCAAAAGTCATCAACTGTAGATCTTCAACCGAAGATACAAACTCAAGTGCAATCATACCTTGGTGTACGATGTCAGATGCAGCAGGTCCAATCACGTGCATACCCAGTAAACGATCTGTTTTTGCATCAGCAACAAACTTCACGAAACCAGCATTTTCACCCGCAGCCATTGCACGGCCGTTTGCAGCAAAACCGAATTGACCCGTTTTCACTTCGTGACCTTTCTCGACAGCTTGCTGTTCTGTTAGACCAACCCATGCTGCTTCTGGATGTGTGTAAATCACAGAAATGATCGTGTCATAGTTGACTTGAGCTGCATGACCGTGAATACGTTCAACAGCCATTACGCCTTCTTCCATTGCTTTATGTGCAAGCATTGGACCACGTACCAAGTCACCAATTGCATATACGCCTTCAACAGAAGTTGCACACCAATCGTTTACTTCAACTAAGCCACGTTCAGTCAGTTTAATACCGCAATCATCTGCCAATAAACCTTCAGCATAAGCACGACGACCTACACAAACGATCAATTTATCGAAAGTTTGTTCTTTGTCTTCACCGCCTTGGGTATATTTAACAGTCACTTCACGACCATTAACTTCAGTACCTGAAACTTTCGCACCGATACGGATATCCATGCCTTGCTTAGTCAAGAGTTTTTGGTAGTCTTTCGCCAAAGCTTTGTCAGCCATTGGTAAGAATGCATCCATTGCTTCAAATACAACAACTTCTGCACCTAGACGACGCCATACTGAACCCAGTTCGAGACCAATTACGCCTGCACCAATCACACCTAAACGCTTAGGCACTTCTGGGAATTCTAATGCACCAGTAGAATCAACAATAATGTCTTGATCTACAGGAGCAACAGGAATATTTACAGGAACCGAACCAGTCGCAAGAATCACATATTTAGGTTCTAAAACCTGAGTTTCGCCTTCATGAGAAACGAACTCAACTTTTTTACCTGCAAGTAGTTTACCAGTACCTTGTAACCATTCGACGCCATTACCTTTAAGTAATTGCGCAACACCACCAGTCAATTGCTCAACGACTTTGTCTTTACGCGCTAGCATTTTAGACAAATCGAAAGCAACTTCACCCGTTGTAATACCGTGGTCATCTAAATGCTTAACAGTATCTTCATAACGATGTGAAGAATCTAGTAATGCTTTAGATGGGATACAACCCACGTTTAAGCATGTACCACCCAAAGATGGTTTACCTTTGTGAATACGTTTTTCGATACACGCAACTTTAAAGCCTAATTGCGCTGCACGAATTGCTGCTTCGTAACCACCAGGGCCACCGCCAATTACAACAAGATCAAATTGTTGAGACATTTTTATCTCCAAAAATGGGCTTAGAGGATCGCTCTAAGCCCATGTTTTATTCTTTAGAATTAAAGGTCAAGGATCAATTTAGCTGGTTCTTCTAACAATTCTTTGATTGTTACAAGGAAACCAACTGCTTCTTTACCATCGATTAGACGGTGGTCATAAGAAAGCGCTAAATACATCATCGGTAAGATTTCTACTTGACCGTTTACAGCCATTGGACGCTCTTGGATTTTATGCATACCCAAAATCGCAGTTTGTGGTGTATTCAAGATCGGAGTCGACAACAATGAACCGAAAGTACCACCGTTGGTGATTGTGAACGTACCGCCAGTCATGTCTTCGATGCCCAATTTGCCATCACGTGCTTTGTAAGCAAAGTCACGGATACCATTTTCAACTTCAGCATAGTTCATGCGGTCTGTATCACGAAGCACAGGTACAACTAGACCACGCTCAGAAGATACTGCTACACCGATGTCATAGTAACCGTGGTAAACAATGTCATCACCGTCAATTGAAGCATTAACTGCTGGGTAGCGTTTAAGCGCTTCAGTTGCCGCTTTAACAAAGAAAGACATAAAGCCAAGACGCGCACCGTGACGCTTCTCAAATGCGTCTTTGTATTGTGCACGCATTTCCATGATTGGCTTCATGTTCACTTCGTTAAACGTCGTCAACATTGCAGTTTCTTGAGTTGCAGCAAGCAGACGCTCAGCAACACGCTTACGAAGACGTGTCATAGGAACACGCTTCTCAACACGCTCACCCACAGCAACACTTAATGGTGCTGCAGCTGGAGCTGCTGGTTTAGTTTGGTGATTTGCCACATCTTCTTTCGTGATACGACCACCACGGCCTGTACCTGCAACATCAGCAGCTGGAATGCCAGACTCAGTCAATGCTTTACGCACAGCAGGCGCTTGATCAGCAACTTGAGCACGTTCAACGACTGGTGCAGCACCCGCTTCAGTTTGAGTAACTGCTTGTTCTACTTTCGCTTCAGACTGAACTGCTTCAGTTTGCGCAGCGCCAGATACAGCACCTTCTTCAAACTGTGCAATCACTTCATTTGAAAGAACAGTGTCACCTTCACCTTTAATGATCGATGCAATTGTACCGTCAGCAGGAGCAACAACTTCTAAAACAACTTTATCTGTTTCAATATCACAGATCACTTCATCACGTGATACTGCTTCACCTGGTTGTTTGTGCCAAGTTGCGATTGTTCCATCCGCAACTGACTCAGGGAATACCGGTGCTTTAATTTCGGTTGCCATTACTAAGAATCTCCTGTTATTCAGCTACGATCGCTAAAGCGTCATTTACGAGCTGAGCTTGTTGTTTTGCATGCAAATATGGTGAACCACAAGCCGGTGCAGCAGAAGCTTCACGACCTGCATAACTGATACGTACTGGTTTAGCCGACTTCATTACATCATCATATAGACGAGGAGCAATAAATAACCAAGCACCTTGGTTCTTCGGCTCTTCTTGCGTCCAAACGATGTCTTTCACATTTGGATATTGAGCAAGAACTTCAGCAATACGCTGTTCAGGGTATGGATACAATTGTTCAATACGAACAATTGCAGTGTTATTCAACTCTTGCTCACGACGTTTCTCAAGCAAGTCATAGTAAACCTTACCACCGCAAAGCACTAAACGTGTTACGTCTGCTTTGTTGATGTTGTCGATTTCATCAATCACAGTTTGGAATGTACCATTTGCAAGTTCACTTAAAGTAGACGTTGCAAGTTTGTGACGAAGTAAAGACTTCGGTGACATGATGATCATTGGCTTACGAATTGGGCGAATCGCTTGACGACGTAAAGCATGGAAAATCTGTGCAGGCGTAGTCGGTGTCATCACTTGCATGTTGTCTTCAGCACATAGCTGTAAGAAACGCTCTAAACGTGCAGATGAGTGCTCTGGACCTTGACCTTCAAAACCGTGAGGAAGAAGTAAGGTTAAACCACACACACGCTCCCACTTGGTTTCACCTGATGCGATGAACTGATCGATTACCACCTGTGCACAGTTTGCGAAGTCACCAAATTGTGCTTCCCAAATGATCAAACTCTTAGGCAGAGTCGTTGCATAACCATACTCAAAACCTAACACCGCCATTTCAGACAACAATGAGTCATAAATAGCAGTACGTGGTTGATTTTCTTTGATATGGCAAAGTGGAATGTAAGTTGAACCATCCACTTGGTTATGCAGTTTTGCATGACGGTGTGAGAAGGTACCACGACCAACGTCTTCACCAGTCAAACGAACCAAATAGCCATCATCTAAAATAGATGCATAAGCCAAAGTTTCTGCAGCACCCCAGTTCAATGGAATTTCGCCAGTTTGCATTTTTAAGCGATCATCAATCACTTTTGCAACTTGACGCTGCATCACGAAGCCTTCAGGAAGCTCGCGCATTTTGCGACCAAGCTCTTTTAAGCGATCTTCAGAACATGTTGTATCCCATACGTCTGTATAGTCATGTCCTAAGTACGGTGCCCAATCTACAAACATTTTTGTATTTGGTTCAAGTACCAATGCATTTGCAACGTGCTTACCTGCTTCTAAATCAGCACGGTAGTCTTCAACCATTTGATCTGCTTTAGCACGGTCTAATACGCTTTCTTGAACCAATTGGTCTGCATACAGCGCACGCGTTGTCGTTTTCTTGTTGATGACTTGATACATCATTGGCTGAGTTGCAGCTGGCTCGTCCGCTTCGTTGTGACCACGACGACGGTAACAGAACATGTCAATGACAACGTCTTTACGGAAAGTATGACGGAAGTCATGTGCCAATTGCGCAACAAACAATACTGATTCAGGATCATCACCGTTCACATGGAAAATCGGCGCTTGGATCATTTTCGCGATGTCCGTACAGTATTCTGTAGAACGCGCATCACGTGGATCAGATGTTGTGAAACCAACTTGGTTATTCACCACAATGTGAACCGTACCACCCACTGTATAGCCACGTGTTTGTGACATTTGGAAGGTTTCTTGGTTAACACCTTGACCTGCAAATGCAGCATCACCGTGAACAATGACTGGCAATACGTCATCGCCACCAATGTCTTTACGACGCACTTGACGTGCACGTACTGAACCTTCAACCACAGGGCCGACGATTTCTAAGTGTGATGGGTTAAACGCCAATGCCAAGTGAACTTCGCCACCTGGAGTCATTACGTTTGAAGAGAAACCTTGGTGGTACTTAACGTCACCAGAACCTTTTTTATGTAAGCTCTTACCTTCGAACTCACCAAATAGGTCTGCTGGGTTTTTACCCATGATGTTTACAAGAAGGTTCAAACGACCACGGTGTGGCATACCAATGACCACTTCTTTACAACCTACAGAACCTGCACGCTGAATTAAAGCATCAACCATTGGAATGAAAGATTCACCACCTTCCACGCCGAAACGTTTTGCACCAACGTATTTATTACCTAGGAATTTTTCTAGGCCTTCAGCCGCAGTTAAACGCTCTAATACGTGTTTTTTCTGTTCTGCAGTGAAGTTGAATTGACCACGTGCACCTTCAAGGCGTTGTTGAATCCAACGTTTTTCTTTGGTATCAACAATGTGCATGTATTCTGCACCAATTGAAGCACAGTACGTTGCTTCCATGGCTTGAACCATTTCACCTAGAGTTGCTTCGTCTTTACCAATCAAAAGATTACCTGTATTGAATACAGTGTCGAAATCAGATTGGGTTAAGCCATGTGCAGCAAGGTCAAGATCTGGCACGATTTCACGTTTTGCCAAACCTAAAGGATCAAGCTTCGCTTTTTGGTGACCGCGGTTACGGTACGCTGCGATCAGTTGTAGTACGCCAATTTGACGACGTTCATGTTCTGTACTAACAGAACTTTGTACCACTGCTTGAACACGACTTGAATTACGACCTAGTAATAAGAATTGCTCACGTACATTGCTGTGTGGTTGATCACCTTTCGGGTATTTATCGAAGTATGCACGCCAGTCAGCTTCTACTGAGTCTGGTGCAGCCAAGTACTGCTCATAAAGTTCTTCAATATACGCTGCACTATCAGCGGAAAGTTCAGTGTCAAGACGCAATGCGTCAGCAACTTCTTGCATTTGTGGACCCATTTCCTATTGCAAAAACATTTCAGGATGCTTTTTAAGCGAACCCATGATTAGTAATGTCAAATTGGTAACATGACATTAGTCCCCATAAGGCGGATGCCATGAGGCGTTATCACTACATTAGAATTACCCAATGTGACAATGAATCATAACGCCCTCAGCGGCATCATCACTCATTCATACCCGGCCAAAACCGAGCAATTTTTTGCAAATCGACTTAGAAAAAATAAGGCGATGCATTATTTTTTCTAAAGCGACTAACCCTTCATTTATACTCGCTCTAATGCGGCTTAAATGTTGAATTAATGTACATATTTAGCGCGCATTTTTTAAATATAAACGTGCAAAAATTTTAACATACTCCCCATATTTCAATTGATTTTTTTGACACATACCTTTCATAAATTGGCGAAATACACATATCAAAATTTCATCTAATATATGGTGCTTTAAATAAAACCGAGTTTCAACGTAGACCAAAGTCTACTCCAAAAAACACATACGAAAAGAGAGCATCATCTTTCAATATGCCCTCCCCATCAACAACATCCATATTAACATCTTCATAACTTTTTTTGCAGACTCATACTTGCACTTATTTATGACATTTGTTTTAAATCGCCGCGCTTTTCACCAATCTGGTGCAATTTCCACAAAAGCCACCTATCACAAACAAAAATAGTGCCAACCTCACGCTTTCACTCAACTTTATTTTTTACAGCAAAAATCTAGCTATAAAATAAAAAAGCACACCCCAAAGGTGTGCTTTTTCTAACTGATAAATCAGCCTACAGATTAACCCGCAGCATCTAAAAGCATGTTACGGATGTGACCGATTGCTTTAGTTGGGTTCAAACCTTTAGGACATACTGATACACAGTTCATGATGCCTTTACAACGGAATAGCGAGAATGGGTCGTCTAGACGAGCCAAACGCTCTTGAGTTGCTGTATCACGAGAGTCGATGATAAAACGGTATGCATTCAACAATGCTGAAGGACCCAAGAACTTGTCTGGGTTCCACCAGAATGATGGGCATGAAGTTGAACAACATGCACAAAGAATACATTCATATAAACCATCTAAGTGTTCACGCTCTTCAGGAGACTGTAAACGCTCTTTTGGTGGCGCAGGTTGGTTGTTGATCAAGAATGGATGAATTTTGTTGTACTGATCGTAGAACTGGTTCATATCCACAACTAAATCTTTAACCACTGGCAAACCAGGTAAAGGACGAACTGTAATCACTTCTGGTAAGTCGTTTAGGTTCCAAAGACACGCTAAACCATTTTTACCATTGATGTTCACACCATCCGAACCACAAATACCTTCACGGCATGAGCGGCGGAATGTTAATGATTCATCCTGTACTTTCAATGCAAGAAGCGCATCAAGCAACATACGGTGCTTATCAGTCAACTCTAGTTTGAAAGTTTGCATGTACGGCGCTGCATCCTTATCAGGATCGTAGCGGTAGATATTAAATGTACGAGTACCTCTACTCATCTTACTTCTCCCAATTAGAATGTACGTGGTTTAGGTGGAATTGCAGCAACTGACAATGGCTTGTAACGCACTGGCTTGTACTCAAGACGGTTATCGCTAGAGAACCATAATGTGTGCTTCATCCACTCATCATCACGACGACCATATGGGTAAGCTGGGTGATCTGGCGACTCTTCAAAGTCTACAACCGTATGCGCACCACGGCACTCTTTACGAGCTGCTGCTGAAATCAATGTCGCTTTAGCCACTTCATACAAGTTTTCAACTTCTAAAGCTTCTACACGCGCAGTGTTAAATACTTTAGATTTGTCTTTCAAGTGAATGTTACGTACACGTGGTTCAATCGCAAGAATCTGCTTCACACCTTCTTCAAGAAGTGCAGTTGTACGGAATACACCAGCATGGTCTTGAACGATGTCACGAATTGCATCTGCAACTTCTTGAGCATTTTCACCTGTAGATGAGTCATCTAACTTACGGATACGTGCAACAGTTTGCTCAAGTACAGTCGTAGGAAGCGGTTGGTATTCATCACCGTGATGTTTAGTCACGTAGTCGATGATGTGCTCACCCGCAGCTTTACCAAATACAACCAAGTCAAGTAATGAGTTCGTACCTAAACGGTTTGCACCATGTACAGACACGCAAGAACATTCACCAATTGCATAGAAGCCTTTAACAGGTTTCGTAAAGTTACGATCGCCCGCATTAGTCGAATAGATATCGCTATCTTTGTCATAATGTGCTGCAAATGCTTCAGTTTCAGAACCTTCAGGCACAACCACTTGACCGTGGATATTCGTTGGAATACCACCCATTTGGTAGTGAATTGTTGGTACAACTGGAATTGGCTCTTTGGTGATGTCAACGTTCGCGAATTTCTTACCAATCTCAAATACAGATGGAAGACGTTTCATGATCGTTTCAGCACCCAAGTGCGTCATATCAAGCAAGATGTAGTCTTTCTTCGGACCACAACCACGACCTTCTTTAATTTCTTGGTCCATAGAACGTGATACGAAGTCACGTGGCGCCAAGTCTTTTAAAGTTGGTGCATAGCGTTCCATGAACGGCTCACCTGCATCGTTACGAAGGATTGCACCTTCACCACGACAACCTTCAGTTAACAATACACCTGCGCCAGCAACACCCGTTGGGTGGAACTGCCAGAATTCCATATCTTGCAATGGAATACCTGCACGCGCAGCCATACCAAGGCCGTCACCAGTGTTGATATAAGCATTGGTTGATGCACGGTAAACACGACCCGCACCGCCTGTAGCAAACAATGTCGCTTTGGCTTGGAATACTGCAATTTTACCCGTTTCTTGGTCAATTGCTGTTACACCAAGAACATCACCTGCTTCGTTACGAATCAGGTCAAGTGCGATCCATTCAACAAAGAATTGTGTACCCATTTTCACGTTGCTTTGATAAAGCGTGTGAAGAAGTGCGTGACCTGTACGGTCAGCAGCAGCACATGCACGTGGAACCGCTTTTTCACCGTAGTTTGCAGAGTGACCACCGAATGGACGTTGGTAAATCGTACCGTCTGCGTTACGGTCAAATGGCATACCTAAGTGTTCTAACTCATAAACCACTTGTGGCGCTTCACGCGTCATAAATTCGATCGCGTCTTGGTCGCCTAACCAGTCAGAACCTTTAACAGTGTCGTAGAAGTGGTAGTGCCAGTTATCTTCTTGCATATTACCAAGAGATGCACCAATACCACCCTGCGCTGCAACTGTGTGCGAACGAGTTG
>ERZ650302.816-NODE-816-length-17574-cov-7.957303_pt1 | contig 17574 bp, 14 predicted proteins | sample MGYA00376238_ERZ650302 | MGnify/ENA primary metagenome ERZ650302 (study PRJEB26733, sample SAMN07839298) | wastewater metagenome | biome: urban; feature: wastewater treatment plant; material: waste water | place: USA: North Carolina | collected 2016-04-28 ... | reverse complement strand
CTACAAATTCTATGATTCTATGTGGTAAAAAATAATTTCACCCAACGGGTTAAAGAATAAATAGAAATAGAACTATTTCACATATAGCATAGCTATGTGAATAGTAAAACGTCTATCCATTTCTTTTAAAATTATAAATTCTATTTTTTTTCCTATGTGGTAAAAAATAGTTTCACCCAAAAGATAATTTAATTAAAAAAGCGACAACAAATCTTGTTTTTGTTGTCGCTTTTTTTGTATCCTAATAGAAAACCTTATTGCGCTTTTACCTTCAATATTACGAACAGCTTTCCCTAATTTATTCCTCCAGCATTAAATTTTATAAAAACCACCAATAGTTATTAGCATGATTTCGGTTAGATTTTTTATCTTGATTATTTCTTGATTTATGTTGGAATTTTTGTTTGTACAAGAATATTTTAGAGTAAAAAACACTATAGGAATGGAAGTGAAAATTATTAATTCATGATATTATTCTGTTTTTAATAATTTCCATAAAACGGCTGAGCTTCCATCGTTTGGGATGTATTTAGCAAATCGCCCGTCTTTTTTGCCCATACAATCGCCTTTGGCGGAGTTGCTTTTGATTATATATGCTTTTTTAGGTTCATTATACTCTATTACAAAACTATCTTTGGGATATTCTTTTGTTTTTCCTATTCTTGGATTATTATATTTATTGACAATGGCATTGGTTTCGTCTGCAAATAAATAAATTGAGAAAGTTCCATTTGGTTTTTTTGTTTTTGGATTCAAATTTTCTCTAATCACCCATTTTTGTATCGCAGAATTGTCCAGTTTAGTAAGATTTAAATCGGTTAATGATCCATATTGTCTTTGATAAGGTTCCAATGCTAAATTTTCGCTGGTATTCAGTAAAAAATAAGTGCCATTAATCATTTTGCCTTCGGCATATTTTGATTCTTTTTTTTCTATTTTCTTTTCGGTTTTATTAGTTTCAACGGTTGTCTTTTGGGCCTGACAACTGGCTAATTGAATGGCAATTACAAACCATACTAGCCTTACTATTTTAATATCCATTTTGTTGTATTTTAAAAAATTAAATATTAATACTTAAATATACTATTGGTTTCGAAACTCCCTGTAACCGCAACTTTTGGATTGGCGACATTTCCGTCCTTGTTTACCATACCCGAAAAGCTGCCTTTTAGCGTGCTGCCATCCCAACTTATAATGGTTAATTTTACGCCGCTATCCGATCTGTTTCGTGCATAATACACGCCTCCAGGATAAAATGCAGCAAAAATATTTTGTGTATTATTTGCCGTGAGATCAATACTTTCTGAGTCGCCAATTTTTACATCAAAACCCCTGCCCTGAGTGCCTTCGTCTGTAGCTCCTCCAAATTTTCCGTTAATAAGCGCTGCGCTAAAAGTGTTAGACGTGTACTTTTGTCCATTTATGGTATAGGTTACTGTTCCAGACAATGTTGGTGTATCGGCAGCGGTTTCATCATCTTTTGAACAAGAAAATTGAACCGCAATGAGTACTAATAAGATTATTTTTTTCATAGTATTTTAAATTTAATTTGTAAAACTTCCTGTGATTTTCCCAGATGATTTTTCAGCTGCTTTTGATTTGTTTTTATTGATTTGGTGTAGTTCTCCTGCAAAAGTTCCAGTGATTTTTTTACCTGAAACTTTCAAGTTTATTGTTCCTCTAATCTGATATGCTTTTTGATTAATTTGCAAAACACCCGCTTTCTTATTATCATCAATAGAATAGATTCCTGTTTTTTTGCTCGGAGCTATTAAACTTATAAATACATCGGGGGTTGTATCTAGTGTGAGGTGTGACGAAATTAGTAAGCCTTTTTTAGCATCTTCTACAAATGAGGCTACTTCATTCATGGTTTTACCATTCATCATAAATGTAATTTTGCCAGGCGCTTTTTGCAGTTCTCTCAACATGGCATCCACTTTTGGATCTCCAGTTTGGGCATAAGAAAAGTACGAAAACAGGACTGTGAATAGTAGTACTATTTTTTTCATGGTTTATATATTAATTGTAAAACGCTTTATTCTAAATTCTCCATATTTTGTATAAGCCAGATATAGTATCCGTGAGTCTGAAGAATCTGTAAATAAGTTAAAATTTGACTGATCTGATGCGTAATCTAGTTCAATATTGTTTTTTGAACTCCACTCTTTTTTTACAATATCATACAATCGAATAAATCCTTCTCTGGAGTAAACGGCTAAATATCTATCTTTTAAAACTACCGCCGTATGTGCAAATCTAGAAGCTGCATAATTAAAGTTTACATCAGCTTGCTTTTGCCAAGTGTTGGTGTTGATGTTGAAAATTGAAAATTTGTTTTGATAAGGCCCTGAAGATTCGTTTCCTATCATATAAATAAAATTTTCGTGAATTGCCAGCCCAGGATAGGCTACTTCATAAGGAGTATCACTTAAAATTGACCAATCAGTACCTGAACCTCTAAATCTGAATGAAGTTCCTCCATAGGCATTACCTGCATAAAACATAGTGAAATTTGTGTTTTTAGTGCAAGATGAAGCAAAAGGAGCAAAATAACTTGGATTCGTTTTTGTATAAAACCATTGATCTTGGGATACGCTATATATGGCTCTTTCTTTTATGTTGATAGCATTTAATTCGTCATTTCCATCACTTGTTAGTATTCCAGTTTCTCCTCCACTATTAGATAGTATATCATGAGTTGGTGCTGCTAGAGACTTGACAGTAGTGTCTTTTACATCGTAAGAATAAAAAAAACAAGAATTGGTGTTCGTTTTTTTTACAACAACATAAATTTTATCTTTTAACTTATCCATCAAAACTACATCATAACTAGCAATAGTTGGTGTTATTGGAAGAGCAGGATTATCTTCTGTAAATTTAATTTCGCTTACCGATGGTGCGGCTTTTGTTCCTTCATCATCTTTGTTGCAAGATATTGCAACTAGTGAAAATGTTAAAAATGCGAGGATTATTTTTAGTGTTTTCATGTGTTTATATTTATTGTTTTTAATTGGCCCTATATGTTATCGCCTTTTATTTATTGGTGTTTGTTTGCAACAAACTCGTTGTTAATGACGATTTCATAAATTATATTATTTTTTTGTAAATCCAACGGCGCAGCCTATTTCGGCAGTAGAAAAACTACTCACAAGATTAGCCCCCGAAAACATTTCAACTTTAGACGCATTGATGGCATTGGCATTAAAATCAATTACATAAACAGTGGTTACTTCATTAGATTTGCTATCGGTATAGGTAAGTATTTTGGTATCTTCATTGTATGACCATGTAAAATTTGATTGTACAAGAGCAGAATAGTAAGCAATGTTTCCAGTGTTGTCATTTTTAAATGTCCAAATGGTTCTTACAGCTCGTGGCGATGGATAATAGTATGGGGTCATACATTCATTTATAATCCATTCTTTGGAACTATTATTAGTAAGAATTGATTTAAAATCATTTGTTTTTAAGGCAACTGCATCATCGTCTTTAGAACAAGAAACAAAGGCTAGCATCACAAATAGGGTTGTAAATAAAGTTTTCATAAGGAATTATTTTTATTAATTAATACTAATTTTTCGGGTTGTTTATTTGCTATTTTCAAATTCTGTTCTCAACAGAAACAGATTGTTATCGAGTGTTTTTTATGGGTATTATTTTTCAAAATAGTAAACAATACAATCCATCACGGTAACCATTGCTTGGCTTTGGCAACCATAATTTTTTTGTTCCCACTTGTATCGCCACAATGCCCAGAAGAATTATAAATAAGACATTCGCTAAGTGTTTTCACATTGGTATTGGCATTGTTTTGCAAACCATTTTTAAATTCATTAGCATCTGCAACGCCCATCGTGTTGTCAATCTTGTTAGACATCCAAGCCACAGGAAACAGCACCGCCGAACCTTTCCAAGCATCGCCGCCTGCACATTGCAACAAAGCTCCTTTTATTCCCGAAAATGGCGAGGAATTTGCAAACTGTCTCGGCAAGATTAACGCCATAACCATATTGCCTCCTCGTGATTGTCCGCCTATGATGGTTTTATTAAAAGGAAGTCCGTAATCATTATCTGCTTTGGTAATTACTGCCATCATATCTGCTCTAAATAGCGCACCTTGTTCCTCCCATGTTATTCCTGCACTATCCAATGATCTGTAAGTAGTGGTAATAGCCACAAAACCTTCTTTTGCCAATGCTGTGCATTGATCGTTGAGCAAACCGTCATTTTCAGTACCTCCGTCTCCCACTGCCAATACCACCAGTCCTTTTGCTGTGGAAGATGAAAGGTCTTCTTGATAAAAAACTTTGTACTTAAAATTGAAAGTTGGTTCTGTAATTATCTTGCTTATGATGCTTGAATTCGTTGTAATAGTAGCGTTTTCATCATCGCTGCTACAAGAACTTATTCCTAGAGTGATAACCAATGCCAACGAAATATTTTTTAAAACTGTTTTCATTATTTTTAATTTGAGTTTTTAAAACTGATAAACCGCTCCTACTTTTGCACCATACCATATATCACTTCCCGTTGGCGAAATAGGAATGTTAACATTTACAGAAGTTTCCATAGTAATTTTATTTGAAACCGGAATACGATAACCGCCTTCAATGGTGGCATACGTTAAATTAGCAGTTGCTTTTTGGGTTCCAAAGGGACCTAAATCAATTTTATAAGAACTCATATTATAATTAATTCCTGCTCCTGCAAAAAACTGTTTGTAATAATACCTTCCGAAAGCACCTATTTCAAAATTTGAAACATTGCTTCTAAATATTGTTCCCGTTTTTATCCCTAACACTATTTCGTTAGTAATTTTATAACCTGCAAATGCCGAAACTCCAAAGTTGGTACTGTTAGCACCACTTTGACTGCTGAAATCGCCTTGTATGTTACCTCCTACTTGTAATTTGTTTAGGTCAAAACCTGTACTCGCCCTTTTGCTTACTGGAGCAGTTTTGGTTACTGTTTTTGTCGATGTAAAATTGTTTTTTTTCTTACTTGTTTGAGCATTCGCATTTAGGAAACAGAAGAAAGAAAAAAGGAGAAAGATGTTTTGTATGGCTGTTTTCATTGTTTTTGTTTTTGAATTTTCTATTACGTTATGCCTACTTCTAAAATTGATATTGCAAGCCTATATTTAGCCCTACACTGCTAAACGAAAACGGCATTTTTACTATTTTTTCTGGCTCATTAGCAGGTGACGACACATTGGTATAAGCAAAAGAATCTACAAATACTTTTTCTTTATCATGAACACTCATTGCGGGTAGTTTGCTTACACCATTTTCATCATATTGGGTATAAGACCCTTTTTCTGGAGTGTAGGTTAAGCTGGTTAAATTGATTTCGCCAAATAATGAAATTTTGTCGTTTATTTTATACAAAGTCCCCAAGCTACCATGAAAACCAATAGGAATTCCTTCTTTAAGTGTCAGCGTTCTATTGATAATCAAATCCTTAGTACCACCTTCGCCAGACGAAACTATTTGCTTGCTGTTATCTGAAATTGTAATTTTTCCCGACCCCATAATCATCCCTACTTTTGCATAGGGATTTATCTTATCAAAGCCAGCTTTAAAAACAATTGTTGGTTTTATCTGAATCATTTTTGCCGAAATTTCGCTATTAGTGTACTCAGTAGTGTAGCTGGTTAGTGTTGTATTGGTTTTTCCGCCAAACAAATAGTTCATTCCCAACTCTAATCCCATATTTTTGTTAAGCATATACCCTACGTTTAATTGCGTATTCAATCCCTGTCCGAGGTTAGTTTTTACATACTCAACTGTGCTGTCATAGTAGCCTGTTCGAGTAGAATTTAAAAGCTCGAAAACATTGCCTACTGTTGCATTTACATTGCCTGTACCTTTGTTATAACCTAAATTGGCACTCATATAAAACCCTTTTTCTACTTGTGCATTAGCTTGAAAGATTAATAAGAACAGCGTTAAAAGTGTGCTGATTTTTTTTAGTTTTTTCATGATTTTTGTTTTGTTTAAATTGCCAAACAAAGATGTAACAACACCAAAGAATTTTAATTTGCAAATGAGCAAACGGAAAGGTTGAATTAGTAAACGGTTATAAAACAAAAAACTCTCGGTTTTTACATTAAAATTTTTCTTTACTTGTTGTTTTCGGAGAGGTAAGTCTATTCAATAATTATTTTTTTGTTGATTATGCTTCCATTTTCAAGTTCTATTTTTAGTAAATAAACGCCTCTTTGTTTTATAATATACTGGCCTTCTGAGACAAAATTTAAAGCTGTTTGTTTTCCTAGCTCGTTAAAAGCAGCAATTTTAGTTATTTTTTGTGGTGTCTTTATATGAAAGATATTGTGCGATGGATTAGGGTAAATGTTTATATATAAACTGTTTATAGCAAAATCTGAATTCGATAATAGATTTGTAGCGCCACATCCATTTATGGCTTTTAGTCCATAATCTGCATTGTTAACAATATCATTTCCAAAAGGGGTTAGATTATTTATATTGCTTGTGGTACTCATAACTCTGAAAGTGCTATTATTGTGTGTAGCACTATATTGTGTGCAATCGTGATTGAAAGTCCATGCTAGCCAACCAATATTTCTGCTACACGCTTCGGTTAGAATTTGAGGATATAAAGTATATAAGCCTAAATCACCGCAGCTAGCATCGTCTTGATTGTTTGCAATTTCTCCTAATACAAAACATACATTGGCATTTTGTGCTTCGTTCAGTTTTGTTTGTACTTGAGCAAGAGTCGAGGCGTAACCCCCCCAATACGCATGAGATGAAAAAATAAGATTATGTTGAGGGTCATTAGTATTCATATTGGCAGCTATTGATAAAAGTTCTGTTGAGGATTGTCCGCAGTCAGGTGCGTCAATCATAATGGGTACAGTAACGCCTACATTTCGTAAAGTAGTAATGGCTGCATTATAATTAGCTTTAAAATTATTTAATGCGGTTGTTTGATTTCCTGTCCATCTCACATAATCAAATTCATTCGCGAGATTGATGATCATTTTAGCTTTATTGTTTTCTATCAAGCTTAAAACAGCTGGACTGGTCCAAAAATTCATGACAGTGGAGTTGAAATAATTCCAATCGGCATTACAAGTAATATAATTATCGTCATGAATACTTAGTATAGGAATCATTCCTTTGGTAATGCAATAGGCAATTATGTTGTTGAGATGACCACCCGATACATAGCTATTTACAGTACCTATTGTCCCTCCATTTGCTGGTTGATCTCTCCAGCTTTTCCCGCTGGTATACCACGGAATCCTGATTGCATTTGCTCCTGTTTGTGCTACTTGATCGATGTAAGCTTGGTATTGTGCAGGGTTGTTTAAGGAGATACTTCCTTCGTTGATAATGGGATAATTGACGCCCCGTAAAACAACCGTTTGTCCTGTAGTCAAGGTTAAATTCCTTCCCATTACTTTTAATGTAGTTTGCGAAAAAGAATTTAGATGTGAAAAAATTAAAGCTAGTATTGTTATTTTTTTTATCATCATTTGATTCTGTTTTTTTATTCAAATTGTATCTTTTTTCATTTTCAAGAGGCAATGATTTCGACTTTTTGATAACTATGTAAAAAAATTTTTTTTTGGTTTGTTGTTGAATACACGTATCAAAATTGGGCAAACATTAGTATTCATAAATTTCTTGAACAACATATAACCATATACATGTGGATTAGCAAAACCCTTTTGATAGTTTTTAATAAAATATTCTTTGGGGCTTGTTAAGAGTAGTATCTGTAACAGTATCTACATCGCTCACTGCAAGGACAACAAGACTTTTTGCAGTAGATGTTGAAAGCTTATAGTTTTGAGAATTAAGATGTAATTAGTGGTGTTTGTCTATTGCACTACTTTTAAATTATAGATGCTTGCTTAAGCAACACTTTTTCTATAGCTCGTTCTTTTTTGCTTTTTGTATAAAGAAATCCTTCGCTAGTAAACGATAGCAAAGAGAAAAGATTATTCTGGAATGTGTAAGTATTTACAAACCTCATTATAGCTCATTTTTTTGAAGTCTGGTTGTGCTTGTTTGCCTGTTGTAGCAGGTGTCCCTCCTGGAATAATAATATAGCGGAATCGATCATTGGAACTAATATTAAAATTAGCTTCCAGTTCGATGCTACCATTTTCTTTTAAAAAATGCTCGACATATAAATTTGAATTTAGATTATAGAAATTTAATTGTTCAATAGTTACCTCTACACCTGCAGTGTTTTTCCAATAAACGTAAACAAAACCTTTATTTATTATTTCTTGATTTAGCGGTGCATTTGGGTTTAAAATACCGGTATAAATACCAGCGTTATAAGTAAAAGTTTGTGCTGTCCAATTGCTATAAATAACATTAGCCATTCCAGCTGGTCCAGCTGGTCCTGGTGCACCGTCTTCGGGTTTGCTACATGCAATTGTAAAAAGAGAGGCTACGGTTAGTATTACAAATGCTTTGATAAAATTTATTTTTGTTTTCATGATTTTTATTTATTTAGTTTTTTACAAAGACACAACTAGCGTTTGATCTTCCTGTTGATAATTTAGTAGCTACGCCGTTTTTCCATAGCATGGCATTTGTAGTAACGGGATTTGATCTTTCCCAACCAGCTACATACACATCGTTGCTTGTAACATAAATAGAATTAGCTTCAGACTCTAATGCAGATAAAGCATTTTGAGAACGATTTCCGTTTAATGTTCCGTTTGCATTTATACCATTTGCCCAATATTTTGCTACGGTTGTGCCACCAGGTAAATTTTCGGAACCAGCAGTAAAAAGAATTGAATTATTAATACATACACCATTAGCAACTGCATTATTACTGTTATTAGCACCATAATAATTAAGTAGCTCTACACTACCAATTGTCCATATTTGCGCTAAATTTCTTGAGCCATTGTTTTGGTATCCAACCGAATAAATAATACTGCCAAAAACTGCAATTCCCTTTGCACGTGAACCTCCTGTATTGTTGCCTAATACTGCTCCTGTTTGGACACCGTTTTTCCAGTTTTTTGCTACATTTTTCACACCGTCATCTTCATATCCAGTTACATAAACATCTCCGTTAGCAACCGTTATTGCATTGGCGGAAGCTGTTTTAGTACCGTCGGTTAAGCTAGTAGCTATTCCGTTTTTCCAAACTTTTGCTACTCTTACAGTTGCATTATCTTCATCACCAGCTACATACACATCGTTTCCATATACATACACAGCATTGGCTAAGGCATTTTTTGTGCCGTCGGATAGGTTGGTAGCTACGCCGTTTTTCCAAAGTTTTGCTACCCATTTATTATTTGTATTCACCTGATAGCCAGTAACATAAACATCTGTATCTGTTACAAATACTGATGTTGTATAAGCAGTTTTTGTACCATCGGAAAGATTTGTTGCTACGCCGTTTTTCCAAAGCTTGGCAACAATTTCAACTCCGTTAAATTCGTGACCAGCAACATACACGCCAGAGGTATTAATGGCAATAGGTACTAGAGGAGCGTCGTCGTCTTTACTACAAGACACAAGTGTTAGCGAACTGACAAAGCAAATGCTAAAAAATGTAAGTAGGGTTAAAATAGATTTAGTAAAATAAAATTGTGTTTTCATATCTTTAAAGTTTATGTATACTTCAAAGGTATTTAGCCTATTTACTTTTCTATTTTACAAATATGTGAACTGCGGGGTTGAATTAGTGAACGGAGCTATTTTTACACTCTTGTAAATAAATCCAAAAAATCTTGTTTTTTGGTTCGGCTTAATGGAATGTTTTTTCCATCCAGCATGATGAGTTCTCCTCCATCTCCACGAATATATTGTTTGATAAATTTTAAATTTACAATATGTGATTTATGGGATCTAAAAAATAAAGTGTTGTCTTGTAAAACATCTTCAAAAGTGGCAAGTGTCTTACTAGCCAAATGTTTCGATTTATCTTGCATAACAATCATAGTATAATTACTACTGGCTTCTAGATACATGATGTTGTCAATCTTTACAAACAATAAACCTTCTTGGGTAGAAAGAGCTATTGTGTCTTGTAATTTTCCATTAGTAAACAAATGCAAATTTTGAACTTGTTCGGTTGTAATGGCAATTTCTTTAATTTTAAATTTATCTAAGGCAATAGCAATTTCTTCTTCATCAATTGGTTTTAATAGATAATCTAACGCATTCAATCGAAGTGCTTTTAAAGCATATTGGTCGTAGGCGGTGGTAAAAATGACTTTAAAAGGTACTGGATTGAATTGAGTAATTACATCAAACCCATTCATTTTTGGCATTTCAATGTCCAGAAAAACCAAGTCAGGTTTGTGCTCTTCTATAAGCGCTTTGGCTTTTGTACTGTCTTGAGTAGTAGCCACGACCATTACATTTTTATTTTGTTTTAATAGATGTTCTAATGTAATAATGCAATGTTTTTCGTCATCTATAATTATTGTTTTTATCATTTTTAACTAGATATATTTAGTAATACTTGTGTTCCTTTGGGTTGGCTTGTTTCATCATACAAATCGATAATGGTAACTGAATTACTTGGGTTGAGAATTTTTAATCTATCAATGGTAATCTCTAGTCCATAAGATATGTGTGTGGTTTGGCTTTTCTTTAACAGTGCCGATGCCTTTCTGCCAATACCATCATCGGTAATACTGATTTTTAAACTTTCAGTTTCATCACTGTTGATTTGAATAATAATATGACCTTTACTGTTTTTATTTTGGATGCCATGCCAAATTGCATTTTCTACAAATGGTTGAATGATTAATGGAGGAATTTGAACTGTTTCTCGATCAATTCCGTCAGAACATTGTATAGAGTAAGTGAATTTGTGTTCTAAGCGAACGGCTTCTAGTTGCAAGTACCAATCTAAGGTTTTGATTTCTTTCTCTAACTGAATAGTACGATATTTAGAATTGTCCAAAATACTTCGCATGAGTTTGGAAAAAGTACTTAAATATTTACTGGCTTCGTTCGATTTGTTTTGGATAATATAACTATTGATAGAATTTAAAGAGTTGAACATAAAATGGGGATTCATTTGGGAACGTAAGGTTTGCATTTCCGCTTCTTTAATGTTGCTTTTTAGTATTCCTTTTATTTTTTCTTGATTAATAAAATAACGACTTATAAAATATACCATTGCAAAAAGTAGTACTATAACAATTCCAAAGAACCAATAGGTTTTGTAAAAGGGGGGAGTTATTGTTAAAGCTATTTGTAATGTTTTAGATTGCCAATTGTCTAGATTATCTCCAGCAGCAACGGTTATATTATATTTCCCAGGGGATAATTTAACCAAAGATAGTTTAGGATTAGTACCTAGATAATTCCATGTTTGATCTGTGTTAAATTTGTATCGGTAAATAATTTTTTCTTTTTCGGAAAAAGACAAAGCTGAGAAATAAAGGTCTAATTCTGTAAAATCATAATTTAGTTCAATGTTGTTGTTTTTATGAGGCAAAATTTTGCCATCCTTTTTTACAACTGTAATTTTTAATTTATTAATTAGTTGTGTTTTAAGAATGTCTTCTAGATCAATAATTTGACAACCGAAGTTAGTTCCTAAAGCAATTTTGTTATCCGAAAGTTTGCAAAATCCATAAATAAGCTCATTCGTTGCTAGTCCATCAATCTGAGAAATTCTGACGACTCTGTCCGTTTTAAAATTATAATGATTCAATCCTTCGGCACTTGTAAACCAAATGTTTCCATTACGATCTTCTGCTATTCCTTCAATATGATCATTGGTTACATTATGTTTTTCTGTATTAAGGGAAAATATGATTTTGCCATTTGGATGGACTAAATTCCATCCACCGTATCCTGAAAAGAGAAGATTGCCGTTATGAGTAAAAGCGATTTTATTATAATAATCGGTTATAAATAAAGATTCGTTTTTAAAATATTTTAATTGGCTAATCTCTACAAAACGACTTTTTCGGTTGTCAAAATAGGATATTCCATAATCCTTAGGCATCCAACTTGCTAACCAGATAGTTCCATTTTTTGCTAAAGAGATATCGTTAAATTTATTTTCTTTCCAGTATTTGGAAGGATTTAATATGAAATTTTCTTTGGGTAAAGTAGTTGCCAAGTCGTAAACTTTTACAGCACCTTTATTTGGCAAAATCCATACTTGATTTTTATTATCTACAATTGCCTTTTTTACGCCTGTATCTATTTTTATTAGTGGTTGTAGATTGTTTTTTTTTAGTATGTAAACACCTTTATTGGAAGATACTATGATGTTTTTTTCTTGAATAAATAATTCAGAAAACTGCAAGGATTTGTCTGGATAGCTATACGTTTTCCAACTATTTTTCCCGTATGAATAAATTATATTAGTTGTGTTACACATCCAAAGTCGTGCCTTGTCATCTTGTACTATTGAGGTTACCGTTTTGTTGTTTTTAAAAAATGCCTTTAAAGTAATAATACTTTTGTCTTCCTGTATTAGTTTAATAAGCCCGTGGTTAGTAGCTACCCAGATAATTTTAGTTTCGGCATCATAATAAACATGATTGATTTTGTTCTCTGTTTCAAAAATAAGTTTAGAGTTTGTTTTTGTTCTGAAAAAATAAAGTTGATGTTCGTTGTATAATAATGTATTCCCTACTTCGTATTCAAAACTGCTAGCTATCGAGAATTGTCCTTTTGTTGAAGAAAGAGCTATTTTTTTATATCTATTTTGAAGTAAGTCATATAAAAAAAGGCTTCCCTTTTTGTTTGTATATATCAGATTTTGCTTGTCTTGCGATAATTTTGCAGAAATAAAGTGCTCACTTTTTAGAAATAAATTAGGATGGTGCTTTAAATGGTTATTCTTTCTATTCCAGATATACATTCCTTTCCGAGTGGCAATCCATATTTCGTTACTATTAGGTTCTAAAAAAATATTCTTTGCATCAGTCTCGGACATGTTCGTGTCAAATAAAAAAGAAATCATTTTTTTTGCACTAGGAGAATAATATTTTATGTTGTTATAATCAGTACACCAAACCAATCCTTTTTGATCAATATAAATATTATCATAGTGATCATTATATGGAGATGAATCTTCAAAATTTACTTTTACCAATTCCTTGGGAATGTTAAAAATATTTTCAATATAAACTAGGCCTAAATTGTGGTCATAATAATATAATTTGTTTTTGTTTATTGCTAAGGAGTTGATTTCAGAATTGATTTCAGAGTTCTTGATAAATTGATAACCATCATATTGACAGAGGCCTCGTTGCGTGGCAATATATAAATAACCCTCTTTTTTGATGGTACTATATACAAAATCAGAGGGTAATCCTTGATTGAATTTAATTGTTTCAGCACGATATAACGATTGTGCAAAACCGTTACATGTATAAAGAAGTAAGAAAAAACCAATTATAAAGTATCGCACTTGTGATAAAATTAAAATGTAAATTTATATCTTTTTAGCGTATAATGAATTTTGAATAAGTGAATTACAGGTTTAAATGTGTGAATGGTAAAAACGGCATGAGATTTTAAATTAAACAATAGCACTATCTGGACATGCTAACTTAGCCATCACAGAAAGGTAAGAAATAATCTTGTTTCATGCCCTATGAAAGAAGTCTGTAAAATTTATTGCAAAACGTTTAAAGATAAAGCAATCCAATTGTTTTATGAATTGAATATTGTTGAAACCATCGCTGACAACAATTTTTTTTTCATTTTGGATAAAAGCGTTTAATTTTGTGTAATTCCCAATTTTTGAAGGATTCCAGGTTTTTTGATAAAATATAGAAACAAAAAAAACTCCTTAATTGCTTAAGGAGTTTCTTGGTGGGCTGTCAGGGACAACAATCGAACTCCTAATACCGATTTTGACTTTTTTTCAAAGGTTATACGTTTGAATTTTTTTTACAAAATTAAGCATTTTATCGAATATTACTTTGAAAAAAAATATCGAGTCCAGCATTTTCTCTTTATTTATAGATAAGGTGACGCATGACTGTTAGCAGTTCGTACGTATTTACTCAGTTTGTTCAGATGTGCTAGGATTACTTCCCCCGTACATTATCTCAAAAGTAATCACAAGTACAAACAATAATATAAAAATCGTCGATAAACTCGTTAAATTTTTCAAGATTATCTGCTCAATATCTAAAAGGCTTTCTATAAATTTAATAGAAATTATTATAAAAGGAAGTTTATGGAAACAAAGGAATTTACAAGGAAAGAATTATATGATTTGGTGTGGTCAATATCAATTAGTAAGCTCACATTGGAATATGCTTTTTCAAATGAAGGTTTAAAAAGACTCTGCAAACAATTTGAAATCCCTATGCCTGATAATGGCTATTGGATGAAATTGAAGTTCAATAAAGAAATTGAAAAGACAAAATTTAATCCACTTTTTGATGGAGAAGATAAAATCATATTAACTATACGAGAAGATGGGAATCTCGTTAACATAGACCAATCTCCACTTACTATAAGAACGAAAGAAATCTTAAGTGATGCTAAATCCCCTTTAATTGTTCCTGAAAAATTAAGTAATCCAGACATTTTAATTCAAAATACTAAAACATTTCACGACAAAAGAAAGAATGATCATTATTATAGGGATGAAAAAATTGATACTGTTTCCATTTATGTAGTCCCAGATAATTATAGTAGAGCTCTAAGAATAATGGATACGTTTATAAAATTACTAAGATACAGAGGTCATTCATTTAGAAGAGATATAAATAAAAGAGGACCGTGTATTGTAGTAAACGATGTTGAATTTCATTTTGAAATAAGAGAAAAGAATAAAAGAATCCCTTCGGATAAACCTTATGGATCATCTACTTACATTCCAACAGGTATTTTAATTATAAAAATTGGGGAAAGTTATAAAGCTAAAGAATGGAGTGATGGTACTGTAAAATTAGAAAACCAGTTAGCTAAAATTGTTGCTAAGATTGAATTAGAAGCAAAGGAAGAATTAGCATGGAGAGAAGAATGCAGGTTGCACCATATTAAAATGGAAGAGGAGGAAAAAATAAGAAAGGAATTCCAGAAGAAGAGAGAATTTGAACTCCAAAGAACAAAAGAATTATTTAATAATGCAATATATCACAACAAAGCCAAAATAGTTAGAGAATACTTGAATGAGTTAGAAACTAAAGCGTCATTAAACAATCAACTCACAATTGAATTACAAGATTGGTTAAAATGGGCAAAAGACAAAACAGATTGGTTTGATCCAATGATAAAAAAAGAGGATATACTATTATATGAATCCGATAAATAAGATCTCATTCAGATTAAAAAAAAGGAAAATAATTTTTATAGATATTAAATGTTCAAGTGAAAAATGACAGTTTTTTAAATAAATTTATAACGATTTAAACGGTACTTAAATTCAATAAGAGGTTAGGATTCTGTACTAAGTGGGTCACGATTTTATGGTAAAAGGACACCGTTCCCCTATTTCATACAGTATCTATGCTTTATCTATGCTTATGATAGGTCAACACACAGATTTTTTTTTAAGTTAGCTTTTCTTCAATTAAATTTTTCCAAATGATAAAACCTTTTCTATCCGTGGAATAATCGTGAAGTACTTTACTGAAATTATCGGGCGGATTTTCTATAAAAGCTTGTCTACCATTATTTCTAATGGTATTTAGGTAGTTGTCAATTTGTTTTAGTATGTCAGGAATAAATTGTCTGTCTTTTTCAAAATGCCATATATAGGTCGCTTCTTCTGTATTTAAGGTTTCTAAAACAATATGAAATCCTGTTTTTCCTGCTAGAAGAAAAACAAATGAAAATGGATTCAAAACGAATCGGATTTTAAGAATAGTTCTCTCGTGATGCTTGGCTAAATATTGTAAATGCGTTTGATGCTTGTAATTTTGATTCTGCAAAAAATCATTCAATAATTCATCTCCAGAGTCATATAGTTTGACATTACTTTCATTCTGCAATTGATTAATATCCAGCAAATTTTCTTGATCTATTGTGTTTGCCTTGCCTAAGAATGTCTTCGCAATGAATTTAAACTTCACTCCTTCAATAAATTTTTTAGTTATTTTTTCTAGATCATTGGATAGCGCCAATTGTGAAATTAATTTTCCGTTTTCAAACTCAGCGTGAATTACAGCAGTAATATTTTTAATTTTGAGAGACTTAGAGAAATAATCTTTCAAAACTTCAAATTCCGGTCTGATTTCTAGATTTTCAATATCAAATTCAAGTTCTGTTTTAATTTCAGGTACGTTGTATTTAAAAGCAATACTTCCGTATCTAAATTCAAGTTTTTCAAAAGGAATCTTTATTTTTTGATCAATGACCAAAGAGTCTTTTGAAACAGTAATTTCCTCTTCGGGTTCATCAAATAAGGTGGATAGTTTATCAAATTTTCTGTAATAGACATTTCTTTTAAGAAACATTTTGTTTAAGTAATCAATCTTGATGTCTCGATAATCGTAAATAGTTGGAGCTATTTCCGATCGTTGGACTCTACCGATGTATTGAATTAATTTGCCCTCAAAAGAAAAAGGATAAACAAGAAATAAACAATTGGTGTTTTGCAGATCAGTTCCTTCACCAAAGAATTGCCCAGTGGTGATTAATACTTGATAATTTCCTTCCTTTAGTAATTTCCATTTTGAGTTTTTGGCACTTTCAGAATCTTCTCCACTTAAAGTGATAACTTCATAAGATTGTTTTAAATATTGATTTAGCGAGTCAATATGTTCTTTACGTTCTGTAATAATAACAACTTTTTTGTCAGATTGTAATTCATTAATCACATCTCCAAGAATTGATTTGTTTCGACTAGAATCGTGAACTAGAATTTTTGATAAAGTTTCAAATTTGTCTGTTTTTGAGTTGAATGGCACATCAAGTTCAGTGTTTCGAATGATAATTTTTGGTCTTTTAGATGTGCTTATTTCATTTGATTTTATTTCAGCAATTACTTCGCCTAAATGAATAAAAATAAGTTTACTGTCATTGTATTTTCGAAAAGGCGTTGCTGTTAAGCCATACAAATAAAAGGTTTGTAATTTTGAAATTGCATTTCTAAATGTTTCAGCAGGGATATGATGACATTCGTCCACAATGATAGTCCCGAAAGCATTCAAAATTTTTCCAGTATCAGGTTTCTCTAATTCTTTTGATAAACTCTGAATCATAGCAACAGTTATTTGCTTACCGATTTTGGTTTTACCTTGACCTATTTTTCCAATTTCATTTTTTGAAATTCCAAGAAAAGTTTCAATTCTTTCAATCCATTGGTCGGCAATTTGTTTGCGATGAGTGATGATTAATGCAGGTTGTTTTTTATCTGCAATAATTTTTAGCCCGACAATAGTTTTTCCTGAACCCGGTGGTGCAACAATAATTCCTAAATCTTTTTTTTCAATCGCATTAATCACTATTTGCTGATGTCCTAGGAGTTGTGCGTTGAATAAAAATGAAACTTCTTTTAATTTTCTCCTTTCATCCTTGAAATCATATTCAATTTTATTTTCTCTACAAAATCGAATTATTTTACCAATAAAACCTCGAGGAATGATTACTTCGTTTTCCGTTTCTTCAACTAGTTTGAAAT
>ERZ650302.813-NODE-813-length-17603-cov-9.822031_pt1 | contig 17603 bp, 17 predicted proteins | sample MGYA00376238_ERZ650302 | MGnify/ENA primary metagenome ERZ650302 (study PRJEB26733, sample SAMN07839298) | wastewater metagenome | biome: urban; feature: wastewater treatment plant; material: waste water | place: USA: North Carolina | collected 2016-04-28 ... | reverse complement strand
GTAATGGCTACAATTACTTTCTTTGCCATTTCTTTACCGCGTTGGTCTTCGCATTGCTTTTTCAGCAGACGGAAAGCCAAAGCTGTTTCTGTAGTAGTACCTGATTTTGAAATTATATTTAAACTTACATCTTTTCCTTCAATCGCTTGTAAAAGTTCAGTCATGTATGTAGAACTAATATTATTACCTATATGCCTTCTTGCATCTACAGGTATCATAAAACGTCTTTTATTTCCTATGGAACTATCCGAAACTATCTTTGCAATTTTAGGAACAATCATTTTATGATGACCGTAAATAATTATTTTATCTATAGTTTCTATGTAGAAATCTTTATTTTCCCAATGCTTAAAATCAATATCTAACTTTAAATCCTTTTGTTTAGGTTTATAAGATTTTTCTTTCAATAATTCTACATCACTTCTACCTTCTCTATCTTCAATAAGTTTCTCGTTCCTAAGTGACTTGAATATATTTTCAACCCAAAGAAAAACTCCCTTTGCATCTGCTAAACCGTGAAAAACTTGAAATACAATTTTCATTTTTTCTTCTTGGAAAATTATAATTCTTGTCAACTGGTCTTTTGGCAATTTTTCTTTTAAAAGTTTATTACCTTCTAACTTTTCTCCATCTAGAAGTAAAATTTTTGGTTTTAATATAAGTAATCCAGCAAGGGCAACAATCTTTTGCTCTCCTCCACTTAGATCAAAAATTATTCTATCTTTTAGATGTGTTATTTCAAGTTCTTTAAGAATTTCAGTTGCTTGTTTTATAGCATTATCTTTTGAAACTCCCCTTGCTCTTAAAGAAAAAATCACATCTTCTATAACAGTTGGACACAAAAAGTGATTGCTTACATCTTGTGGAAGATATGCTATATCATTTCTATAATTTTTAAATTCATCAAGGCTGTTTATTTTATTATGAAAAATTTCTATATATCCATTTGTTGGAGATATTAGTCCAGCAATGATTTTTAAAAGTGTGCTTTTCCCACTTCCATTTGAACCAATAATCGCAATTTTTTCTTCATGACCTAAATTTAGATTTATATCTTTAAAAAGTTCTTTTTTTTCATTGGAATAAGATATATTTCTTAAATTAACTGAACAACTCATAAACAACCTTTATTAAAATAATTACCATTAAAAAAGATAAAGATTTTCCCAAAAAACCTATATCTGAAGAGTTTAAAAAATATATTTTATTTTCAAAACCCCTAGCACTCATACTACACTTCATATCTTCTGATTTTTTTATAGCTTTTATAAAAATCATAGCAAAAATATTTCCATAGGTTTGATAAGTAAACATAGAAGTATTAGAAACAAATCCTCTAGCTTTTAGACTATCTTTTGTTTTTTTAAAATCTATCATTAAATAATCAATTAAAGAGAGAGTAAAATAGAATGTACTCACAACCTTTGGTGAAAAATTCAAACTATCTAACCCTCTTATTATATCATAACCCTTTGATTTATAAAAAATCGAGATATTAAATAAAAGTATCATATTTGTACGAATAAAAAGCTCAATTGCTTCTTGTTTATTTTGAAAATAAACAAAAATTACGAGAATAACAATAAAAGAATTTAAAAAGAATAGCTTTTTAAATATTTTAAAAATAGATTCTTTTTCAGTTAGTAAAACTATAAATAAAGGAGCTAAAAATATATATTCAAAAGAAAAAAATGCCACAATTAAAGAGTATAAAAAAGCATTTATGAGATTTAGAGATTGTTTATTCATTTTTTTAATCTTTATTAATTTTGTATTTCAAAATGGTATCTTACTATAAATTCTTAATAATTTTTTTATATTGACTGTAATCTTTAGGAAGTGTATTATATTCGTATTCTAAAAACTTTGTATGACCGCATTTTTTACAAATCATTTTAAAAGACCAATCTAAGCATATTTATTTTTTAAATTTTTTTAAAAGAAAGAATATTAAAAACATTAATCCAAAAGCAATTAATATTCTTATATTTTCACTTTTATTCTCTTCTTTTTTATGTTCTTTTATATCTTCAGATTTTACATTTGAGACTTCAACTTTTTCGGTTGCTATATGACCACCTGTCGCATCAACTATAACTTCTATGTTTTTATTTATAGGTTTGTAGTTAAATTTTCCTTCATCATTTAAAACATCTTCAATTATAGTTTTTTCATCACTTTTTATAATTAATTTACAATTTTTACAAGGTGCTCCACTTGCGAAATATGAATAAATCTCTAAATTGTCATTTTCATTTGTTACAAAAAGATTTAATTTATGTGCAAATGAAAAGCTAACAAATATTGCAACTAAAAAAAAATACTTCATTTATTCTCCAATATTTTTGGATAAACTTTTTTAATAAACATAAGTAAAAACATACTTACAAATCCTTCTATAGTCATAGTAAATAAATTTACGGTAAATATACTATATGCAGCCCATTCATACTCTGTTTTAGAGAAATATAAAATTAAAACTAAAAAAAGTGTAGCAAAAAATGTCCCTAAAAATCCTATTAAAAAGAATCTAACTTTTTCGTTTATTTTAGAAAATATTTCATTTTTATTTATATAATAAACAATAACTGCAGGTGTTGCCATAACAAAAAGATTTACACCTAAAGATGTAATTCCTCCATATCCTAAAAGCAAAGCTTGAAGAAGTAGTGCTATAAAAATAGCCACAAAACTACTCCAAGATATAAGTAATCCAATTACTCCTAAAAGGATTAAATGTATTTGGGTTACTCCAAAAGGAATATGAATAAATGAAGCTATAAAAAACAATGCACTTGCAACTGCTGTTAGAGAAATATCTTCATTCTTTAATTCTTTTATTGCTTTATAAAGAGCAACTGCTGAAATAGCTGATACAATAGCTGTTGCTTCAAAGGTTAAAACACCATCTGCAATATGCATATTAGTAAGCCTTTATCCACATTAAAGCACCATTCTCAACAGGATACATTTTCCCATCAATATGTTTTAATTGTCCTTCTTCAATAAGCGCTGCAAATCCCCACCAACCTTTATGATTCATAACAAACGAAAATACTCCATTATCATCTGTTTTTACAACTTGAGTTATATGTGCATCACTTGGAGCTTTTAAACCAAATTCATTATAAAGTTCCACTTCAACTTCTATATTTGATGCTGCTTTTCCATCATGTAAAACTTTCCCTTGAAATAGATTTCCAGAATATAAAGCGAAAGGTTTTACCATTGGAACTATCTCATATTTTAAACCAACTGGTTCATCCCAACCATCTTCAAGACCAAACGAACTAATAATCACTTTTGGAATATGAGAGATAAATTTTTCTTCTGCAGGTTCAAAGTATGGTTGTGGCTGAACAAAGAATTTATAAACACCAGGTGTTTTTAAATCATAAGAACTTTTCCAAGATTTATGGTCAAATTTTTTTGATTCACTCAAAGGTAATGATTTATCTAAACTATTTAAAAAAAGTTTAGGTTGCTCCATTGTCATTCCAGTTTGTTCAAATGGATGAATAAAAGAAATATCAAAATCAACTTTTGTATTTTTTTTATCAGATACATTATCAGTACTTGTTAAGAAAGTTAAAAAGTGGGCATTTGCAAATATTGCTAAACCTAATGTCAAAGTTGCAATTTTTTTCATAATCTTATTATCCTTGTTTTTCAATTTTAAGAATTATAGATATAAAGCTGTTAAGTTATTATAAATTTTCCTAGTTACTTATGTATTTTTAGAACAAGAATTGAAGAAAAAATGAATTATAATAGTTCTTTATCTCTTTTATGTGTTAAAAGATAAAAACAAGAAGAATATTGACTAAAAATATATTATTTAATATAACAATAAATTAACACTAGAATACTATTATTCTATAAATGGTCACCAAAATTAAACAGCATATAATAAATTTTAAACTTACAAACAGTCTTCTCCTACTAATTTACTGAATGTACATTCGAATGTTTAATAGGATTTGACCATTTTTTTTAATATAAATTTTTATTTACAAAATAGCAATTATCAAGATTTGAACTATCTAAGATATAAATTATTGAAACAATCATAATTATAAAAACTACAACTCCCCAAATATATCCATTTTTTGAAAAACTCTTAAATATATTTCTATCTTTAAACTTTTTAGAAATTAATGAAGGTTTATTTAATTTTGTCATTACACTTTCACAAGCACTTTCGCAAAGTCCACACTGAACACATCTCATATCAAATCCAGCTTTAATATCAAGTTCATCAATTGGGCAAACTTTTACACATTTATCACAATCAATACAACTATTTTTATCAAAAAATTCAAAAGTCTGTTTCTCTTCTTGAGGCAAAATTGCACTTATAAAAAAGTATGGACACAAAATCGAACAATACCAACCCCTAAAAACTAAAAAAATACTTGTAAATGCGGTTGTTAAAACTCCTACAAAAATAGATGCTGTATCAAATTTTGTAAAATTTATAAACAAATCAATAGTTGATGTAAAGTAAGCTATTGTTGAAAATGCCAAAACAAATGCTAAAGAAAATATAGTTATAAAAATTAAAAATGGATTTTTAAACTTCAAAGAGATAAACGAAGCAATTGATGATGGACAAAAATATCCACAATAAAATCTTGAAATAGTAAGATTTAATCCTACTAATAAACCAATAAATAAAGCAACTACAATATATATAAGCTGATGTGTTGAAGCCTCATATGCCATAAATAAAAACTCAAACCTATGAAATTCAAAATTAAACATTAAAAGATGAATATTGTCAAAACTTAGCCATGGAATTAATACATATAAACATAATGTAATTAACAGTGTTGGTTCTAAAATCTGTTTTTTTGCCATAAATCTATCCTTTGTTCAGGTGGTAAAGTACCATTTTCATATAAACCTTGTTGTAAATTTTTAACAAGTTTTGTTAAAAGTGATTCATTAAAAGAGTGATATTTTTTTACTACTTTTGACTCTTTATCTATAATTAAAATATATGGAACACTTTCTTTAACACCAAACTTTTGAGCTTCAGAATATGTAATTTGTTTTATATTTACATTAGTTAAATCTTCTGATAATGGTTGATTATCTTCATCAACATATATAAGTGTTATTTTTAAATCCTTGTTTTGTGAAGCAAATTTTTCTAAAAAAGTTGTCACATTCACGCAGACAGGACACCAAGAAGTTACAAAAGCAACAACATTAATTTTGTTTTTTTCTATATCAGTCATATCAAATGAAGACGCATACATTTGCATACATAACATTACTGACAAAATAAGAATTTTAAATATTTTCATATTACACCTTACAATTTTTTATATTCTCTATATTTTCTAACTACTGCACTATCAATATCTTACTGATTACAAAACATTTAAACTCCTAATCTAAAATAAAACCAAAGTATAAATTAATAGCACACTTTTTTCATTAACATATGTTAAGTAAGACACAATTTTTTAAGGGATTCTCGATCTAAAATACTGATTTCTTTTTTCTGATTTTTGATAATATTTTTACTATTTAAATCAGCAAGAATTCTAGATAAACTAACGGGTGTAATATTCACAATATTAGCAATTTCACTTTTTTTATGTATATTATTTTCATTATCTAATAAAAATTTAGCCACTCTACCTGTTGCGTTTAACATTACATTTGAAAAAATAAAATTCTCCAATACTTTTATTTTTTTACTCAAAGATTTAATAAATTCAAATGAAATGTTAGAATTTTTTAAAAAAGATTTCTCAAATTTTAAATAATTTATTTTTAAAACACTACTTGTATTTAAAGAAGATGCTGTTGCAGGAAAAGGGATATGATAAAAATTTGCCATTTCAGCAATTAAAGATTCTCCTTTAAAATAATGAAGAATAGTTTTATTACCAATTTTATCAGTTTTATAAACTTCAATATTACCACTAAGTAATATATGTAAATAAGTTGATGCATCTCCTTCAAAAAAAAGAATATTATTTTTATTATATTTTTCAATTGTACAAATAGATGCTAACTCTTCTATTTGAGTATTATTAAGTGTTTGAAATAAAAAACAATTCTTTAGAATATTATACATAATTATTTACCTCTATAATTTAACTAAAAAAGGAGTGACAAATGCCACTCCTTTTTCATATAAGATTAAAAATAAAAGTTAAAAACTTTTATTTCATTTTTAAAATCCATTGTGCTAATTTTTTAGCTTCATCTGGTGTTACATCTTGAGCTGGCATAGGAATAACATCATATTTATTCTCGCTTCCAGACATCATACTTTTTACTAAAGTAGCTTCATCAAAACCTTTTGATGCGACTTCTTTATAAGCAGGACCTACAAGTTTTACATCAATACTATGGCAAGATAAACAACCTTTTGATTCAGCTAATACAGCTGGATCATTTAAATCAGCTTTAGGTTTATTTGCAAGTTCTTCTTTATATTTTTTATACTCAGCAATAGAAGCATTCATAAATTCTGATGTAGCTTCTGCTTGAAGAGCAAGTGGCTCAGCAAATGATACAACCCTTACACCTTCTCTTGTTGTTGCCATCAAGAAAATTGATAATAATACAAGAGCAACTGCTCTAATTGCCGTTTGTGGAGTTACAACTTCATCTTTAAATTTACTTAAAATAAATAAAACTGCAATAATTAATAATATTGAAGCAACAAATGGTAAATAAATAAATCCAGTATGCATTAAAGCTTCACTAATTCTTGCAGTGAATACAAACGGTAATAATGGTAATACAACAATATTTAAAGGAGCTGCAAGTAAAAACCATTTTTTACCTTGGCTAATTGCGATTTTTCCAATTTCTGTATCACCTTTTTTTACCCATCTTGCACCAACAAAGATTAAAACAACTCCTGTTACCATAAATGCTGATAAGAAGAAATTTAAAAGTCTAAATCCAGTAACAGGAGTAAACATAATGTCCCAAATATTTTGAATAGTTGCAAAAAGTTCTGGTTGCATATATAAATTTGTCATTGACATAAATACAAAAGGAAGTGTAAAGAATGCCAATACAGCAGATATTCCAATTGTTATATGAAAACCTTTATGGTTTTCAAGTGCATGCCAAGAAAATTTATACGCATAAGATAATAAGAACGCAATAATATTTCCATAAATGATATGTAAAATATGCGGACTAACTTTTAAGATTGCTGTATAAAAGAACCCAGTAAAAAGTACAGAAATTACAAGTAATGGAGCAACTCCCCATAAAGCACCCATATTTTCTGAAACAGTTGTAAAGTTTGTCATTCTATATGCAAACTTGTCATAATTTGAATCTTTTTTGAATACTCCAACAATATTATAAATAACAGAAGCAGTTGAAGCTCCTATTAACATATAAATAAAACAAATATGAACAACAAAAACAATAATTCCCAAAATACTAAAGAACTCTAAAGGCAAGCCTAAAGTTGGTGTAATTAATGGAATATCAAATGGTAATTTCCAATTCATTTTATAACTCCTTTAGCATTTAAAGATTTAAGATAAGCTGCTAGTGCATCTTTTTCAGCATCAGTTCCAACAAATGGAGGCATATATGGAGTTCCACCACCTGGAAGATTATTTAGTCTATTTCTAATAGCATCATGTGACCAACCACTAGTTAATCCTTTTAGTCCATTAATACCATTTTCAGTGTGACAAATTCTACATTCGATTTGATAAATTGATTTACCAACTTCTAAAATATTTGATTTATCAGCATTTACTACTTTTTTACTATCATCTAAGAAAACAGCATGTTTTAAAATTCCAACTTTATTTAAGTATGGAACATCTGTAGTTCTAATTCCATTTGAATACATATAATTGTAAATTAAGAAAGGTTTTCTAATAAACTCTCTAACTCTTTCTTCATATCCCCAAAGTACTAAAAATCCTGCAACCATTAAACTAGCTGCAATATATGGCATTCTTTTTGGTGAAAAATATGCAATAATAGTTGTAATTACGATTGAACCACCAACTCCAATAGCCATTAGATACATTAAATCAAATCTATCTTCAAAAGCTCTTGTCATTACAGCAGTTGGAATCATAGCAAGTGCAGCAGCTGGAATTTCTGTGTAATACCAGTAACCAAATACAGCACTAATAGGAACTGTAATCATCATAATTCCTGCTAAAAACTTAACAAGTCTTGCTTTTGCATCTTTATCTTCTTCATTTTTTGAAAAAGTTGCAATTATCCAAGTCCACATGATCGCAAGTGCAGCTGCAAATGCAATAGATGTAAATGTTCTAAATGCTAAAGAAGGCCACCAAGTTGGATTAAATAATGCATTATTGTAGTTTACGTTCCCAGGATAAACTTCAGGGTCAACCCATGGTTGTCCATCAAAATTTGGAGTAAGCATAAATGCTAAAATAGCTGTAATAATAGCCATTGTTAACCAAGAAGATATGGCATAATAAACACCAATTCTAACTGTTTTTGCTCTTCCTTCAGCACTTGATTGATTTTTCTTCCAGCTCATAAATAGTAATAATAAAAGTACAACTTCAAAGTTAAATACTATCCACTCTATAAACCATTTCCAAAAAAACACTCTAATTAATCCACCAATTGCATTTGGACTTAAAATATTGGCATGAATCCACATACCAATTCCAGTTAATGCTCCAACAGATGTAGAAATAATAAAGAACACCATAACAACTTTAAAAGTTAAATTATATGCTGCCATATCATTCTTTTTATTTGCCCACCAAGCCATTGCGGCTAATACAACTGAACCACCAACTGCTCCTCCATGCGATACAAAGACATGTATAATGGCATTTATTGCCATTAACATTCTTTGACCTATAAAAGGCATTTCAAATATGGGGAAATCAAACATTCCCAAACCCTCCCTGTATATTTATTTTGCTTTATGCAAATGCTATTTTAATGCTACTAGTGTTAATTGTTTGTTTGTGTATTTTAAATTTTGTGAATTAAGTTGTTTTGCAGACTAATATCGATTTTATAACCACTTGATTTATTTGAAATTATTAAATCATTACCTAAAAATTGTCTAATTCTATGTATATGGAAACGAATAACTCCATTTTTAGAATTTGTATTTGCAGGATATACACCCTTTTCTAAATTTTTAGATGAAACATATAATCCTCTATATTTTAGTAAATAATCAAGTATTAAAAGAGCTTTTTCTCCAATTTTTATCTCGACATTATTTTTTATAACTTTTTTATTAAATATTTCATATTTAATATTATCTTTTAAATAAATCGAATCATTATAAACTTTAAATTGTCTTCTAATTAGTGCTTTTATTCTTAAAATGATTTCTTCTTCGTCAATTGTTTTTATTACACAAGCATCGCAACCAGATAAAAAAGAGGGTTTGATAATATCAGAAATTGAAGCAATTACCATTTTCATGGTCATATCTTTACATTCATTAAGTAGTTGAATTAATTGATATTGGGAAAAGGATTTTTCATTTATATCTATTAAATATAAATCATATAGGTTGTTATAAATTCGTTCTAAAAATTCATTATTGTTATTACAAATATCAATATCTAAATCATTATTTTTCAATATATCTATTATTTGTGAAATTGAACTATCATTACGATTTCTTAAAACTAAAACTTTTATTGCTTTCAATATTATCTCCCAGCATATAATCACTGGAATTTTAGAGTATAACTATTAATTAATTGTTAGTTAGTATTTTTAAAAAATCGAAATATATGAAATTGTTAAATAAATATAGATTAAAAATTAAAATAAATAGATTTAAAATCAAAAATGCCTTTTTATTAAATACTGAAGCAATTGAGCAAATCATATAAATCACAAGAAAATAAAAAGGTGTAACCACATTAAAAACATTCATTTTATAGCTCAAAAAAATCTTTATATATTCATCAAAATAACCACCAAAGCCAAAAAGATGAGCGAAAATTTCAAAAACATAAAATATTCCAAATAATATATTTATAGGAATTGATAAAAATTGTTCATAGGTAGTTTGAGGGAAATAAAAATGTACTATGGGATTAAAAACTAAAAACATCCAAAAATCAAAAAATATAATCAAAAAAAATTTATTTAAATCTTTGAAATATTGAATAAATAAAAATATATAAAAAACGGCAATAATTGAAAACCAAAACCCCAATGAAAATAAAAATTGTGGGAAAAGTGCAATAACAATCAAAAAAGTAAAATAAAGATTCATATAAGTGATTATTTTTATGTTTGAGCGCAAAAAATATATTGTTAAAATAAGCATTACAAAAGCTCTTAAAAGTGAAGGAATAATATCTGTTAAAATCAAATAATAAAATAGAAAAACTATAGAAATCAAAATCAAATCATATTTTTTGTTTCGAAAGGGTAGATATTTTTGATGAATAAATGAATATGGATAATATAAAACCCAATAAATAGTGAACGATAAAACAGCTAAATGAAATCCAGAAAGTGCTATAACATGGGCTATTCCATAATTTGTACATATATCTCTTAATTCTTTAGATATTGATGTTCCAAGAAAAAGAGTTTGGAATAACTCTTTTATCATCGCATCTTGATGATTTAAATCAATTTTTTCTATAATCTTATCAATAACTTTAGGAGTTCTTTCTAACTTTTCATAATAAATAGTTTTGGCATAAAAACCTTTTAAATAATCATAAAAACTGACATTAAAAGAAATGATAGCAATATTTAAAATATCTGTTTTTTTAATATCTTCTGATTTATCTATATTTGCAAAAAAATTGAAATTTTGTGCTTTTAGTCTTAAAACATTGTTTGTTGGTTTTTCATAGATATTTAAGACTTCAACTTTTGTTTCGTAAACCTCTTCATCAATAAAATCCAAATATTTACTATATTCTATTGAAAGATTTATTACAAAAATAAAAAGTAAAATGAAAGTTGCAATTATTTGTTTATTGTAATTTTTAAGTTTAATAATCATAAAAATTATTGTACATAAATTAAAAATCTATTACAATAATTTTTAGTTAAATTTTAAGCTTTTTTCTTCCAAATAGTCATTTCAGAAATTGTATGTTGATGTTTTCTTGAAGTCTCTTTTATCACAAAAGGAACATCGATTATTTCAAGTAACTCAAAATCTTTTAAATTTTCTTTTAATGTATCCAAAGTATAAACTTCCTTATTATCTTTTATATATCCACCAAGCCAATTCTCTTTTGGTGTATAATCTTCAAGCCACGTATATGGACTTAAAAGAACTAATAAACCATCCTTATTTATCCTATTTTGAATATCTTGTAAAAATTTTAAAGGATAATATAATCTATCGATTAGGTTTGAGCAAAAAATCAAATCAAATCCTGTATATATATCTTTTAGATTTGAAGCATCACCTTGCATAAATATAACTTTATCTTTTATATTTTCTAATCCTAAACTTTTCAAAGATACAGTTTTTTCCTCGAATATTTCACCCTCTTTTTTAACTTTATAAATCAAAGAATCATGTTCTTTTAACTTCACACCAACATTTATAAAATTTGCAGAAAAATCTATTCCTATTACTTCATCAAAATCTTTTGCTAATTCATAACTTGAACGCCCTACTGAACATCCTAAATCTAAAGCTTTTTTTGTTTTAATATCTTTTAAATATGGTTTTAAAATTTCTATTGAATTTTTACAAAAGTTTTTAACGCCATGATTTTCACTTCCATAATGAAAATCACAATATAAAGAAATTGATTCATCTGTTTCATAAATATTATCATTTAATTTTGTTCTATATTCATTTGAAGATTTTACATATCTAAAACCTGCATGTTGAAAAAAGTGTTTTCTGAATGCGTATCTTGCCTCTTTTAGAGTTTCATTTCCTAAAGAAATAAACGAACCACCTTTCATTAAAGCATGTCTATCATCAAAAGTTGGAGTTGTAAAATCATCATAAATAGGATGAGTAATAAAATCATCAAAAGGATAAATAGGAGTTATACTCCACTGCCAAACATTTCCTATTACATCATAAAATTCATCACTTTTTATTTTAAATACATACTTATCAATAGGTGATTGATTAAACTGAATTAATCCAATATTTGCTTCTTTTTCCTGTGCATTTGTATAATTATATAAAGCATAATATTCATCTTCACTAGGAAGTCTAACTTCAAATCCTAATTTTAAAGATTTATATTTACAAAAAGCTTCTGCTTCATAAATATTTATATCAACAGGATAATTTAATGGAAGTAATATTTCTCTATTAATCTCTCTCAAATAAAAATCACTATCTTTTTTTATCCAAAAAGTTGGGTATTTAGATTGAGTAAAATCCAGCCATTTTTTACCTTCTTCAGAAAAGAATTCAGGTTTACTATAACCACCATCTTTTACAAACTCTAAAAACTCACCATTTGATACTAAATATTTAGAGGCTTCAAAATCTTTTATTTCAGCTTTATGAAAAGAAAATTCATTATCCCAACCATAATAAATAGGATTTTGTCTATCTTTTTGTAAAATTACAGTTGAACCTTTTACCATAAGAAGTTCATTTGTTGGATAACTATCTTTTCCTTCATTTGTATAAATAAATATTTCATCATTTTTTAAAAATTTAATATCCAGTTGCCTTAAAAGAACAGATGAAGTCTCTATATGAATATTTTCATGCTCAATTCCCATTAAAATAATCCACATAGGTGAATCCCAATTTATAGGAAGTGTAAACTCTAAATTATCAATTAAATCTAAAACTATCTGTTTTACTTCATCCCTATAAGCTTTTGTTTCTTCGTATGTTGGCCAAGTATAATGTTTTGAATTTAAATCATCCCATGACATTTCATCAACACCAATTGCAAAGATTGATTCAAATTCAGAATTTATTCTTTTATTTATAATATTTGCTAAAATTAATTTGTTTATAAAAAATGTTGCTGTGTGTCCATAATAAAAAATCAATGGATGTCTTAAACTATTTGGTTGTTCATATAAATATTTTTTATCTTTTAATAAATCAAATAGTTTTTCATCTAATTCATAGGTTTGTAAAAATTGTTTTTTAATCTCTTTTCTTTTTTCTTCAATTGTACCTGTTGTTAAATTGACACTACTTTTTATATAATTCATTACTTTCCTCTTATTAAGTATTATCACTTAAAATAATTTATCCAAAAATTCTAATTTATGTATTTTATTGTTTTTTTCGAACTCTTTGTATATATTTAATAGCTGGTTTAACTCATTTTGTCCCAATAATGACATCTGATTTTCAATTCTTTTTACTACATCTTTTGTGTCAAGTTTAAATAAACATCTTGCAATATAATTTTCAATCAAAACCATTCCTAATCTTTTTATAGATTTTGTTTTATCAAGTATTTCTAAAGCTTCATTTGTTGCTTCTAAAACTTCATTGCATAAACTTGTATCCATTGTATTAGAAATTTTATATAATATGTTAAGGGCAAAGTTATGTAAAACAACTGGCATTTCATCCCTATCACCAACTGATTGTTTTAAAATCAGTCCTAATCGCCCAAACTTTATTGATTTATCAATTATTTTTGGATTTTTTTCTGTAAGAAGATTATATTTACATCTATATGAAATTGCCATATTTACAAAAGTTGCTCCATACTCAAAAGCTCCTAAAGTTGGAATTGAAAGACATTTTTTATAATATTTTATTGCTTCATTATAATTTTCATTCCACTCTTCTATATTTGCTTTTATATTATAAAAATGCCATAACCATATAGGAACATTATCTTCATTGTGTGAAAACAATAACTCCTCTAATTTATTTAAACACTCTATTCCTTCATCTTTCAGCTTTTCATTTCTTTGTGAAATAATAATCCAAGCAGCTTTTCTTTGGAAATATCTAATTTCAATTTCATTTGGTTTTTCGTTTTTCCCAATATTTAAAGATTTTGGTAAACTCTCATACGCTTTGTCAAACTGCCCCATTCTTTCATATAATGAAGAGATATTTAAAGCATATTTATTTGGATTTATTTCGTACAAATATTGATTTAATAAAATTGCTTGTTCAAAGTGACCATTTCTTTCAAATAAAAATGCTAAATTATTTAAAGATTCAATTGAAAGTTTTCTATAATAAGAGTTGTTTGAACTTTCAAAAGTATTTATATCATTAAAATCAAACATAAAACCAGCTATTTCAAACCAATAAAAATTTATTAATTCATAATGTTGTTTTTGTTTTATTGAACTTATAAATTTTTCTAAAATTTTTATAGTTCTTCTTTGGTCAAGTACAATATCTTTTACATAATAGTATAAAATCAAAAGTGAGATAGGATTTTCAAAGATTGATACACACTCTTCAATATGATTTCTTAAATAGTAAGCTAATCTTTTTTCTTCATCAGCTAAATCTTTAAAAACAACATTTTGAGTAAAAAATATTTGTTGAGATTTCTCTTGGTCTAAAAATCCAAAATCATCAAAACTCCTATTTATGAAATTCTGAAAACCAAAAATTAGTTGATTTTTAGAATCTTGTTCATCTTTTATAAAATTTTTGCCACAATACTCAAAGAGTTCTAAAGATATAAAACTTTTTTTATCCCATTGTTTCATAATATTTGTTGAACAAAGTTGCATTAAAGAGTATAGTTTTTGTTCTTTCGAAGATAATAAAATTTCTATATCACATTTTTTACGTGAAATTTCTTCTTTTATTATTTCAATATTTTCTATTTTGAATTTTTTTAATTTCTTTTGGATACTTTGTACTTTGTCATTTCTAATATAAAAATTTACACTAGAAAATCTATTTAAAATTGTACTTACAAAAAATTTCCAAAGCCAATGATTTGAATCTTCTAAATCAAAATTATAAAGATGAATGTCCATATTTTTATCAAAATTTGAAAAAGCCAGTTCTAGTTTTCTTAATTTTCTAATATCTTTGTTAAACCAAGATGATATTAAATCTTTAAATTCACTTCCTTCACCATCTAAAATTGATGGCATCATCAATAAACCAAAAAAGAAAACTAAAACAAAACCTAAAGCAATATAATCGTTTAAAGCCCAATCAAAAGGCATTTCAAAAACAATTTTCTTTAAAAAATCTTCATAAATTGAAACCGATAAAAATGCTGTTAATATTGCAAAAACAGAGATTATTGAAATAACTGTTGATGAAAATCTTTTTTTAAAAAAATAAAAAGAAGATGAACTTCCCGCTAATAAATTAATATCTGCTTCAAATTTATCTAAAGTGTCATTTTCACAATAAGTTATATGTAATTCATCATTTCGTTTTGCAATACAACTTTCATCAATTACATTTCGTTTAGAATTATAAAGTTTTGAAACATTGATAATACAGCTATTTTGATTCATTTTTATTTTTTTATTCCTTCCCTTGCTACATTATTTTGTATAGGGTCAGTAAAAATATAAGAACCATCTTTGATAGAAAAAGGATAATTTTCAAAAGATTTTTTAAATCCTTCTATAAAATCTTCATCATAGTTTTTCAAACCCTCTTTTACTACATCTATATATTTATTTGGAATATAAGTATTTATATCCCCTATTTTCGCCAATTTTTCTTCATTGATAGTCATAAAAGCTATCAAATCATCATTGAAAATTTTATTTATAACATCATTTGATTTTATAGTTATACAACTATAGTTCTTTTCTCTTAATTTTAGGATTTCTAACTCTTCATGAGAAATTTCAATTACAACTCCATCTAAAATTGAGTTTTCATTTTTTTGAATATTTAAAAAAACTCCACGAACAATTTCATTATCAAATTGTATGGATTCAACTGCATTCCAAACTCTTTCATAACCTTTGATTTTAACGGCTACTAAATCATCTTGAGTTAAAACTCTTTTAAAAGATTTTTGTGCACTTGATAAGTTTATTAAAGAACCAAAACCAAATAAATACATATTTAAACTAATTTTTCTTTTGAAATTACTATTCCATCGGGATCAACATAAACAAAATCACCTGGATTAATTTCCACACCATCAATTACTATTGGAACATTTATTAAGCCATCTTGAACAGGAATATATTTTCTTGGACATGTTCCTTTTGCAATAAGTCCAACATCAAACTCTTTTGTAGTAACTGTATCTCTTACATAACCATTTACAATGATTCCTTCAAATTTATTATCACTTGCAAATTTCATTAAATTATCACCAACAACAGCGAAATATCTCATGTTCACATCAACAATTACGACTTTTCCAGCACCATTATTCTCTTTTAAAAGAGTTGCTAAATCTTTATTATTTTTATCTAATTTTACGGTTATTACTTCACCTTTAAATTTTGCATTTCCACCAAATGATTTGTAATCAGGTCCTAAAACTTCTGTTTTACTACTAAAAATATCACATAAATCTGCTGTAAAAAAACCCATAATATATTTCCTTTTATTTAAATTCATTAAACTACATTATTATCTCATTTTACTATTAAATTATTCTTATTTACTAAATGCTAATTCACATTATTTATACAAATAAGCTATAATATTTTTTTTCAAAGGATTAACATGAAATTTCTTCTCAATATATTTTTAATAGTTTTTATTATATTTCTTAGTGGTTGTAGTACAAAAAGGTTAACTATAAAATCACTTCATCCATCAAAAATAGAAAATGAAAAAATTAATACAATAACTATTCAAAGATTTTATAGGGATGATGTTAATCAAACAACAAGTATAGCAAACAAAATTGCAAATAAAACTGTTGATAATAAAAGAATATTTACATTAAAAGATAATATTTTCGGTACAGATGCCATATTAAGTGGAGATGTAATAAATTCATCTATTAATGTCTATGCATATTTTAGAACTCAAACTGATTATACAAGATGTAGATTTTATAGATATGATGATAGAAATCGAACAAGAGAGTGTATAGAGTATAGAATATTTGAAATTCCTTGTGAGAAAAGAGAATATAATGTTACAACAAATGTTATTCTTACAAAACCTGTAACTAACAATACAATATTCTCAAAAACATATGATAAATCAAGTTTTGAAGATATATGTTTTGATCATCATACATATAGAACTTTTCCTGATAAATATAGAGTAAACTCTCAAATTGCAGATGATATTGCAAGTGATGTTTTAGATGACATTTCTCCACATTATGTTTATTATGATATTGAAATTATTGATGAATTAGATGATAATACTATTGCTTTTTCAAAAGATCAAGAAAAAAGATTTGAAAAAGCTGTTGAGTTAATTTTAAGTAAAAACCTTGATTTAGCAAAAAATGAGCTTGAAAGACTGGATAATGAATTTGCTGGGAAAAGTTTTGAAGTTTTGTATGATTTAGCACTAATAAATGAAGCATTTAATCAACTTCAAGTTGCAAATCAACTTTATAATGAAGCAAGAAATTTAACTTTTGATGTGAAATATTTAGATTTAGTTAATTTTGGAATTAATAGAACAAATAAAAATTTAGAAAATAAAATCAAGGCAAAATCACAGTTACCACAGTGATAAAATAGGCATTTAACAACTTTTAACCATTATTTTTGTATATTAAATT
>ERZ650302.811-NODE-811-length-17623-cov-16.251708_pt1 | contig 17623 bp, 10 predicted proteins | sample MGYA00376238_ERZ650302 | MGnify/ENA primary metagenome ERZ650302 (study PRJEB26733, sample SAMN07839298) | wastewater metagenome | biome: urban; feature: wastewater treatment plant; material: waste water | place: USA: North Carolina | collected 2016-04-28 ... | reverse complement strand
TTATTGTTCTATGCTTTCGCTCATCCATTTTAGCTTATTGTAGCTTTTAATGACTTTCGCTTTTAGATTGATGAGTTTTTCCTGAGCATCTATCTTTTTATTTTCTCTAGAATTGATTAAAAATATCGAACTTTCACCATTTTCGAATCTTATTTCTTCGGCTTTTAGAAGTTTTTCATAATTGTTAAGATTTTGTTCTGCCAAAGAAATTTGTTCATTATAGTTTTCTACTTCTTGTTGATACGATATTGTTTTTATCATCAATTCATTTTCCTTTACCTTAATATCTTGTTGGTTCTGAAGCAGTTTCAGTTTTGCTTGTTCATAATCTGCTCTTGCTCCTCTTAAGAAAACCGGAATCTCCAATTTCAGACCATATTGAAAATTATTGTCAAACAAAGGCAACATCTGCGCATTTTTATTTTCTTTATTGAAAAACTGATAACTAAAGTCTATTTTGGGTAAAAAACTTTGCCATTTCAGCTTCTTTTCGCTTTCTAAAATATTATTTTTAAAAGCATAATATTTCAAAAATTGAGAATTAATAAGGTTTTCTTTATTCAATTTCTGAGCAAGAAACAAATAATCATTCGTAAGTTCAGTATTCATTTTTTCGGAAGGAAAAATGGGTGCTTTAATTTCATAAAATTCTAAATTATCTTGCCAAAGATACCATTGCAAATCTTGGGTGCTTTTTACAAAATTAAGATAAGCTTCTTTCTCTTGAATTTGGAAACTTTGCAACTGAGATTCTGCTTCTACCGTATCTATTGCAGCTCTTTCGCCATAAGAAAATGTCTTTTTAATGAATTCAAAACGTTTTTTATTAAGTTCTACGTTTTTCTTTTGAAGTTTTAAAACCTCATAATTTTTTACCCATTCCCAATAGGTATTTTCTGCATCTAAAAGCAGCTCGTTGCTTAGAATAATTTGCTCTGCACGCGTCATTTTTTCCGCCAATTTCGCTTGGTCTAGTACAGCTCTCCTTTTGTCATACCAAAGATTTTTAGCTAACGGAATAGTCACTCCATAGTTGTAAAGACCACCTTTGGTATCACTGGTATTCAGTTTATCACCAGAGAGATAATTATAACCACCATTTATTTCAATTCCGTACCAAGTTGGGATTCCCAATTCTACGTTTTTCTGAGTATAATAATGTAAATTATCAATGTCTTTTTCACCCAATTTAGCATTCAAAACAGGGTCGAAATTACCTCTAGCTTTAGAAATTTCTGCTTCAGCTATCTTGTTTTGCAGTTGATACTTTTTGAGTACAGGATGGTAATTTTTAACAATATTCAAAAATTCATTTTTAGACAAAAGCAAAGAATCTTGCGCTTGCAAAAAAGAGGAAATCATCACCAAAAGTGTTAAAAATATTTTACTTCTTCTTTTCATCTTTTCCATTTTTTACCACATAATAATCAGGCGGAAAACCATTAATATTTCGCCATATTTCGTACCAAATTGGCACATCATTTAAGATAGCAATTCCTTGTACACCAGTTCCCATCATAATTTTAGGAGGCCAAGGTTTATCATTTTTATCTTGTATTACCAATGCTTTGAACATTCCGTTTGCACTAATATTACTTTCTACTGCAATTATTCTCCCTTTAAAAGTGCCATAGCTGCTAGTAGGCCAACCCGAGAAAACAATCGCAGGAAAACCATCAAAAATACAAGTTACAGATTGCCCTTCTTTAATCAAAGGTAAATCTACAGGTTTTATGTAAAATTCTACGGCATAATCTACTTTGGTTGGGACAATCATACCTATGCTTTCTCCATCTTTTAGAATTTCACCAATTCCTGCTTTATTAATCTGGGTAACTTGCCCGTCTTGCGAGGCAATAATGTAGTACAAACCTTTTCGCATTTTATAATTGGTAATTTGATTTTGAAGTTTGGCAATTTCGCCAGAGTTTCCTTCAATCTGACCAAGTGCTTGGTAGCGGTCACCTTCTATTTTGCTAATTTTTTCTGTATATTCTTGTATAGCCGCATTTTGCTCAATCTGTGTATTGAGAATTTCTTGTCTGGTCTGCGCTACTTTGTTCTCTGCCGAAGTTTTTTTAGCTATTGTATTTTGGTAAGAAGCACTTCTTTGCTGGAATTGCGTAAGAGAAACCAAACCTTCGTCGTACATTTTCTTTTGTCTGTTAAATTGATCTTCGCTTAGTTTCAGTTCGTTTTTAACTGCCATCAACTCTGCTTCTTCTGCTGTTAATTTGTTATTTAATTGACCTACTTTATTCTTTAACTGACTGATTTTCAAATCTAATGAACTATCTAATGCATTTAATTGAGAATTGGTAGTTTTTACCTTTGCAGAATAGTAATCGCCTACCCCTTTTTTGGCAGACATTTGTTGCTCTGTGCGCTCTACCAAAAGTGGATCAAAATATTCGTCTTTAATTTCGGAAATTTGAAGAATGGTATCTCCTTTTTTCACAAAATCACCATTTTTAACAAACCATTTTACAATTTTACCAGGAATGGGAGAATTAAGCTGTTGCGGGCGCTGCTCTTGATAGAGAGAACTCACGTTACCCGTAAGAGAAATATTTTGGGTCCAAGGTAGAAATAACCCCAAAATAAGAACAGCCATAGAAATCCAAAACCACTTTTTAACATTTGTTTTTCTGTGGATTAAATATATTTTATCTTCTGATTGATATTTCATTTTAAGAATTATTTTTTAGATTGAACACTTCCGTTTGCTAAGTATAAATGATGGTCTGCCTGAGAAATAAAGTCTTCTTCTTTGGTTACCATTACAATATTTCTGTGGGATGACATTTTTTGTAAATATTCCCAAATTTTAATTTTTAAACTTTCATTTAGCCCTTCGAAAGGATCTTCCAAAATCAATAATCTTGTTTTGCCTAAAAAAGCTCTCAATAATAGAATCATTTTTTTGGAACTGTAAGAAAGTTGACTATCTGTCTCACTTATTTCGGTGTAATATCCGTTACTAAAATATTCTGTAAAATTATCTACACCCAATTCTTCCGCCGTTTTTGTAATATCTTCTGCAGTAACATCTGGATTAGAAATTTGTATATTTTGCATTACTGTACCTTTTATAACACCTACATCATTCAGATAAATCCCAATTTGGTTTCGGAAAATATTTTTATTGATGTTATTAAATGGTGTTTTATCATAGAGAATTTTACCTAGAGTAGGTTCATAAAAACCGGCAAAAAGGTTCATCAAAACACTTTTACCAGCTCCTAAACTTCCAGAAATAGCTGTTATAGAATTAGGTTTAATTTTAAAATTTACGTCTGTTAAGATAGGAAGAGAATCTCCTAGTGAAACACCAACTTCTTTAAATTCAATCTCAAAGCCATTTTGGGTATCTCTAAGGCTTATTTCGCCATTATTTTCTTCTGGTAAATCCAATACTTTTGATAGTTTTACCATAGAAGTAATCATATCATAGTAGCTTTCTAAATTTTTAATTAGTTTTTCTACGGCAGACATAATCATAATTACTACAATTTCTGTTGCAATAAACGCCCCAATATTAAGTTGCTGATTGAGTAATAGATAAGTTGCAATTGCCAACATCGTAAGGATGATTACAACCTTGAAAAATATAATGGTTTTATATTGAAAATACAGCACTCTGAAATGTGATGTTCTGTGTTCTAAATATTCTTCTACCAAACTATCTGTCTCGTGGAGGTGCATTTGTGTAGCCGAATTATTTTTAAAGGTTTTCACCGAACCTGCTATATCTTCTAGCCAAGAAGCGACTGCATATTTTTTATCACTTTCTTCTAAACTAGATGCTATACCTTGCTCCATTGTAATTCTAAATATAAAAATTACTCCTAACAATACAATTAAACCAAAAATTAAAAACCAAGGATGATAAAAAGACAACAATATAATCCCGAAAAATATCTGAATAATTGCTGTAGGTATATCTAATAAAATTTTGGAAATCCCTTTTTGTAAATTGGGCATATCAAAAAATCTATTCACCAATTCTGGCAAGAAATATTTATTAATTTTAGTAAGGTTAAGCTTTGGTAGTTTTTCGGCAAAAGCTATAGAATATTCTACAAAAATTTTTTGTTGAATTTTTTCAATAATCTGCATTACTTTTAGTCTAAAAAAGCCTACCAACCAAGTTCCTACTACTACCAAAGCAATAAGCAAATATATAGAAGTTACCATAGTAGCTCCCATTGCGTAACTGATAATTGCCTGAATACCAAGTGGTAAACTCAATTGAACCAAACCACTGAAAACAGCATAAAAATAAATATTTCCTACATCTTTTCGCTCTTTGGTAATGTATTTAAAAAGTTTGAGACCTTGTTCTTTATAGTTTTTGTTTGCCATATTCTATGATTTTATTTTAAGACACTGAAAAGTAATTGATTCAAATAACTAAGCACATAAGCATTATGATGAATCTTCTCTGGATTATCTGTTAATCTATTAAGATGTTCACTAAAAAACCTTTGGCTATGAGATGTTTCTAATAAAGTGCTTGCCAATGAATTCGGGAATTCATAATCTGGCTGAAACTCTTTTATTATTTTCGAGATATAAAAACAATAATTTTTAAGTGGCGTATAGGCCAAATCATTATTAATTATATCTACTTCTTTTACCAAATATGCTTTGCTACTTTCCGAAATTACAATTGCATTAAGGTAATCTAAATTAAAATCTAATAAATTATCTTCTGGGATAAAGTTATAGGTTATAATCTCTAAAACCAATTCTAATTTTTCTTTAGAATTTTTTACGTTTGACAATCTCATTTTGGTTAGAAATTCCAAATATTGCCAATACCAACTCATAATGTAGAGCAGCAATTTGTGCTTACTAGAAAAATACCTATAAATGGTGGCTTCAGTAGTATTGATTTCTTGCGCTAGCTTCTTAAATGTAAACTGCTCAAAACCAATACCATAAATCAAATCAATTGATTTTGCTACAATTGCTTTACCTATAGTACTTCCTTCTGGATCCTTCAGAAAAAGAGACTGATTTACTTTAAATTTTAATTGAAATTCCATAATGTAAAACTTGAAGACAAAAATAGCACCATTTTTAACAATAACTAAATTCATATTATCTATAATAGTTATATAACAAAACATAATAGTAATACTATTAATAAATAATAAAAAAAGACTTCTCATTTCTGAGAAGTCACACTAAAAATGTATCAAAATTGATTTTATTGAAGAGAAAACTTTAGTTTCGTTTTAATATCAGAAGAAGAATTACCAATAAGTGCTTCGAAATCTCCCGGTTCTGCTACCCAATCGTGTTTTACCGGGTCAAAGAAACTCAATGCTGATTTATCTACAGTAATACTTACTTCTTTGGTTTCGCCAGGTTTTAAATTTACTTTTTCGAAACCTTTTAATTCTTTAGTTGGTCTTGGCAAAGAAGACTTCAAATCGCTAATGTACAACTGCACTACTTCTGCCCCTTCTCTATTTCCTGTATTTTTTACAGAAACTGTAAAGGTAATTTTGTCATCTTTTGAAATTTTAGTTTTATCAGCTTTTACTTTTCCAAACTCAAAAGTGGTATAACTTAAACCGTGACCAAAACTGAACAAAGGTTTTATGTTTTTAGTATCGTGCCATCTGTAGCCAACAAAAATACCTTCGTTGTATTTAATATTTATAGGATTATTTTTGTCTTTTCCTTTTCCAGCAGCAATTTCTTCTTTATTACCAGGGAATTCTCCCAATTTATGAGCGCCATTATCTTCTAATTTTACAGGGAAAGAAAATGGTAATTTACCAGAAGGATTTGCATCTCCTGCCAAAACTGAAGCCAATGCATTACCTGCTTCTGAACCTAAATACCACGTTTGTAAAATAGAAGGAACTTCTTTTACCCAAGGCATAGAAACCGCATTACCTGTTACTAAAACTACCGCTAAATTTTTATTAGCTTTAGCTAAAGAAGAAATCAACACATCTTGATTGTATGGCAAAGAAAGACTTTTTCTGTCTGCACCTTCACTATCTTGGAATTCACTTTTATTAAGACCACCTACAAAAACTACGAAATCTGCAGATTTGGCTACTTTTACCGCTTCGTCTATTAATTCTTTTTCAGAACGATTGTCTTTAAGGTTTTGACCTGTAACTACACCGTTGTATTCACCTCCCGGATCACCTACATAACCTCTAGCAAAGACAATTTCAGTATCTTTACCAAAACGTTTTTTAATTCCGTCTAAAGGTAAAGTTTCATATTTTACTTTAAGAGAAGAGCTACCACCACCTACAGTCATCATTTTAACAGCATTCTCACCAATTACAGCAATTTTTTTAGTTTTATTAAGGTTTATTGGTAAAGTTCCGTTTTGATTTTGAAGCAAAACAATCCCTTCCTCTCCTATTTTTCTAGCTGCTTCTACATGCTCTGCCGAAGCTACAGAGCCCAAAGGTCTGTTTTTATTAAGTGTTGTATGGAAAGCTAATCTCAATAATCTTCTTACTTTATCATCTAACTCTTTAGTTCCTACTTTGCCTGAAAGAATCATTTGTTTATAAGGATTGGCTAAATAATAATTATCATACGCATTTTTAGTTCCAGCAGCTAAACCATCTGTCCAAGTTCCAAATTCTAAATCTAATCCATTAAAAATAGCTTGTTTAGTATCTGAAGCAGCGCCCCAATCTGAAATTACCACACCTTTATACCCCCATTCTCCTTTTAAAATATCATTAATTAAGTATTGATTATGAGTTGCATACTGTCCTTTATACAAATCATAAGCTCCCATTATCGTCCAACTATCCCCATCTTGTACAGCAGCTTTAAAAGGAGGAAGATAAATTTCGTACAAAGTTCTATCATCTACAATAACATTACTTGTATGTCTGTATGTTTCTTGGTTGTTGAGCGCATAATGCTTTACACAAGCAGCTACACCGTTAGATTGCAAACCTTTGATGTAAGGAACCACCATTTGAGAAGTTAAAAAAGGATCTTCGCCCATATATTCAAAATTTCTTCCATTAAGTGGCGTTCTATAAATATTTACACCAGGCCCTAATAAAATATCTTTTCTTCTGTAACGTGCCTCTTCGCCAAGAGAAACGCCATAAATTTTAGACATATTTCTATTCCAAGTTGCAGAAAGTGCGGTAAGTGCAGGGTATGCAATAATAGAATCATTCGTCCATCCTGCTTGATCCCATTCGTCCCATTTTACTTCTGGGCGTACACCGTGAGGTCCATCTGTAGTCCAAAATTCAGGAATCCCTAATCTGGGAACACCTGGCGAACTAAACTTAGATTGCGCATGAATCATGGCAATTTTTTCGTCTAAAGTCATCTTAGAAAGTGCATTTTCTACACGTTCTTCTATTGGTTTAGAATCATCTAAATAAATTGGTTTTGCTTGCTGAGCATTGCTCATTGCAGAAAAAGCAAACATAGCTAAGTATATTATTCTACGATACATCTTTGATTAATTTAAAAGATTTTTACAAATATACAAATTTATTGTCTCAAAATGAGGTTTTATAAATTTTATTCAAAAAAAATCCTGTTACAAGACAAGAACAGGATACAAATTATTTTAAATCAATAAGATAATCATCATTAAAAACAAGAAATCCTTCTTCTATTTTTTCAGGATGTTCTGTAAAACCTTTTAATTTTGAAGTTTTACCTCTTATAATTAAATCCTGAATTTGTTTCTCCGAAAGTTTTTTGCCAAAAACCTGAAAAGGAACTTTAAAACCACATGCTTTGAATTCTTTACAACCAATTGCCGTTTTACCTTTCATTAAATGATTGGTTTTACATTTCGGGCAAGTAATTTCTTCCCAAACTATTTCAGATTTTTTGGGTTCTTTTTTTTCTTTAGGTTCAGTTTTTACAGGTTTCTCTTCTTTCCAAGAAATCGTTTTTCCTCTACTGTCAATTACTTTTTTGGTGAGTTGAGTTACCATTTCTATCAACTCGTCTTTGAAATTTTGTGCTTCGTATTCGCCTTTTTCAATTTTTCGGAGTTTTTGTTCCCATTCTCCTGTTAGTTCTGCACTTTTCAGCAATTCATCTTCAATCGTATCAATTAAATCAATACCAGTTTGCGTAGCAATTAAATTTTTACGTTTTTTCTCGATGTATTTTCGTTTAAAAAGCGTTTCAATGATATTGGCTCTTGTAGAAGGCCTTCCTATTCCGTTATTTTTCAAAAGTTCACGCAATTCCTCATCTTCCACTTGTCTTCCTGCAGTTTCCATTGCTCTTAGAAGCGTAGCTTCGGTGTAAGGTTTTGGCGGAGTAGTTCTTCCTTGATGAATGAAAGGTTCGTGTTCTCCTTTTTCGCCTACTTTAAATTCTGGAATCAATTGTTCTTCGTCTTTTTCTTCTTTCTCGTCCTTTTCTGTATTATTTTTAGAATCTTTGGCATAAACAGCGCGCCAACCTGGTTCTAAAATTTGTTTACCCGAAGCTTTGAAATTAATGGTTCCTACTTGTCCTTCAACCAAAGTATTAGAAATTTTACATTCAGGATAAAAAACCGCAATAAAACGTTTTGCCACCAAATCATACACCAATTTTTCTTCTCTGCTCAGATTAGAAGTTGGCGGAATTTCGGTAGGAATTATCGCGTGGTGATCTGTTACTTTAGCATCATCAAAAACTGTTTTAGATTTTGGAATTGGCGTTTCTAAAAGAGGAGCAATTAAGTCTGAATAAAAATTCATACTTCTAAGAATTCCCGAAATTTTAGGATACAAATTCTCCGAAAGGTAAGTAGTATCTACTCTGGGATAAGTGGTATGTTTTTTTTCGTAAAGACTTTGAATATAATTAAGTGTATTTTCTGCCGAAAAACCGTATTTTTTGTTGGCTTCCACCTGAAGTCCTGTCAAATCAAATAATCTAGGATTTTTTTCTTTTCCTTCTTTAATTTCAAAAGAAACGATTTCAAAAAGATTTTGTTGGAGATAATCTAAACCCTTTTCAGCTCTTTCTACCGATTTTAATCTGTCTATTGCAGCACTGAAAACCACTTCTCTGTATTTGGTTTTCAGCTCCCAATAATCTTCTTGCACGAAAGCATCTATTTCTTTTTGGCGTTTAACGAGCATTGCCAAAGTTGGAGTTTGTACTCTACCGATAGACAAAACCGCTTTGTTTCCTCCAAATTTTTTGGTAAAAAGTCGGGTTGCATTGATGCCTAAAAGCCAATCTCCTATTGCTCTCGCGTTTCCTGCTAAATAGAGATTTTTGTAATCTTCGGCAGATTTTAGATTTTCAAAACCTTCTTTTATGGCATCTTCCGTCAAAGAAGAAATCCAAAGTCTTTTTACGGGTTTATCACACTTTGCTTTTTGCAAAACCCAACGTTGAATAAGTTCACCTTCTTGTCCGGCATCACCACAATTAATCACCTCATCACAATCTTTCACCAAACTTTCAATGACTTTAAATTGTCTTTCTACTCCGTTGTTATTGATGAGTTTAATTCCAAAATTTTTAGGAATAATCGGCAAAAGAAAAAGATTCCACGCTTTGTATTCTGGTGCATAATCGTGCGGTTCTTTTAGGGTACAAAGATGTCCAAAAGTCCACGTTACCCAATAACCATTGCCTTCCATATAGCCATTTTTAGGAGTAGTAGCTCCTAAAACTTTAGCAATATCTCTTGCAACGCTTGGTTTTTCTGCAATACAAAGTTTCATTAACAAAATTAATTGGGGTGCAAATTTGCGATTTTTTATAAACTTTTGAAACATAAATGTACAAAATAAAAAACTGTTCTAAAAATTAGAACAGTAAAATTAAATTTAGTTGATGTGAAAAAAAATTGTATTCTTTTAGTTATTATTTTCGAAAACGTTAATCAATGCTTGTTGCTGCATCACATCGAACTTACTGGAATTGAGGTTGAAATTTGCCTGAAGCCAACTGTTTCTTACCACAAAAAATGTATAAGCATCCATCAATCCTTCTTTATATTTTTCTTCAGAACGCTCGAAAGATAATTTTTGATTTTCGAAATTTTGTTGTAAAATTTTATTTTTTTCAATGGCATTGTCATATTGTTCTGCAATTACATTGAGTGTTTTGTACAAATCGTTCAGTTTTCTTTGATTTTCAAAAACAGTGTATTGTTGGTCTAATTTTGCGGTCTCAACAGCATTTTTTACCTGAAATTTTTGAAACAGAGGAACATTCAAACCTAAAGAAACCTGAGAATTTTTGTTTTGATTAAATTGGGTTGAAAAATTGGTAGTTAAATCTTCTTTCAAATTTTTGTTAAAAAAAGAAGACCATTGATATTGTGCCGAAATGGTAGGCAAATAATCTGATTTTGCGGCTTTAATCTTCATTTTTGCAGCTTCCAATTCTTTTTGATTTTCAATAAAAATTGGATTTTTTTGCACCAAATTGTCAATCATTTCTTTTGAATTGATAAAATTTGGCGTTATTTCTGAATTTCCATCCGAAACAAAATCGATGCTGTCTTTATTAATATTGAGTGCTGCCAAAAGATTAATTTTAGAAATATTCATTTGGTTTTGCGCCGAAATCCATTGTTCTTGTATGGTTCCAAAGTTGGCTTTTATGTCGTAAACATCACTTTTTGCACGATTTCCAATTTCTACTTCTTTTTCGGTTCTGGCAATTTGTTCTTTCATGCCGGAAATTTGTGGTTCCAGCACTTCAAACCAAGATTTATCTTTCATATATTGAAAAAACAAACCAATAATGCTGAGTTTAACATCGTTTTGAACCGTTCTCAATCGGTATTCTGAACTTTCTTTATTAATTTTTGAAAGAGAAATATTGAGATAATTTTTCCAATTGAATACATCTGTACTTGCCAACGCGTAGAAATTATCCGTTTGAGTATTAATCGCTTCTCTTTGATTGTTCTGCGTATTAATTCCGTTTCCAAAACTGTAATTATGATTCATCCCGATACTTGCCGAAGGAAGCAAATTTCCTTTTGCTGCGTTGATTTGTCTTTGGTATTTGCTTACATTAATAATGCTTTGTTGCACTTCCGGGCTGTTTTTCATGGCAAAATCCAGACATTGTTGCAAGTTCCATTTTTGCTGAGCCGGCAAAAAATTAATCAGCAATATGAAGAAGAGTTTTTTCATAATTAGTTGTTGGTTGATAGTTTTTGGTTGTCGGTAAAAATTCTATCCACTTTTAACAGACAACCATCAACTAAGTTTATTCGTATTTTAAATATTTCACAAGGTTTATTTTTGTAGCTCTGTATGCTTTGATGCTTACCACAGCAAATGTTAACAGCAACAGCATTGCAATACTCAAAATGTATGGCCAAATTGGCATTTCGATTCTGTAAGCGAAATCTTTCAGCCACTCGTTCATGGCGTAGTAACCAAATGGAATACTGATGATTACAGCAATTGAAGCGATAATTAAAAATCTTTTGGTTAAATACCAAACAATTGTTCTTTCGTCTGCTCCCAACGTTTTTTTGATGGCGACATCTTTCAATTTCTGTTCAATTAAAAGAGAAGACAAGGCGAATAAACCAAGCAATGCCACCAACAAAACCACGATATTTAAAATGGTAAAAAGTGTTTGTTGCTTTTGGAATTTTTCGAAAGTTTTGGCAAATTGTTTATCCACAAATTCAAATTCAAAAGGATAACCAGGTTCTGCTTTGGTGAGCCAGAATTGTTTAATTCGTTCTAAAGTTCCGTCAATATCGTCGCCAGAAAGTTTTATTTGAAGATTTGCCATATTGTCTTTAGACCAATTTCTATCATAATTGAAATACAACATTGGTTCTACAGGCTTATCAACACCATTGATGTAAAAATCTTTGAGAACGCCAATAATTTTGTATTTTTTCTTGTCTTCCCAACCCGGAAGAACTTCTTTTCCAAGAGCAATGCTTTTATTCCAACCCATTTTCCTGATAAACGCTTCGTTGGCAATAGCTCCAGAAATGGTATCAGAAGCCAGACGCAAGTCTAAATCTCTACCCGAAACAAATTTCATTTTGTAGAATTTAAAATAGTTGTATTCTATACCTCCAACGCCAACATTATTCAGAATTTTTGCTGTATCCTCAGCTTTTCTTACCGAAGAAGTATTGAACATTCCCACGCCAATTTGAAAAACTGAACCTGTAATGTCTTTTACGCCAGCAATTTTTGAAACTTCATTTTTAAGTCTTAAATATTTTTTTGAATTATAATGATCTCTCCAATCTGTTTTTTTGAAATGAATATGAATAACTTGGTCTCCTTTGAAACCCAAATCTTTATTCATCATATATTTCACCTGAGTATGAATAATTAAAGAACAAATAATGAAAAAGGAAGAAATAATCAATTGTAAACTCAAAATAGAATTCCTGAGCCAAACGCCACTTTTACTTCTTGCAAAATTACCTTTCAGCGTATTAATTGGTTTAAAATTAGACAAATACACTGCGGGAATTAACCCCGAAACCAATGCAAAAACCAACAATAAAACTCCGGAATAGATAAAAACTAGATAATCATTCAGTTGAATTTGTTTTCCTAAAAATTTGTTATAAGAAGGCAACAACAATTCTATGGAAGCAAATGCAATAATATAAGCTGCAACACAAATAATTAAATTTTCTAATAAAAACTGAGCGATAATTTTAGATTTAGAACTTCCAATCGCTTTTCTTACGCCCACTTCTTTGGCACGTTGAGAAGATTGTGCTGTTTTCAAATTAATTAAATTAATTCCTGACAAAAGCAAAATTAAAGCAGAAAGACCAAGCAAAATCATAATCGATTTTTTGTCACCTTTGTCTATACCTTCGCTTTTGGCTTCTAATTTCATTTTTGTGATAGGTGTAAGATAAACTTTGGATTTATCTTTCTCGTCATACTTTTCTCCCCAAGCAAGGGTTTCTATTTTCTCGTGCTTGTTATATAAATCTGTAATTTTTTTCTCTAAATTCTGAATATCAGTTCCTTTTTTTACTTTAAAATAACCCACAAAACTAGAATTGAGCCATTGTTTTAAGCCATCTTTATTTTCTATAAAACTTGGACTTACCATCACAAATCCAGGACGAAAAATAGTGTTTTCTTCGGGCAATTGATAAACCATTGTTACTACATATTTTTTTTCAGAGCCATCAATACCAAAAGTTTTACCTATGCAGTTATTATATTCTTTACCAAATAATAATTTTGCTGTTTCTTCAGAAATTGCTATTTTTTCAACTCCATTTAAAACATTTTTATAACTTCCTGAAATAATTTTGAAAGGAAAAAATTCAAAAAAATTACTCGTAGCTCTACACGGATTTACGTAAGCAGTTTTACCGTTTGCTATTAGCATTACTTGTTCATCTTTCCAAGTATTAGCTATTACAAAATCTTCAATCTCTGGAAACTCTTCCTTTGAAACCGAAAGTTCGGGATAACTAGAAACTACCATATTTCCGAAAACAGAATTGGAATTTTCTACCAAATAAATATTTTCTTTATTAGGAATCCATTGTTCATAAGATTTTTCGTCTTGCCAATGGATAAAAACCATTAGAAAAATACACAAACCTAAACTCAATCCCAATAAATTAATAATTGTAGAAAGCCAGCTTTTTTTATAATTGATGAATGCTATTTTGAGCCAATTTTTTATCATAGTTGTTTATTTTGTCCGATGTCCGAAGCTGGAAGTCGGATGATTAAAAATTAAAATTTAAGGAATTTGCAACTTCGGACTTCCGTCTTCCGACTTATTCGTATTTCAAATATTTCACAAGGTTTACTTTTGTAGCTCTGTATGCTTTGATGCTCACAACAGCGAATGTCAAAATCAATAATAAAATCAAACTGAGGACGAATGGAAAAATCGGCATATCAATTCGGTAAGCAAAATCTTTCAGCCATTCATTCATCAAGTAATAACTGATGGGGATACTGATTAAAACAGCAATCAACGTAATCCAAAGGAATTGCTTGGTCAGACCAAAAATCAAAGTTCCGTCTGATGCGCCTAAAGTTTTTCTGATGGCGACATCTTTCAGTTTCTGCTCAATCATCAATGATGATAAAGCGAATAGTCCGAGCAATGCGACCATTAAAACCATTGCATTCAGAATCGTAAACAAAGTCTGCTGTTTCTGATATTTCACAAAACTTTCAGCAAATTTTTTATCTATAAAATAAGAATCAAAAGGATAACCCGGTTCTACATTATTCTGCCAATAGGTTTTGATTCTTTTCAGAGTCCCGTCAATATCGTCTGCTTTTAATTTCAACTGGATATTATAAACATTGTATCGCTTCCATTCTGTTTCTCTGTAATGGAAAAATATGATTGGGTCCACATCTATACGAGGATTGAAAACATTGAAATCCTTTACAATTCCCACAATATGGTAAGGTTTATTGTCAAATCCAGGACGAACTTCATTTTTAAAAGCTTGGTCATCTGTCCATCCAAATTTTTTAACAAAAGCCTCATTAACCAAAACATTAGCGATAGTATCAGAAGCGAGATTTGGGTTTAGCCAGCGTCCTTTTTTCAATTTCACATTCATAAACTGGAGATAATCGTAATCCATAGAACCGTGTTGAGCGTCGATACTTTTGTCCATATAATCCATATTGGAACTGCTGAAGCTACCACTTCCAGGAACTGCTTCTCCATAAGAAACCGCCTCAACACCTTGGATTTTTCTCATCTCATTTTTGATGCGCTCATATTTTAACCAAGGTTTTGCATCATTCTCACTGAAATTAATCAATAAAACCTGCTTTCCATTATAGCCAAGATCTTTGTCCATCATATATTTCACCTGATTATTGACAATCAAACCTCCAATGATGAAGAATGATGAAATGATCAATTGTAAGGTCAATATTCCGTTTCTTAACCAAACACCGTGTTTACTTCTTGCAAAATTGCCTTTCAGGGTTTCGATCGCTCTGAAATTGGCAAGATAAAAGGCCGGAATCAATCCCGAAATCAACGTAACCGCCAAAACCATAGCAAATGAATAGTAGTAAATACGCCAGTCATTCATCACGATTTCTTTGTCATAAAACTTGTTGAAGCTTGGTAAAAGAAGCTCTGTTAAAGCCAAAGACAAAAGATATGATGCCAAACAAATCACAAAAGTTTCCAATAAAAACTGAAGAACCAAATTTGATTTCGTACTTCCAATCGCTTTTCTTACACCAATTTCTTTAGCTCTTTGAGAAGCCTGAGCAGTCTTTAAATTAATAAAATTAATAGCTGATAAAACAACAATCAAAACAGAAAGCGTAAACAGAATCATCATCGTTTTGAAATCTCCATTTCCAAACCACGATGCTTTGGCGTGCAGTTTTATCTCATCAATCGGTGTAAACAAACTTCCTGTTGGTCCGTACAATTCCAAATATTTCACCGGACTTATACCTGCACCTTGCGCATCTCTTTTTGCTCTAAATAAAAAGATATTGTCGTAGAATTTCTGTTGCAAAGCTTCCACATCTGTTCCAGGTTTAAGCAAAAAGAAACATCCGTAATTGAAATTCCCCCATTGTTCTTTATCATTTTTCATCTGTTCAAAAGGTGCGATGATAAATTCTGGTTTTATCTGGCTATTTTCGGTCGGCAATTCATAAACTGCAGTGACTACATAATTTCTATTATCGAATTTCACAGTTTCTCCTGCGACATTGGTTTTCCCAAAAAGATTTTTGGCTGCTTTTGTGGAAAGTGCAATCACTTTATCGCCTTTCAAAGCATCTTTATAACTTCCTGAAACTAATTTAAATGGAAAAAAATTGAAAAAACTTTCGGAAACAGACATTCCGTCTCCCTGATAAACAGTTTTGTTTTTCGTAGTCATTTTACGACCCATTCCGGAACCATTGAACAAAACGTAATCCTTAACCTCAGGAATCACTTTTACAGCGCGCTCCGCCATTGGAACAGAAATATTATTTTCATAAGTATTTTCTGCTTTGTTATGAGTTTGGAAAGCGTAGATATTTTCCTTTTTTGGATTCCATTTTTCGTAGGATTCTTCATCGTTCCAATGCATCAGGATGAGCATAAATCCTGTCAAACCTACCGTTAATCCAAATAAATTGATAAAAGTAGAAAGCCAGTTCTTTTTATAATTGATAAATGCTATTTTGAGCCAGTTGTTAAGCATAATTGTTAATGATTAATTGTTAATTAATAATTGATAATTGACCATTAACAATTATTCGAAGTTTTTTGCGTCTGCTTTTTCGAAAGCATCTTTTCTTTGTGTTGCGTGTTCTTCGCTATAGATTTCGCCATCTTTCATATTCACAATTCTGGATGCAAAACCAGCATCATAAGAAGAGTGTGTTACCATTACGATGGTAGAACCTTCGCGGTGAAGTTCTGCCAAAAGATTCATTACTTCGTTACCGTTTGAACTATCAAGATTTCCAGTTGGTTCGTCGGCAAGAATTAATTTTGGTCTCGTTACCAAAGCTCTGGCAACAGCAACACGTTGCTGTTGACCACCAGAAAGTTGCTGTGGATAATGTTTTGCACGATGTGCAATGTTAATTTTCTCCATAATTTCTTCTACACGTTTTTTTCTTTCTGAGGAAGAAACACCGTTGTAGATTAATGGAAGTTCTATGTTTTCGTAAACTGTTAATTCATCAATCAAATTAAAATTTTGGAAAATAAACCCAATATTTTTCTTTCTGATGTCAGATTTCTTTCTTTCGGAATTTCCTACTGTTTCTGTAGTTTCAAAAAGATAAGAACCTTCTGAAGCCGCATCCAAAAGCCCGAGAATATTCAGCAAAGTAGATTTTCCGCAGCCCGAAGGTCCCATTATTGCTACAAATTCTCCAGGTTTTATATTGAGGCTCACTTTGTTAAGCGCTGTAGTTTGTACGTCTTCTGTTTTATAGATTTTTGATAAATTGCTTGTTGTAATCATAATTTTATAGTTGTTGGTTGATGATTTTTTTGAATTTTTATTTTTGAATTTTAACTTTTCCCTTTTGAATTATTTCACATAAATTTTCGCTAAAGAACTGCTTTCTTGCTGAATATTTTTGTATTTCAAATTTTCAAGATTAATTTTTGCAACGCTATTAGCATTTATTTTAATTTCTTCCGTACTTCCGCTCAGATTAACTTTAGAAGCAGAACTCGCATCAATTTCAATGATTTTAGATTGAACTTTAGACTCTAAAAATGCGGCACTAGAAACATTTACAAATAATTTTTCCGCAAAAATATTTCCCATCACTTTTCCTGCACTGTCGAGGTTTATTTTCAGTTTATTCAATTGAAAATCATCATTAATGAAGATTTGTCCTGCGCTAGAAGCAGATAGGTTTTCAAAATCTGGCGTATAAACCGTAACTTCTGCATTTATATTGTTTATAGAATTATTTTGATTGTTATATTCCACTTTTAAAATTCCATTTTCAGACGAAACTACGATGTAATTAATTGCGTTAGAACTTACCACAACTTTTTGTTGAGGTGCTTTTTTTATGTAAACTTTCATAGCAGAATTCGCTTTAATTTCTGAGAATTTTTTCACCTCAAAATCTCTGCTTTCCATTGGTTTTCCTGCAAAATCTTGTACTTTTTCTGAGTTATCATAATTTCTGTAAACGCC
>ERZ650302.807-NODE-807-length-17647-cov-27.215439_pt1 | contig 17647 bp, 11 predicted proteins | sample MGYA00376238_ERZ650302 | MGnify/ENA primary metagenome ERZ650302 (study PRJEB26733, sample SAMN07839298) | wastewater metagenome | biome: urban; feature: wastewater treatment plant; material: waste water | place: USA: North Carolina | collected 2016-04-28 ... | reverse complement strand
CGGCAATGGTGTGGGGTGTGGGTATCTGCACGATGTGCCCGGCCTTGAACGACTGCTGGCCGTCATTGCCCGCTTCAGGCTCCACGCCCACCAGGCGGCACCCCGGCGCCATAGCCTGCGCGGCCAACGTGCTGCCCGCCAGCAGGCCGCCACCGCCCACGCAGACGAAGAGGTAGTCCAGCCCCGGCACATCTTCCAGCAACTCCATCGCTGCTGTGCCCTGGCCTGCAATGACATGGGGGTGATCAAACGGTGGCACCAGCGTCATGCCGCGTTCTTGCGCCAAGCGGCGGCTGATGGCTTCGCGGTCTTCGGTGTAGCGGTTGTAGGTCACCACCTGCGCGCCATATTCGCGCGTGGCGGCCATCTTGGATGCAGGGGCGTCTTCCGGCATCACGATCACGGCGGGCATGTCAAGCAGGCGTGCCGACAGCGCAATCGCCTGTGCGTGGTTGCCCGCAGAGAAGGCCAGCACGCCGCGTTCGCGCTGTTCGGGGGTGAACTGGGCCAGGGTGTTGTAGGCGCCGCGGAACTTGAACGCCCCCGTGCGCTGCAGGTTTTCGCACTTGAAAAACACTTGCGCCCCGGTGCTCTCGTCGGCGCTGGTGGAACGCAACACGGGGGTGCGGTGGGCGATGCCTTCAAGTCGTCGAGCGGCGGCGTTGAGATCATCAAAGGTAGGCACAGCCAGGCGGGTCATGGTCATGAAAGGGGCCTCCGCGCGACTGATTGGTGCGCGCACGACAAAAATGGCAAACACTGTGCATCATAGGTATTGCACCAACTTTGAGCAAAAATCGGCGCAATCGCCCGAAAACAGGGCGCGAGCAGCTATTAAATTTGAAGTGCCCTGGTAGTCCGCTGGTTATACTGCGGGCTTCATTCGCACAGTAGGGTTCTATTCTCATGCAGCAGTCTCGACGCATTTTTGCCCTGGGCTTTGGCCTGGTCGCTTCGCTTGGTTTTACGCTGGGTGCTCACGCCCAAGGTGCTGCGGCGCGGGAACTCACCGTGGCTTCCAGCGCCACCTACGCCCCGTTTGCGTTTGAGAACAAAGACAAGCAGATCGTCGGTTTTGATATCGACATCATCAACGCCATTGCCAAGCACCAGAACCTGAAGATCAAGATCGTCAACACGCCCTGGAGCGGAATCTTTGCTGCTCTGAACAATGGCGATGTGGATATGGTGATCTCTGGCGTCACCATCAACGACAAGCGCCGCCAAAGCTACGATTTTTCCAACCCGTACTTCGCAGCGCACCAGCTGATTGCCGTGCCTAAGAGCAGCACGGTGACCACCCTGAAGGACCTGGCTGGCAAGAAGGTTGCGGTGGTGAACGCATCCACCGCCGATGACGTGGCCTCGCGCGAGTTTGGCAAGACCAGCCCCAACATCCGGCGCTTTGAAAGCACGCCGCTCATCATCTCCGAGCTGGCCGGTGGCGGTGTGGATGCAGCCATTGGCGACAACGGCGTGATCGCCTACCGCGTGAGCCAGAACCCTGCGCTCAAGACGGTGGAAGACCCGAGCTTTCCCGAAGAGGGCTTTGGCATCGTGGTGAAGAAGGGTGACAAGCCCCTGCAAGACAAGCTCAATGCCGGCTTGGCCGCGATCCGCGCCGATGGCAGCTATGGCGAGATCTACAAGAAGTGGTTTGCCAAGGAATACAAGGCACGCTGATCGCTGTCGGTGGGCATTCCATGCACTGCGGCCGCGTTTGCGGCCGTTTTTGCTGGGGCCTGATGGTGCCCGTGGGTGGGGCACCCAACGCAAATTACCAGGAGGGGTGATGGAACCTGAACTGTGGTTTGGCTGGTTTCGGCCAGACATTTTGGTGGAGTACCGCGAGCTGTTTTGGCGCGGTGCGCTGATGACGCTGGGCATGACGGTGGTGTGCGTGCTGCTGGGCGGCACCTGGGGGTTGTTGCTGGCGCTGGCCCGATTGGCCCAGGCACGCCACGCACCGTGGAATTGGGTGTGCCGCTTTTTGCTGCGCTGGCCCTCAACGGTGTATGTGAGCTTTTTTCGTGGCACCCCGCTGTTTGTGCAGATCTTGCTGATGCACTTTGCGGTGATGCCGTTGTTCATCCACCCGGTATCGGGTTGGTTGGTGGATGGAGATCTGGCCCGCACCCTCAAGCAAGAGCATGGAGCGTTGATTTCAGGCATTGCCGCGCTCACGCTCAACTCAGCGGCCTACATCTCGGAAGTGTTTCGCGCGGGCATTCAATCCATCTCCAAGGGACAGTTTGATGCCGGGCGCTCGCTGGGCTTTACGCCCATGCAGGTGATGCGCTATGTGGTGCTGCCGCAGGCCTTCCGGCGCATGCTGCCGCCGCTGGGCAACAACATGATTGCGCTGCTCAAGGACACGTCCCTGGTGTCGGCCATTGGCTTGGCCGAAATGGCTTACGCCGCGCGCACCGTGGCAGGGGCCTATGCACGGTATTGGGAGCCATACCTGGCCATTTCGCTGGCCTACTGGCTCATGACGCTGGCATTGACCACTGCCTTGCGCAGGTTGGAATACCACCTGGCCCGCAGCGACCGCAGCTAATTTGATGGGCTAGGAGTCCGCGCGGCAGAACCCTGACTTGAGGGCATCGCCGGATGCGCGCAAGCGGCGCTGGCGATAAATTGACTGCATGCCGACCAGCTACCTACCCTACGCGCCCGACCAGCAGTTGCTGCTGCCCCACTCGTTGCAAGAGTGGCTGCCGCAAGGGCATCTGGCCCACTACATCAACGACACCATCGACACGCTGGATCTGAGCGCGTTCTTCAAGCGCTACCAAGGTGGCGGCTCACGCAACCAGCCCTTCCACCCGGCCATGATGGTCAAGGTGCTGGTGTATGGCTACGCCACGGGCGTGTTCTCCTCGCGCAAGATCGCCAAGAAGCTGCACGAGGACGTGGCCTTCCGGGTGCTGGCGGCAGACAACTTCCCCAAGCCCCGCACGCTGAGCGACTTCCGGGCGCTGCACCTGCAAGAGCTGGCGGCGCTGTTCGTGCAAGTGGTCAAGCTCGCGCGAGAGTGTGGCTTGGTCAAGTTGGGCACCATCGCGGTGGACGGCACCAAGCTGCGTGCCAAGGCCAGCAAGCACAAGGCGATGAGCTACGAGCGCATGCAGGCCAGGGAGATCGAACTGAAGGCGCAGATCGACACCTTGCTCAAGCGCGCCGCGCAGACGGACAAGGCGGAGGCCGACGAGCCCGAACTCGATATTCCCGCAGAGCTGGCTCTGCGCCAGGAGCGGCTGGAGGTCATCAAAGCCGCCAAGCAGCGCTTGGAGGCGCGTCAGCGCGAGGCGGACACACGGCGCGGGCGCAAGCCTGAAGGCAAAGATGCGGACGGAGATGATGGCGACGGCGGCGACGGCGGCGCGAGCGATACATCCCCGCAGCCCAAAAAGCGCGGCCACGCCTTCAAGCGCGCGTTTGGCGTGCCCGAGCCCAAGGCGCAAGACAACTTCACCGATCCCGACAGCCGCATCATGAAGACCAGTGCTGGCTTCGAGCAATGCTTCAACGCGCAGACCGCCGTAGATGCCGGCGCGCAGATCATCGTGGCGGCAGAGCTCAGCAACTGCGCCGCCGACAGCGCGCTGCTGCCGACGATGCTCGATGCGGTCAAGAGCAACACCGGCCAAGTGCCTGAAGTCTTGCTGGCGGATGCGGGCTATCGCAGCGAAGCTGTGCTGGCGCAGTTGAGTGGCAAGCAGGTTGAGGTGATCGTGGCGCTGGGGCGAGAAGGCAAGAAGCAGTCGGAGATCGACGCTCACAAGCACCCGCACACGGCGGCGATGGCAGCCAAGCTGAAGACCCAGCCGGGGCAAGACAAATACCGCCGCCGCAAGGCCATCGTCGAGCCGCCCAACGCCTGGATCAAGCAGGTGCTGGGGTTCCGGCAGTTCAGCTTCAAGGGCATCGACAAGGTTCGCTGCGAATTCAAACTCGTGTGCGCGGCACTGAACCTGCGGCGCATGGCGGCGATGGGGGTTTGAGAGGCAAAAAAGTGGGCACAAGTCTGGGTACCAGCTGCTGGTTCAAAGCCCGCTGCGCCCGACAGATCAAGCCAGCCACCCCAAGCTTCTTCATCCGGGCATGACGGAGCTTGTCGAATCAGATCAGCATCGGTGCGAAACTTCTGCCGCGCGGACTCCTAGGCCTTCGGGCACCCCTTTTTGTTTCCAACCTACAGTTCGTCAGAACTTGATTCCCGCCGCGTTGTTCGGGTTGGGGGCATTCGGGTCGGGTGCGGCCACAGGGGGGCGGGCCAATCGACGCACAGTTTCGGTCGCAGCAGGAGCCGTATCAGCCGCTGCCGCAGCAGGCGCTGGCTTGGGTGGTGTCAGCGGAGTTGCTGCAGGACGGCGGTAGTTGCTGGGCAACTGCGAAGTCTTTGGGTAACCCGCTGCGTCAAGGTAGGAGTTCCATTCCGAATCCGAATAGCCCGAAAGCTGCTGCCCGCCAATGGTGGCGAAAGGCAAGCTCGAATCGCTGCCCAGCTTTGTCAGGGCTTGCAGGTCTTCCGACGTGTTGATCGTGCGTTCAGAGAAAGGCACACCCCGGGCTTCCAGCATGCGCCGTGCCGTATCGCAGGGTGCGCAGTTCTGGCCGGTGTACAAAGTGACCGGAAAACGCGCTGCCACTTTGCCCAGTTCAAAAGGCAGACCTGCGCCCGCAGCAGAGGAGCTACCGGGCGTACCTGCTGTCGTTTGCGCCGGTTTGGCGGCCGTATCGGGGGCCCGGTCAGAGAACGTCACCTTCCCGTCAGGGCCAACGATGCGGTAGACGGTTTGAGCATGGGCTCCCACCGACAGCAACGCAAGCATCAGGGACAAAGACAAAACTTTGGGCAGCATATGGTTTCTCCTCAAGAAGGGCTGTATCCCAGGAATGGGGCTTATTGGCTCATTCCCTGGTGGCGCAGCAGGGCGTCCAGTTGCGGCTCACGGCCACGGAATTCTTTGAATGACTCCATGGCCGGGCGGCTACCGCCGGCTTCCAGAATTGCCTTGCGATAGCGGCGACCTGTTTCAATGCTCGGCTGGCCGTCAGCCCCCACCGTTTCTTCAAAGGCTGCGTAGGCATCGGCACTCAAGACCTCGGCCCACTTGTAGCTGTAATAGCCCGCCGCGTAACCGCCCGCAAAAATATGGCTGAAGGTGTGGGGCGTGCGGCTGAAGGCCGGAGGCTGCAAGACGGCCACTTCATTGCGCACCTTGGCCAGCAAAGGCATCACGTCATTGGCGGGGTCGTGCTCGGTGTGCAGCAGCATGTCAAACAGGGCAAATTCAATCTGGCGCAGTGTCTGCATGCCTGCCTGGAAATTCTTGGCGGCAATCATCTTGTCAAACAACGCGCGGGGCAACGACTCTCCGGTCTCGACGTGAGCCGTCATGTGCTTGAGCACATCCCACTCCCAGCAGAAGTTCTCCATGAACTGGCTGGGCAGCTCCACTGCATCCCATTCCACACCGCCAATGCCCGACACGTCGCGCTCGTTCACCTGCGTGAGCATGTGGTGCAGGCCGTGGCCAAACTCATGGAACAGGGTGATGACGTCGTCGTGCGTCAGCAGCGCAGGTTTGCCATCCACGCCATCGGCAAAGTTGCAGACCAGATGGGCTACGGGGGTTTGCAGCTTGCCGGTATCCGGGCGCAACCAGCGGGTGCGCACGTCATCCATCCAGGCGCCGCCGCGCTTGCCGGTACGGGCGGGCTGGTCCAGGTAGAACTGGCCTACCAGTTCACCGTTGCGTTCAATGCGGTAAAACTCCACCGAGGGATGCCACACGGGTGCGCTGTCACGGCGAATCGCGACCTCAAACAGCGTTTCGATGATCTTGAACAGCCCCGCCAGCACTTTGGGGGCTGTGAAGTACTGCTTGACCTCTTGCTCGCTGAAGGCGTAGCGTGCTTCCTTGAGCTTTTCAGCAATGTAGGGCCAGTCCCAGGCTTCAGGCGCCGCAAGACCCAGCTCAGTGCGGGCAAATTCGCGCATGTCAGCCACGTCTTTTTCAGCGTAAGGGCGAGCACGGTGGGCCAGGTCACGCAAGAAGTGAATGACTTCGGCGGGCGACTTCGCCATCTTCGGCACCACAGACACCTCGCCAAAATTGGCGTAGCCCAGCAGCTGCGCTTCTTCCTTGCGCAGTGCCAGGATTTCGTTGATCAGCGCGGTGTTGTCAAACTTGCGGGCATCGCCCTCGGCTTGTTCGGAAGCGCGTGTCACGAAAGCGCGGTAGAGCTTTTCACGCAGATCCGCACGTTGGGCGAATTGCATGACCGGCAGGTAGCAAGGCATCTTCAGCGTGAGCTTGTAGCCATCCTTGCCCTCGGCCTTGGCAGCGGCCAGCGCTGCCTGCTGCACATCGGCCGGTACGCCTTCCAGTTCTTCGGCAGTGGCGTAGTAGGCAAAGGCATCCGTCGCATCCAGGGCGTTTTCGCTGAACTTCTGGCTCAACTCTGCCTGGCGCTCCTGGATTTGCGCGAAGCGCTCTTTGGCGGGGCCAGTCAGTTCAGCGCCGCTCAACACAAAATTGCGAATGGCGTTGTGGTGAGCACGCTGCTGCTCGGCGTTGAGCGTGGCGGGGTCAATGGCCTTGTACTTGGCGTACAGGCGCTCATCCGCACCCAGGCGTGTCCAAAACTCGGTGACCTGTGGCAGTGCCGCGTTGTAGGCCGCACGCAGCTCCGGCGTATCGGCCACGCTGTTGAGGTGGCTCACGCTGCCCCAGGCAATGCCCAATTGCTCGGTGGCAACATCCAGCACCTTGGCAATGGCGTTCCATTCGGCCGGAAAGTCCGGCGCGGTCACGGTTTCAAGCGCTGCGTTCGCTTTTTCCAGCAGCGCATCGACGGCGGGGCCGACGTCGGCAGGCTGGATGCGATCAAACGCGGGCAGGGCGGAGAAGTCGAGAAGGGCGTTGCTCATGCGGATGTAGATAGCGGCGCAGCGCGCAGGTTCAAGTTGCAATGCAGCCGAAAAGGCTTTCTGCCCGAATTAACCGGCAGCGCGCTCTGCGGCTTCCATGGTGTTGACCAGCAGCATGGTGATGGTCATGGGGCCCACGCCACCGGGCACAGGGGTGATGTGGCCGGCCACGGCCTTCACGCCTTCAAAGTCCACATCACCGCAGAGCTTGCCTTCGTCGTTGCGGTTCATGCCCACGTCCAGCACCACGGCGCCGGGCTTGACCATGTCGGCAGTCAGCACGTTGCGCTTGCCCACGGCGGCGACGATCACATCAGCCTGCAGGGTCTGGGCCTTGAGGTCAGCCGTGCGCGAGTGGCAAATGGTGACGGTGGCGTCTTTTTGCAGCAGCATCAAGGCCATGGGCTTGCCCACGATATTGCTGCGGCCAATCACCACCGCGTGCTTGCCCTTGAGGTCGTAGCCAATGCTCTCCAGCATCTTCATGCAGCCGTAGGGCGTGCAGGGCCAGAAGCCAGGCATGCCGGTCATCAGTGCGCCTGCGCTGGCAATGTGGAACCCGTCCACGTCCTTGGCGGGGGAGATGGCTTCGATCACCTTTTGTGCATCAATGTGGGCAGGCAACGGCAATTGCACCAGGATGCCGTGGATGCTGGGGTCGTTGTTCAGCGCCTCTACACGCGCCAGCAGCTCTGCCTCGGTCATGCTGGCATCGTGCTTTTCCAGCACAGAGTACAAACCACTGTCTTCGCAGGCCTTGACCTTGTTGCGCACGTACACCTGGCTGGCCGGGTTGTCGCCGACCAGGATCACCGCCAAGCCGGGAGTCACCCCCCGGGCTTTGAGGGCAGCGGCACGTTCGGCCACTTGGGTGCGCAGTTGGCGGGAGAGGGCGTTGCCGTCGATGAGTTGAGCAGTCATTCTGTTTTACAAATAAAAACAGCTGCCAGCGCAGATTGGATAAGCGCAGGCAGCTATGAAAATAGGAGCAATCAGGCCTTGGGCGCGTTCTGGCCCAGAGCAATTTTCAGCAGGTCGGCCACGGTGTTGGCATTGAGCTTTTCCATGATGTTGGCGCGGTGCGCCTCCACGGTCTTGATGCTGATGCCCAGGTCATCGGCGATCTGCTTGTTCAGGCGGCCGGCAACGATGCGTTCCAGCACCTGCGCTTCGCGGCTGGTGAGCTTGGAGAGCAGGGCATCGCGGCTGGCGGCTTGCTGAAAGCCGGCAAAAGCTTCGCGGGCATGGTCCAGCATGCGCTCAACCAAGCCCAGCAGTTCTTCTTCGTCGAAAGGCTTCTGGATGAAATCCAGCGCGCCTTTTTTCATGGTGTTCACCGCCATGGGCACATCGCCGTGGCCGGTGATGAAAACGATGGGCAGTGGCGACTTGCGCTCGATCAACCGGTCTTGCAATTCAAGGCCCGTCATGCCGCCCATGCGGATGTCCACGATCAGGCAGGCCACTTCGCGCGGGTCATAGCGCGAGAGGAAGGTCTCAGCCGAATCAAAGCAGCGTACGCGGTAATCCTTGCCCTCCAGCAGCCATTGCAGCGAATCGCGCACGGCCTCGTCATCATCTACAACGTAAACAGTGCCTTTTTTCGGAATCAAGCTCATGCAATTGTCCTCGGAGTTTGCTCGTTTGCTACAGAGTTTGTAGTGTCATCGGCAGGCTTTGCCAGCGGAAGCCAGAAGGAGAACCGGCAGCCAACGACGTCCGTTCCATTGTAGATGTTCTGCGCCTGCATCCTTCCCTGGTGGGACTCGACGATGCTGCGGCACAAATTCAGGCCCATGCCCATGCCTTCCTGCTTGGTGGAGAAGAAGGCTTCAAACAGCCGCTCCAGCACTTCAGGGGCCAGGCCTTTGCCCGTGTCCTGCACCGAAAACTCAACCACTTCGCCCTCTTCCGTGTGCTTGGGAACCACGCGCAACTCCACACTGCGGCCCGAAGGAGGGCGCTGCGCATGCTGGATGGACTCGGCGCCGTTCTTCATCAGGTTGACCAAGACCTGCTCAATCAGGATGGTGTCGGCCATCACGGGGGGCAGGCGGGCTGCAATGTAGTGGGTGAGGCGCACGTTGTGACGGCGCAGTTCAATGTCTGCCAGCTCCACGGCTTCAGACACCATGCTGTGCACGTCGGCCAACGTGCGGTTGGGTTCGCTCTTTTTCACAAAGGCGCGGATGCGCTGGATGATTTGGCCCGCACGCTGCGCCTGGTGGGCGGTTTTTTGCAGTGCCGACAACAACGCTTCTTCCGTGATCTGCCCACTTTGGATGCGCGAGACCATGCCCGAACAGTAATTGTTGATGGCGGTGAGCGGTTGGTTGAGTTCATGCGCCACGCTGGAGGCCATTTCACCCATGGTGATGAGGCGGCTGACCGATTGGGCGCGCTCCGCCTGGCGCTCGGCTTGCTCTTCAGCCAGGCGACGGGGGGTGATATCAGTGGCAATGACCATCTGAGCCAGGCGGCCGTCCACCCAGTTCAGGTAGCGTGAGCGAACCTCCAGCCATTTGCCCAGGTCGGGCAGGTAAATCTCGGCGTTTTCAGACCGCGCGCTGGTCAACGGGTCGGTGGGCAGCCCCATCAGGCCATCTTCGTCATCCACCCCGCTGTTGCTGGCGACCGGCAGCACACCGGCCTGGGCCACCAGTTGCAAGTGCCCCGCCGTCTGGGATCCGAACCATTGGCGATAGAGCTTGTTGGCAAACAGCAGTTCTTCGCTGCCCAGCGGCGCCACCGACACCGAGGCGTCCAGCGACTCCAGCACGATGGTGAAACGCTCATGCGCAGCCGTGAGTTGCTGGCGCACGCGGTTGGGCTCGGTGATGTCGGTCATCGACGTCATCCACCCGGTTTGCTGGCCGTGGGCGTCAATCAGGGGCGAGACATACAAGCGGGCATCGAACAGCGTGCCGTTTTTGCGCTGCACGCGCACCTGGAATCCGCCGGACCCGCTGCGGCCGCTCAGCTCGTCGCGCAGCTTGGCATGCAGGGATTCATGGTCTTCCTTGGGCCAGTAGGGGTAGGGGGGCTTCAGGCCCACCAGTTCGGCTTCGCTCCAGCCAGTCATCTGGCACAGCGCCGCGTTCACGTAGGTGATGCGTCCTTCCATGTCCAGCGCGCGCATCCCGGTCAGGATGGAGTTTTCCATGGCGCGACGGAAGTTGGTCTCAGCCACCAGGGCTTGCTGCGCCTGCATGCGCCTGCGGGTGTGGCGCCAGGTGGCAATCAGCATCCAGGCCGTCATGGCGCTCAAAGTGCCCACCAGCCAGAACAAGCCGCTACCCACCACGCCCAGCGAGGTGCGGTAAGCCTGCGCACGCAGCACCAACCCATTGCCAACGGGGGACACCGGCACTTCGTATTCGTTGGCCTTGGGCGTCCAGGGCAGCAACTGGGTGGCAGGGTTGCGCGGAGGCAGGGGGGTACCTGCCAGCACCTGGTTACGGGCATCCATCAACGTAACGGCATAGCGCGCCAGCACTTCGGTAGGAGTGCCATAGCGCAGCAGGCTGTCGATGGAGTACTCGCCCAGCACGACGCCTGCGAACTTACCCTGGTTGTTCAAAGGCACCTGCAATTGCAGCAAGGGCGACGCATCCCCCTTCGCGGCAGCTGGCTGGGCGTAAACCGGTTGCTGCAGGTCACGGGCCAGGCCGTAGGTGTCTGCGGTCTCTCCAGGCTTGAGCAGCTCGCCCGCCACCCGCAACTGCTGGCTGGGCAGCGTGGGCGCCGCATGGCTGGCGCGAATCTTTCGGCGCTCATCAATCCAGGTGATGGCCTGCAGCTCGGGGTATTGGCTGATGAGGGCCTCGGCCCTGTTCACAAATTCCGCACGCTCCAGCTCCTGGTTGGAGATGTCGCGGGCAATGCGCATCAGTTGTTCCTGGCGTTCCAGCAGGCGCAGGCGAACCCGCTGCTGCGCATATTCCACGTCGCGGCGAAGGGCTTCTTGTTCGCGCTCGGCCTCCTCCGCGCGCAGATACCAGAACGCCGCCACGATGGCGGCCAGAAACATCATCACCGCAGCCAGGGGTGCCAGGGCGGCAAACCGGTCCTGGCGCGTGGGCGAAAGGCTGCGCCACCACTTGCGCCACCAGCGTGCGGGCGCGGCAATGGCCGATGGCTCGGGGGCTGTTGTGGTCTCTGGGCTTGTCGTTTCCATGGCTGAAGTGTAGGGGACGGCCATGCCCTTTTCAGCAGCTGAAATTATGTGCGTTTGCAGCAATTTATCGCAATATGAAGCATGCGGGCACCATTTGAAATGAAGGCGAATTGTGCGAAACTACGCCACAATTTTTGCCAGCTGCAACTCACAGGAGACAAAGCATGTCAGCTCAGCCCGACCCACAGGCCGGCCTCGGTATCGGCACCGACGCGGATCAACAAGAAACCCGCGAATGGATGGATGCCCTGTCCGCCGTCATTGAAAAAGAGGGCCCCGAGCGCGCCCACTCTCTGCTAGAGCAACTGCTGGAACATGCCCGGCAAAGCAGCATCGACCTGCCGTTTTCTGCCAACACCGGCTACGTGAACACCATTGAGCCTGAGCAGGAAGCCCATTGCCCCGGCAACATCGCCATTGAAAAGCGCCTGCGCGCCTATATGCGCTGGAACGCCATGGCCATGGTGGTGCGCGCCAACCGCCTGAACCCTGCGGACGGCGGCGATCTGGGTGGCCACATTGGCTCCTTCGCTTCCGTGGCCAGCATGTTCGGTGCCGGCTTCAACCACTTCTGGCATGCCGCCAGCGAAAACCATGGTGGCGACCTGCTGTACATCCAGGGCCACAGCGCCCCCGGCATCTACGCTCGCGCTTACCTGGAAGGCCGTTTGAGCGAAGAGCAGCTCGACAGCTTCCGCCAGGAAGTGGACGGCAAGGGCCTGTCGAGCTACCCGCACCCCAAGCTGATGCCTGAGTTCTGGCAGTTCCCCACCGTCTCGATGGGCCTGGGCCCGCTGATGGCGATCTACCAGGCCCGCTTCCTCAAGTACCTGCATGCCCGTGGCATTGCCAACACCGAGAACCGCAAGGTCTGGGTGTTCTGCGGCGACGGCGAGATGGACGAACCCGAATCGCTGGGCGCGATTGGCCTGGCCGCGCGTGAGAACCTCGACAACCTCGTGTTCGTCATCAACTGCAACCTGCAGCGCCTGGACGGCCCCGTGCGTGGCAACGGCAAGATCGTGCAAGAACTCGAAGGCGAGTTCCGTGGTGCAGGCTGGAACGTGATCAAGCTGCTGTGGGGCAATGGCTGGGATGAGCTGCTGCGCCGCGACAAGACCGGCAAGCTCAAGCAGCTGATGATGGAAACCCTGGACGGCGACTACCAGGCCATGAAGGCCAACGACGGCGCTTTTGTTCGCAAGAACTTCTTCGGCAAGTACCCCGAGACCGCCAAGCTCGTCGAGCACATGACCGACGAAGAAATCTTCGAGCTGCGCCGTGGTGGCCACGAGCCCGCCAAGGTGTACGCCGCCTTCCACGCTGCCAACGAGCACAAGAACCAGCCCACCGTGCTGCTGGTCAAGACCGTGAAGGGCTACGGCATGGGCAAGGCTGGTGAAGGCAAGAACACCGTGCACCAGACCAAGAAGCTGTCGGACGAGGACATCAAGTACATCCGCGACCGCTTCAACATTCCGATTCCGGACAGCCAGCTGGCCGACATTCCGTACTACAAGCCGGCCGATGACACGCCCGAAATGCAGTACCTGCACGAGCGCCGCAAGGCCCTGGGCGGCTATTTGCCCCAGCGCCGTCCCCAGGCCGATGAGAGCTTCACGGTGCCGTCACTCGACACCTTCAAGGCCATCCTGGAGCCCACAGCGGAAGGCCGTGAAATCTCCACCACCCAGGCTTACGTGCGCTTCCTCACGCAGCTGCTGCGCGACCAGGCCCTGGGCCCCCGCGTGGTGCCCATCCTGGTGGACGAAGCCCGCACCTTCGGCATGGAAGGTCTGTTCCGCCAGATCGGTATCTACAACCCCAAGGGCCAGCTCTACACCCCGGTCGATCGCGACCAGGTGATGTACTACAAGGAAGACAAGGCCGGTCAGATCCTGCAAGAAGGCATCAACGAAGCAGGCGGCATGGCCAGCTGGATTGCTGCGGCCACTTCGTACAGCACGAACAACCGGATCATGATCCCGTTCTACGTGTACTACTCGATGTTCGGCTTCCAGCGCATCGGCGACCTGGCCTGGGCGGCGGGTGACATGCAGGCGCGCGGCTTCCTGCTGGGCGGCACTTCGGGCCGTACCACGCTGAACGGCGAAGGCCTGCAGCACGAAGACGGCCACAGCCACATCCTGGCGAACACCATCCCGAACTGCGTGAGTTACGACCCGACCTTCGCCCACGAAGTCGCGGTGATCATGCACGACGGTTTGAAGCGCATGGTGGAGCGCCAGGAAAACGTCTTCTACTACATCACCTTGCTCAACGAGAACTACGCCATGCCTGGCCTGCTGCCCGGCACGGAAGAGCAGATCATCAAGGGCATGTACCTGTGCAAGCCTGGCGCCGACGGCGACAAGCGCGTGCAGTTGCTGGGCTCGGGCACCATCCTGCGTGAATCGCTGGAAGCCCAGACCCTGCTGGCCGCCGACTGGGGCGTGCAGGCCGACGTGTGGAGCTGCCCAAGCTTCAACGAACTGACCCGTGAAGGCCAGGACGCCGACCGCTGGAACCTGCTGCACCCGCTGGAAACCCCACGCGTGCCGTTCGTTACCCGCCAGCTGGGCAGCCGCAGCGGCCCCGTGGTGGCATCGACCGACTACATGAAGGCCTATGCCGAGCAAATCCGCCCCTTCGTGCCCAAGGGCCGCAGCTACCGCGTGCTGGGCACCGACGGTTTCGGCCGCTCAGACTTCCGCAGCAAGCTGCGCGAGCACTTCGAGGTGAACCGCCACTACATCGTGATCGCCGCCCTGAAGGCGCTGGCCGACGACGGCGTGGTGCACGTGTCCAAGGTGGCAGAAGCCATTGCCAAGTACGGCATCAACGCCGACAAGATCAACCCGCTGTACGCCTAACCCGAGACGGAGACAACAATGGCATTGGTCAACATTCAAATCCCGGACATCGGGGATTTCGACGAAGTCGGCGTCATCGAGTTGCTCGTGAAGGTGGGTGACACCGTCAAGGCCGAGCAGTCGCTGATCACGGTGGAGTCCGACAAGGCCTCCATGGAGATTCCCTCCAGCCACGCTGGCGTGGTCAAGGAACTCAAGGTGGCGCTGGGCGACAAGGTCAAGCAAGGCTCGGTGATTGCCGTGGTGGAAGCCGTTGGCGCCACTGCCGCAGCCCCAGCGGCTGCGCCCGCACCTGCCGCGTCCCCCGCAGCCGCCCCGGCTGCTGCAACGGCCGCCCCTGTGGCCGCCGCACCTGCGCCAGCAGCCGCAGGCCCCGTGGAAGTGCGCGTGCCCGACATTGGCGACTTCAAGAACGTGGCCGTGATCGAGCTGCTGGTCAAGCCCGGCGACACCGTAGCGCTGGAGCAATCACTCTTCACCGTCGAATCCGACAAAGCCTCCATGGAGATTCCTTCGCCCGCCGCTGGCGTGCTCAAGGAACTCAAGGTCAAGATCGGTGACACCGTGAACATTGGCGACCTGGTGGCTGTTCTGGAAGGCGTGGCCAGCGCCGCTGCGCCTGCTGCCACCGCACCTGTTGCAGCAGCCCCTGCGCCCGCATCAACCTCGACTCCAGCTCCCGCCATGGCAGCCGCAGCCCCAGTGGTGGCTACGGCTACGGTAGCAGCCCCCGCCCACCAGCCCGGCTCTGCCACGCTGGGCCTGCCCCACGCCAGCCCCTCGGTGCGCAAGTTCGCCCGCGAGCTGGGCGTACCGCTGGAAGAAGTCAAGGGCAGCGGCCCCAAGGGTCGCATCACCCAGGACGACATCCAGAACTTCACCAAGCAGGTGATGAGCGGCGCTGCGCAAACCAAGGCCCAGGCCGCGAAGGCACCCGCACCGGCAGCCGGTGGTTCTGGCGTGGGTCTGGACCTGCTGCCCTGGCCCAAGGTCGATTTCGCCAAATTCGGCCCGGTGGAACGCAAGGACCTCTCGCGCATCAAGAAGATCAGCGGCGCCAACCTGCACCGCAACTGGGTCGTCATCCCGCACGTCACCAACCACGACGACGCGGACATCACCGACCTGGAAGCCTTCCGCGTGCAGTTCAACAAAGAGAACGAGAAGAGTGGCGTCAAGGTCACCATGCTCGCCTTCATGATCAAGGCCGCTGTGGCCGCGCTCAAGAAGTTCCCAGAGTTCAACAGCTCGCTCGACGGCGATCAGCTGGTGATGAAGAACTACTTCCACATCGGCTTTGCGGCCGACACGCCCAACGGGCTGGTGGTTCCCGTCATCAAGGATGCCGATCAGAAGGGCATCGTGCAGATCAGCAAGGAAATGGGCGAACTCGCCGCCAAGGCGCGCGAAGGCAAGCTGGCCCCGGCAGACATGCAGGGCGGCTGCTTCTCCATCAGCTCGCTGGGCGGCATCGGTGGCCGCTACTTCACGCCCATCATCAATGCGCCGGAAGTCGCCATCATGGGCGTGTGCAAGAGCAGCATCGAACCCAAGTGGGACGGCAAGCAATTCGCCCCGCGCCTGATGCTGCCCCTCTCCCTGAGCTGGGACCACCGCGTGATCGACGGCGCCGCCGCCGCACGCTTCAACGTGTACTTTGCCTCGCTGCTGGCGGACTTCCGCCGCATCGTGATGTAACGCGAGGGCCCGACACATGGCAATCATCGACATCAAAGTGCCCGACATTGGCGATTTCGCCGAAGTCGGTGTGATCGAAGTGCTGGTCAAGCCTGGCGACAGCATTAAGGCCGAGCAGAGCCTGATCACCGTGGAGTCCGACAAGGCCTCCATGGAGATCCCCTCCAGCCATGCTGGTGTGGTGAAGGAACTGAAAGTGAAGCTGGGCGACAAGATCGCCGAAGGCGCTGTGGTGCTGACGCTGGAAGTGCAGGGCGCTGCCGCTGCGGCCCCGGCTGCAGCACCCGCCCCCGCAGCCCCGGCTTCTGAGTCAAAACCGGCTCCAGCGCCCGCTGCACAAGCGCCAGCAGCTCCTAATATTGCAGCAGCCAGCTTCGGCGGTTCTGCGGATCTGGACTGCGACGTGCTCGTGCTGGGCGGCGGCCCTGGCGGCTACTCGGCGGCGTTCCGCGCTGCCGACCTGGGCCTCAAGGTCATTCTGGTAGAGCGCTACGCCACCCTGGGCGGCGTGTGCCTGAATGTGGGTTGCATCCCCTCCAAGGCGCTGCTGCATGTGGCGGCGGTGATGGACGAGGTGTCGCACCTGTCTGCCGCTGGCATCGACTTTGGCGCGCCCAAGGTCAACGTGGACATGTTGCGCGGCCACAAGGAAAAGGTCATCGGCAAGCTCACCGGCGGCCTGGCCGCCATGGCCAAGATGCGCAAGGTGACCGTGGTGCGTGGCTACGGCCACTTTGTGGGAGCCAACCACCTCGAAGTGGAAGAAACCACCGGCACCAGCCAGGACAAGACGGGCACCAAGAAGGTGGTGGCGTTCAAGCGCGCCATCATCGCTGCGGGCAGCCAGGCCGTGCGCCTGCCGTTCATGCCCGAAGACCCACGCGTGGTCGATTCCACCGGCGCGCTGGCGCTGCAGGGTATTCCGAAGCGCATGCTCATTCTGGGCGGCGGCATCATCGGCCTGGAAATGGGCACCGTCTACAGCACGCTGGGCGCACGCCTCGATGTGGTCGAGATGATGGACGGCCTGATGCAGGGCGCTGACCGCGACCTGGTCAAGGTGTGGCAGAAGATGAACGCCCACCGTTTCGACAACATCATGCTCAACACCAAGACGGTGGCGGCCGAGGCCACACCCGAAGGCATCAAGGTGAGCTTTGCGCCCGCCAAGGATGGCGTGACAGTGCCTGAACCCCAGGTGTACGACCTGGTGCTGCAGGCCGTGGGCCGCACGCCCAACGGCAAGAAGATCGCCGCCGAAAAGGCTGGCGTGTCCGTCACAGACCGTGGCTTCATCAACGTCGACATCCAGATGCGCACCAACGTGCCGCACATCTTCGCCATCGGCGACATCGTGGGCCAGCCCATGCTGGCGCACAAGGCGGTGCACGAGGCGCATGTGGCGGCGGAAGTGATCGCCGGCGAATTGCAGGGCAACAAGGAACTGGCCAGCGCCGCCTTCAACGCCCGCGTGATCCCCAGCGTGGCCTACACCGACCCCGAAGTGGCTTGGGTGGGCCTCACCGAAGACCAGGCCAAGGCCCAGGGCGTCAAGGTCAAGAAAGGCCTGTTCCCCTGGGCCGCCTCCGGCCGTGCCATTGCCAACGGGCGCGACGAAGGCTTCACCAAGCTGCTGTTCGACGACAGCCCCGAAGCAGGATCAGGAGACGGCCATGCTGGCCGGGGCCACGGCAAGATCTTGGGCGGTGGCATGGTCGGCACCCACGCGGGCGACATGATCGGAGAGATCGCGCTGGCTATCGAGATGGGTGCCGACGCAGTGGACATCGGCAAGACCATCCACCCCCACCCCACGCTGGGCGAGAGCATCGGCATGGCGGCGGAAGTGGCGCATGGCAGCTGCACGGATGTGCCGCCTGCGCGCAAGTAAGTCCGCAGCCAAGCTACCCTGACAAGGCCCGAACTGGCGACGGTTCGGGCCTTGTGCTTTGCGTA
>ERZ650302.802-NODE-802-length-17688-cov-33.306925_pt1 | contig 17688 bp, 17 predicted proteins | sample MGYA00376238_ERZ650302 | MGnify/ENA primary metagenome ERZ650302 (study PRJEB26733, sample SAMN07839298) | wastewater metagenome | biome: urban; feature: wastewater treatment plant; material: waste water | place: USA: North Carolina | collected 2016-04-28 ... | reverse complement strand
AAAAGAACGTTGACACTGGCGGTCGTATCGACAAGTTCAAACAACGTTTTGCTGGCATGTCACGTTCTATCAAACGCGACTAATAGCAAAAGAAAAAAACGGGCATTTGCCCGTTTTTTTATGCCTATGATTTTGATACAGAGTCATAGGCCAAATAGCTAGACAACATAAAAAGACCCCATATAGAGGCCTTAAAATTTAGAAGTTAGTATCCAAGGTCAAACCTTTACTGATCCTGCACGTCAATCAGATGATCGAGTTTCTTCTGGAAATAATCGCCTTGAATAAAGCGGGCATCGACATTCCATGCATTGGCAAACGACGTCATATCATTCAGATCACGCAACATAATTTGAATGTTTTTCAATTGATGATATACAGCAACTTTTTCTTGCAATTCTTCCGTGTTGGCGTCGCTACTGAGCATGCGAGTTAAGTTTTCATGTAAGGTGAGATTGTTGATATCGAGCTGACGTAGAATAGATTCACTATAAATGCTATTACCAAAGTCACGAATCGAAACTTCAGCACCATATTGGCGAAGCTGGGCAATGTATTTTTGCGCTTCAGCAATGTTTTGGCTGATATCATCTTCAGAAAACTGTAGGATAATTGGATGACTTAACTTACTGCGTACAATGGTAATCAGTTTGGCGATAAATTCAGGGAAAGAGCGGTCATTCAACAGTACAGCTTTGTTTAAGTTTACAATCAACTTTGCTTCAGGATACTGAGTGATAAAATTGTGTAGCTGTTTACACGACTCAACTAAAATCCAGCGGTCAAGTTTAATAGAAAGTTCGTGATCATCACTTAACTCTTTGAGGCTTGATATATCTTTCCACGTATTGCCATAAATAAAGCCACTGGTGACCTCATAGGTATATAAATTGGTGTCTTCTTTATCGTAAAGCTGTTGATATTTAAGATGAATCTCGCCACGCTCTAAAGCTAGATGTAAAGCTTTAAGTACCGTAGGCTCATTTGCTGTTTTTTGAGTGTCTAAAGTATCGCTGACAGTAGGGTTAATCAACTCAATCACAGGCATGTCAATACTGGCTCTTTGCTCAATTTCGCAATCCTCTTGATTGGTCGGTAAAGCGGTTTTAAAGGCTGAGCATAATAAGTTTTCAAACTGATCTTGATTTGAAATTTCACCTTTCAACAAAGTATAGCCAATGCGTAAATTTACGGGATAGCTATTGTTTTCTACCGTAATGAGTTGTGGTTTGGTGAGCGCATTTAACGCAATCAGCTTAGACTCGAGTTTGGCCTGTGTTTCCGCTTGGAATAAACCAACGATGGTTTGCCCACCCGCCTTAAATAGAGGAATATGAGTCTGTTCATTTAAAAAGCTGTAAATATTGTTAAAATAATCACGCGTAGTTGCCCAGTTGGCTTTAAAAATTTCATCTGGACAAGAGCTGAGTGCAAAGCTAACCAAGGCATTCTGATCAGAAGGTTGTTTGGTCATAGCACGGTTAATTTGTTGATACGTATTAGGTTGTATCGCATGATTTTCAGTGTTGACTGATGGAGCAGCAGAGCGTTCAGATTCGGCTTCAATCGTCAGTTGGAGCGCATCATCTTCAGGTGCAGTTAAAAACTCAACTTTTAAAGGATTGTGAGTTTGGGCATTTCTATTGAGAGTAGCAACTTCAAAAGCACCTAAATCAAACTGACCTTGTGAAATTTTCTTAAAACGGATTTTAAAATCGTTTACATCTTTCGGCTGGAGAATATCAAGCAAAGGTTGACCGATAATATCATCTTCAGAGCTTAAGCCGAACAGTTGTAAGTATTCAGCATTGGCTGAAACATGAATCCCTTCTTGAATTAAAGCAATGGCTTTATTACTTTCTTCAACTAAAGCCTGTGCTTGGTTTTGCGCTGTTTCAAGCTCATTCATGAGTTGTTGTTGGCTTTGCAATAAACGACTTAATGACAGTGCACGCAGTAGACCTAAGTAAAAGTTATCCGCTTCTTCTAAGTCCAAAATATCATAGACCCCTTTACGAATAAAACTTGCGTATTGGGTTGATTGATATTCATCGGGCTTTAATAAAATCAGCGGTAAATTGACTTGGTTAGAGTTACGAATCAAAGTCAGTGCTTGTTCATACTTTAGGTCATAAGCGCGACCAAAAATCACCACATCCCAAGGCAGATGAAGCTGTTTTTCAAAGTTTTGTAAGTCATCCAGTAAAGTGGCATGAACTTGATGATCACTAGAAGTTAAAAGGTCACGAATTTGGTTATAACGGATCTGATTATCATCAATAATGAGTAAACGTGTTTCCGTACGTTTTAACTTTTTAGATAATAATGGATTTCTCACTTCAATGCTTCCCATAAATCGTGATTCTTAATAGCATTCATTTGCTTTTGAATAAAACTTTGAACCAATGGTTCTTGTTGGTCATTCAACAATTCATAATCAAAACGAATAAAACTTTGTGTAATTAAATGTGCTTTTACTAAATAAATTTTAAGATCTTCATCACCTAGGCGTAAGTGAATGGTTTGTTTTTCTCGGTACATATTCGAACCCGGGACAATGAGACTAGTCTGTACTTCATCTAGCTGGGACGTTTGTACCAATAATGCAGGCTGATAGTTCTGAGTGGTTCGATCTGTTTTTACCATTACGGCACATGGGAAAAGGTCTTGTGCTAAGATTTCTAAACCCAGTTCCAAGCTTTTTTCACTCGATTGTTTAATCCAGCGAATCACACCACCGCGCCATTGGCTATGCGCATTTTCTTGAACCAAAATAAACTCACCTGTTTTTAAATGCGCAGGTGTTGGTCCAGTCCAGCGAATACGGTAACCATTCACACTAATATCTAAAACTTCGGCAGGGTAGATTTGTTTCGATTCACGATCAATCATACGAGCAGAACTCGTCTCCACAGGAATATTACTGTTCATGGAGTTGATCACGTGACTTTCATTCTGAAAGTTGTAGTTGCCTTCTAGCTCTAAAGTTTCATTAAAGTTCTTGCCTTTAGACAAATAGAAATGTGCGACTGACAGGCCAAAACAAATTTGTAATTGGGCTGAGTATTCATAACGTTCATGCTTACGTTCAATATTATTGGTCAATAAGTTATGAATGTGAAAATGCAAAGCAGGGGTAAGGAAAATCTTCTCATCGCGAGACAGTGGCTCGGCGCGTTTGGTTTGCATCTCTGAGAGATGATCAAGCAGGGCTTGCGTCGAGATAAAAATATTCGGCTGAATGTGACTGTTTTTTTGAGAATTATAAGTTGGTGGATAATCTTTTGATGCATCGACAATATAGCGAGATAAGGTTGTTTCTTTAGGTAAAATTTGAATCAGTTTCGCCCAATCAAAGCTACACAAAAACAGCCCTTGAATCTCACCTGGACGGATTTGATGGGTATTAAAAATATCCAATAGAATGAGCTGCGCATAGGCTTGGCTAATATTGTTCAGTTGATGCTGCGTGCCTTGTATTTGATTAATGTTGGTCAAATAGAAGTTATTTTGAATAGCAGAATCCAAGAGTTGATGAGCCGCTAGCCACTGCCCCGGAATCGGGGAGCTATAGAGCAAGTGTTGTTGGTACAACAACAGGGACAGTTGTTGTAAAGCGTAATAACTCGATACGGTCCGAGCCGTTTGTAGGTTCTTTTTTTGGTTAAAAGCAAATAGAGAAAACTTATTTTGAGTGATTTGCTGAGAAACACGTTTTGCAATGTCGATATAGACTTTAGCAAAATGACTACGCATTAATAAGGCAAGCTCAATAATATGGTCATTTCGATCAGTGGTGATGAGGCCCTGATTAAAAAAATGTTTCTCTAAACTGGTAAGCACATTTTCCAAATTTGGATGCAGTACTTGAACCAAATCAAAGCGAAGTGTTTCGCTGACTTGAAGTTCGGAGACTTCAAGTAATGCTTGAAATAAGGAACGAGAAGAGTCACCCAATTGTAAAATGGATAAGTTTGCCAACCATTCTTGTAAGCCTTTGACTGTGCTTGGGCAGAAACTAAGCTTATCCAACTTTAATTCGGTTGGTTTTTGGAAGATATCTGAAGTACTCGTCGTCATCATCGTTATTATTTAACTCAAAAAGTTGAAACCCCGAAAAGTGGTGTCTTATTCTTTTCTCCCGCAATTTCCCTGACCAGCTTGGGAACCAGATAGCCGGGTAGATTCGCCAATAATCCTTGATACAGCAAATCAATGTTTTGCGGGTTTAAATCAAAATGGTGAGCCCCTTTTACTTTATCTAAAACATGTAAATAGTATGGCAATACACCTGCATCGAATAAACGGTAGCTCAAATCTGTCAAAATTTGAACGTGATCATTGACCCCTTTCAATAAAACCGCCTGATTGAAAACGGTGATTTTTTCTGCGACTAATTGCTGTAATTGACGGCAGGTAAGATCATCCAATTCCGATGCATGATTTGAGTGTACCACTAGAATAATGCGCAGCCTACTGTTTTTTAAGATGGAAATTAGCTCATCATCGACACGGTTAGGCATTACGATAGGAACTCGTGAGTGAATTCTCAAAAATTTAAGTTGGGGTATACTTTCTAAGCGTTCAATCCATAATTTTATTTTACGATTGGACAGCGTTAAGGGGTCTCCGCCACTCAAAATGACTTCATTAATGTCAGGTTGAGACTGAATATAGTGTTGAATATTGATCCAATCTTCTGACTTTGGTAGGTTCTCTTGATAGGGGAAATGTCGACGAAAACAGTAACGACAATGAACGGCACATGCCCCAGTCAGAGTAAGTAAGAAACGAGTTTTATATTTGTGCAAAACACCAGGTTGTTGGTTGGCTTGTTCCTCCCCCAAGGGGTCGGTCACGAAGTCGGGATGTTCTTCAAGCTCAAGATGATGGGGCAGGACTTGAAGGAGTAAAGGATCAAGCGGATTACCTTTTTGCATTCTTGTCACAAAAGCACGGGGAACACGGAGTTTAAATTGGGTTGATGCAAGCAGTGCGCCTGACAGCAGTTGCTCAGGAGAAAGCTCTAGAATGTTAAGTAATTCTAAAGGGTCAGTAATTAAATCACTGAGTTGAGCTTGCCAATTTTGCTCTTGGTACAAATAATGAGTCATGCAATAAGGGGTCAAATACTAGGTAAAAAGAAAGTTAGGTCATCAAATCGAGTGATGTCAAAACGAGTTGTTCGGATGTGTGCGGTCTAAAAAGGCTTTTTCAATACACAAAAACACGCGGAACGGGGCTATTTTATCAAGATCTTCGGCTTATAGGCAGTGGATTTTCATTGCTTCATAACACCTTGCTCATTTACAATACGAGGCATCAAAAAAGATGCCCTATCTTTACAGCCCAGCTTTTCAAAGCTTTGGTGTCTAAGATAAAGACATAAATATTTAAGTTAGTTAGTTTGGAGTGCGCCAGTCATGGCCTATTATTCTACGAATGATTTCAAGTCAGGCCTTAAGGTTATGCTTGATGGTAACCCATGTTCAATCATGGAAAATGAATATGTAAAGCCAGGTAAAGGTCAAGCATTTAACCGCGTAAAACTACGTAATTTACGTTCTGGTAAAGTTTTAGAAAAAACATTTAAGTCTGGTGATTCTTTAGAAGCGGCTGACATTGTAGAAGTAGAAATGGAATACTTGTACAACGACGGTGAAATGTGGAACTTCATGGATCCTGTATCATTTGAACAGATCGCTGCTGACAAAACAGCAATGGGTGATGCTGCAAAATGGTTAAAAGACGATTCAAATGAAAAATGTACCATTATGTTGTTCAATGGCGTGCCATTAACAGTAAACCCACCAAACTTCGTAGTTTTGAAAATTGTTGAAACTGATCCGGGTGTACGTGGTGATACTTCTGGCGGTGGTGGTAAACCTGCAAAATTGGAAACAGGTGCTGTAGTACGTGTTCCATTATTTGTACAGCAAGAAGAAAGCGTTCGTGTAGATACTCGTACTGGCGATTATTTAGAACGTGCATAATGGTTTAAAAATAGACTATTATCGGAAGGGATGATGAAAATCATCCCTTTTTTTATGCCAAAGTATTAGATCAAAACAAGGAGATGCAGAGTAAAGTCGCAAAGGAAAACAGCAGTACCTCGAATAATTAAAGACGCTGATTGAATGCAACAAATATGAGGGATTGAAATGGAATCTGTTCAGCCTAAGTCAACCCTGACTTCAAAAATCATCTGGCTACTGGTAGCCATCGTCGGTGCAGTCTCTTTTGGGATATTGGCACTGAGTCGTGGTGAGCATGTCAATGCCATCTGGCTCGTACTTGCTGCGGGCTGTATTTATAGTATTGCTTATCGCTTCTATAGTTTATTTATTGCAAATAAAGTTTTTGAGCTTGATGAACGGCGCTTAACTCCCGCACATCGTTTGAATGATGGTCTGGACTATGTTCCAACCAACAAAAGCGTTCTATTTGGACATCACTTTGCAGCGATCGCCGGTGCAGGTCCATTAGTAGGGCCTATTTTAGCAGCGCAAATGGGCTATTTACCTGGCACGATTTGGTTACTTGTCGGTGTCGTGCTTGCAGGGGCAGTACAAGACTTTTTGGTGTTGTTTATTTCTACCCGTCGTGATGGACGTTCACTCGGTGAAATGGCAAAGCAAGAGCTTGGAACTTTTGCAGGTATTGTGGTCATGCTTGGTGCATTGGGGGTAATGATTATTATCCTTGCTGTTTTGGCACTGGTCGTGGTCAAAGCACTTGCACACAGCCCATGGGGTGTATTTAGTATTGCGGCAACGATTCCAATTGCGCTCTTTATGGGGATTTACATGCGTTTTATCCGCCCGGGTAAAATTGCAGAAGTATCTATTATTGGTTTCGTTTTGATGATGCTCGGCATTGTCTACGGTGAAAATATTGCACAGCATCCATATTGGGGTGCGTTCTTTACACTGTCGGGCACTCAGTTGACTTGGGCGCTGATTATTTATGGTTTCGTGGCTTCAGCACTGCCTGTGTGGTTATTGCTTGCACCACGCGATTACTTATCAACCTTCCTAAAGATTGGGGTTATTGCAGGCTTGGCAGTTGGTATTATTTTCGCAATGCCAGAAATGAAGCTGCCAGCATTCACGCAATTTATTGATGGTACTGGCCCTGTGTTTGCAGGTTCAATGTTCCCATTCTTATTTATTACCATTGCTTGTGGCGCAATTTCAGGTTTCCACGCTTTAGTGTCGTCAGGAACCACGCCGAAACTTGTGAACAATGAACGTGATATTCGAATGATCGGATATGGCGGTATGCTCATGGAGTCATTTGTTGCAATCATGGCTCTGATCTGTGCCGCAGTGCTTGATCCGGGTGTGTATTTTGCGATTAACTCACCAGCCGCTTTACTGGGTACAAGTGTAGACACCGCAGCTGAAGCTGTTCGTAACTTAGGTTTTGTTGTTACTCCAGAAACATTAACTTTACTGGCTCAAGAAGTGGGTGAAAGTACCATTCTTTCACGTACTGGCGGTGCGCCAACTTTTGCTATTGGTATGGCTCACATCATTACGGAAATTTTCAATAGCCGTGAAATGATGGCGTTTTGGTATCACTTTGCCATTTTATTCGAAGCACTATTTATTTTAACCGCAGTTGATGCGGGTACGCGTGCATGTCGTTTCATGGTGCAAGATACAGTTGGGATTGTGATTCCTGCGGTGAAAAACTCACATAACTTCTTCGGAAACTTGTTGGGTACAGCAGTTGCGGTTTCAGGGTGGGGCTTCTTTGTTTACCAAGGTGTCGTCGATCCGCTCGGGGGCATCAATAGCTTATGGCCACTGTTTGGTGTGGGTAACCAGATGCTTGCGGCAATGGCATTGATCTTAGGTACGGTTATCCTCTTCAAAATGAAGAAAGAGAAATATGTATGGGTCACGATTATCCCGACCATATTCTTGTTGGTAACCTGTATGACAGCGGGCTGGCAGAAAATTTTCCACGAAAATCCAAAAATTGGTTTCTTGGCACAAGCTGAACGCTTTAACAATGCAATTGCAAACAATGAAATTTTAGCACCAGCAAAAACGGTTGCTGAAATGCAAACCGTTGCGATGTCGAATCAGATCAATGCTGCACTGTGTGGATTCTTTATGATTGTGGCGATTGTGATGCTCTTTGCTGCGATTAGAGTGATTCGTCGTGCATTGGCAAGCCCAGTTCCGACTGTGCATGAAGCAGAAGCCATTTATCGTGATCCTGAAGACATTCAGCCATCAAAAGCTGGACATTAAGGAGAGTCAGATGAATCTAAAATTTGCTAAAAGTGGAAAAACGATGATTTATAAAATCATTAAAATGACCGTGATGTCGCAGAAAGATTTGATTCTGAACCCTAAAAATTGGTCTCGAATTGCGACATTGTGGCAACGTTTGCAGCAAAGTTTTCGCTTGATGGTGGGGGTGCCTGATTATCCAAACTATTTGGAGCATATGAAAAAGCACCATCCTGATTTAGAAGCGATGGATGCTAAAACTTTTTATCGTCACTGTGTGGATGCGCGTTATCCATCTGCAACGAATGGCATGAAAAAGTGCCCTTGTTAATATAATGAATCAATTGAAAGACGGCACTTCGGTGCCGTTTTTTTGTTAAAAATCGAGTGAAAATACTCAATTACATGCAGTTGTACGTATTAGATTCGACAGTGTACTTTTTTACATGAAGCAAGTGGTTGCATCGTAGATTAAATCATAACGAACACGGAGTGTGAGAAATAAAAGGTTCATGTCGTATATTTTACAGCTTGTGATTGTTATAGCTCTTAAAATACTGGAATGTTTGCAAAGGGAAATTGAATGAAAATATATATTTATGGTGCTGGAAGCATTGGGTGTTATTTAGGCGGAAGGTTGGTTGCTGCAGGTAGTGATGTTACTTTTATCACGCGTCCACGTATTCATGCAGAGCTTTCCCAATGGGGCTTAGTCTTAACTGATTATTTAGGCAAAAAGATCAAACTTGCACCTCATCAACTCAAACTAACGACCGATCCTACTCAGGTTGTGGATGCCGATGTTATTTTTATTTGTGTGAAATCGGCGGCAACCGAACAAGTTGCGCATGAACTCAAAGAATATTTAGGGGTTAAAACACCGCTGATCATCAGCTTTCAAAATGGTTTAAGTAATGTCCCTATTTTAAAAAGGGTTTTGCAAGGGCCGATGGTTTTAGAGGGGATGGTTCCTTTTAACGTCGCCACGCAAGAAGCTGGGCATTATCATCAAGGTACCTCTGGTGCATTAAGTGTTAAGCAATATCCGAATCAAAATTTGCTTGAGAATGCATTTCAAAAAGCAGGTTTAGAGATTGTTTTTGAAAAAGACATGCTGGCTGTGCAGTGGGCCAAGCTTTTACTTAATTTAAATAATTCAATCAATGCATTGTCAAAAAAACCGTTAAAGGAACAATTGTCGATTCGTAAATATCGCCAATGTGTGGCAATGGCGCAGCAGGAAGCTTTAGAACTGCTTGATTGTGCTCAGATTAAACCTGCAAAGTTAACCGTAGTTCCGACCCATTTGATTCCAAAATTGCTAAGTTTACCCAATCCATTATTTAAATTATTAAGTCGTAAAATGTTGGCAATCGATCCATTGGCTCGGTCATCTATGCAAGATGATTTAATTGCAGGTCGTCCCACAGAGGTCGATTGGATTAATGGTGAGGTTCTAAAACTCGCAGAGCAATCTGGTAGACAGGCGCCAATCAATGCACGACTCATAGCATTGATTAAGCAATCAGAGAAATCATCACCATCATTTTCAATGAGCGCAGATGCTTTAAAAGATCAGTTGAAATCTGCAGCGAAACAATAGCTTGAGGCGAGGGAGGTTATACATACGCAAATCATTGAAGATTTATAAGGATCACCTTTGAGTATGGTTGAAAAACCTGTATGTTAAACCTTGATTTATATTTTGATTGGGGAGAATAAGGTGCTTTGGGGAAAAGAAAAAACGGTAGAAACGCAGCAACATGGCATGCTGGATGAATCACAGTTAAGTGTTTTTTATCCAAAAGTCCAAGAATTCCTCAATCAAGTCAATCAAATCGTTTTAGATAAAGATCAACAAACCCAATTGGCTTTATGCAGCCTGTTAGCTGGTGGGCATATCTTATTTGAAGACTTGCCCGGTTTAGGCAAAACCACTTTGGCCAGTAGCTTGGCGCATTTGGCGGGTCTTCAATTTAAACGGATTCAGTTTACCAATGACATGCTGGCAAGTGATGTGATTGGGGTGAATATGTTTAACCAAAAAGAACATCTGTTTGAGTTTAAGCAAGGGCCAATTTTTACTCAAATTTTACTCGCAGATGAAATTAACCGCTGTAGTCCGAAAACGCAGAGTGCGCTTTTAGAGGCGATGGAAGAGGGTGTGGTGACAATCGATGCAAGTCGTTATGTACTACCGCAGCCTTTTTGGGTAATTGCAACGCAAAACCCACTTTTTCAAAGTGGAACCTATGCACTACCAGAGTCTCAGCTCGACCGTTTTCTTATGCGTTTATCTTTGGGTTATCCATCACGTCAGGCAGAAAAGGCTTTATTGCAGCAACAATCCCGTCATGATTTGATTCAGCAGTTGATGACTGTATTCTCTGAACAAGACATTCTCACCTTACAAGTGTTGGTGCCACAGATTTATTTATCTGAAGAAGTCTTGGATTATATTTTAGATTTGGCGGCTGAGACCCGTAAAGGTCGACATGGTTTATCGACTCGTGGCGTACTGGCTTTGAAGAAAGCAGCACAAGCATATGCTGTGGTTAAAGCCCGTGCATTTGTTACACCCGATGATGTACAGGCTGTATTTGTCGCAGTGACCGCGCATCGTATTGGGCTGGGTGAAGCTGAAACTGAGCAGCTCATGAAGCAAGTCAAAGTTCACTGATAGGATAAGCTGACGCATGCTGTGGCAAAACTGGATAAATAAACGCTTTCAATTTAAAGCTGAAAAACAACTGACCCAAAAAGATGTACTGGTGTTTATTTATCAGCAAGGATATGTGTATGTGGTGCTGATTTTAATCACCTTTATTGCTGGGGTGAATTATGCCAATAACTTAATTTTAGCGTTTTGTTTTTTAATCAGTGCTGTGCTATGTATGAGTTTTTATTTGACCTTTAAACAGCTACATGGGTTAAGTATTGACCTTGTATTGCCTGAAATAGGGCAGGTTGAGAGTGCATTGCAATTACAAATGCATTTCAAACAACAGCATTCACAGCCTCGATACCTTTGGCTCGCTTATGCTGATCATATAGAACAGTTGTTTATTCAAGATACCCATCAGGTGGTCGATTTAAATTTTTTTCCAAAAGAGCGCGGACAGTTTAGTTTTCCAGAGATTAAAATATATTCGACTTATCCATTTGGTCTCGTTCGCGCTTGGAGTTATTTTTTCATTCAGAAAACCCTGTGGATTGCGCCTAAAGCTAAGTCTTTAGCGGCAGAAAATAAACAGCAACAGCACAGTTTTGAACCGGACATGGATGAATTCCGAGAATTGCGAAATTTTAAAGAGGGTGACTCTTTACAGGCGGTTTCATGGAAACAAGTGGCACAAGGACAAGGGTTATTTATTAAGGTCTTTGAACAACATCAGGATCAACACAGTTTAGAAATCCACTATGCACATATGCCGAGTCCTTCACATGAAGAAAAATTAAGCTTAATGATGGGCTTGGTTGAACAATGTGAGCAGTTGCAGTATGCCTATGCACTGTATTTACCCGATAGTGAATTAGCCAAAGGGATAGGGCGAGAACAATACCTTCAAGCCAAATTACTTTTGGCTCAGGCATAGCGAGAACAGTATGCATTCTTCTATTCGTATTGCCATTGTACTGACACTGAGTTTGATTTGGATCACACAACTAAGTTTTAGTCCTGTGCTATTGAGTGTCATTTTCGCCATTTGTATCGGCTGTCTATGGTATTTCATGAAATCCACGGGCAACCATTTCCCGAAATGGGCAATTTACATTTTGACTATTATTGCTCTAGCAGTGACCTTTTGGAGCTATCAAAGCTTTTTAGGGGTGGAAGCGGGCGTAGCCGTTTTAAGTATCTTTCTCTTTGCTAAAGCCTTAGAAACAAAAACGCAGCGTGATGTGATCATTTTGTTTAACTTTGCTTTATTTGTTGCGGCGAGTATGTTTTTACATAGTCAGTCATTTATGACGGCAGTGATGGTTTTACTCTGTTTATTGAGTTGTTTGTTGGGGCTGTATCGAGTGCAAACCCATGCTTTTGCATCTGAAAAATCGAATCGTATGGCATTACGGCAAGATGCAAAACACGTTATTAAATTTGTAGGTCTTGCACTGCCTTTTTTTGTGCTGCTGTTTATCTTTTTTCCGCGCTTACCTCCACTTTGGCATATTCCAATTCCTGAAAATAAAGCAGTGACAGGCATGAGTGACAGTATGTCACCTGGAGATATTGCGCAATTATCCCAGTCCAGTCATTTGGCTTTTCGTATTATTGGTGATGTCACTCAGCTCCCAAATCGTTCAGAGCTTTATTGGCGCGCGATGGTCTTAGATCAATATGATGGGCAAAAGTGGACCAGTAGTTTTATTAATCAACAAAGTATTTCGGATGATACATTAACGCAAATCTCTACATCCAAAAAATGGAACTATCAATATTTAGCCGCTGATGTCGCGATTCCGTGGATTATGGCATTGGAATATTCACAACCTTTAGAGCGACGTTATCAGCTACGTCAGGATTGGAGTATTCAAGCTTATCGTCAAGTGCAGCGGGTGGAACCTATTGCATTGCAATGGATGGGAAATGTTCAATTTTCCCAAAGTGAATTATCTAAAATACAACGAAGCATAAACTTAAAAGCGCCTGAGCACATGGACTTGAAAGCGCAGCAATTGGCACAGCAGCTGTTTAAGCAAAGTGACGAGAACCCGAAACGTTATATCCAAAATGTTTTGCAATGGTATCGCAACAATGGCTTTAGCTATACCTTGCAACCGGGCTTGTTGGGGCAGCATCGTATTGATGAGTTTTTGTTTCAATCCAAACAAGGTTTTTGTGAACATTATGCTTCTAGCTTCGTGATGCTGATGCGTTATGCGGGAATTCCAGCGCGTATTGTGGTTGGGTATCAAGGTGGTCAGCCTTCACCAGATGCAAAAAGTTGGGAAGTTCGACAGTTAGATGCGCACGCATGGACGGAAGTCTTTGTGGATGGGCGCTGGAAACGCTATGACCCAACAGCCATGATTGCACCGCAGCGTATTGAACAGGGTATGCAAGATTTAATGAGCCAAGATGCCAGTGTTTGGGGTGAGAGTGGTCGATGGCATGTACAGCGCTATGCGGTATTAAACAAAATGCGCATTTGGAGCGATTACGCAAGCTACCAATGGCAAAGTAAGGTGGTTGGCTATAATGCAGAGACTCAACGAGGTTGGTTACAGAAGCTAGGACTCCAATCCAGTTATTCATTGGTATTGCTGATTATGATTAGCATTGGTGGATTAGTTTTACTGTACTGGTGCGCTATATTTTGGTGTAAACGTGCTCAAACTTCTGAATATGACATTGTCATTCAATCTTTTTCTCGAAGCTTAACAACTGAGCAGCGTAAACAAGATGCCGAAACGGTAAACAAATGGTTGTTGCGTTTAGCTCAAGATGTTAAACCTGAACAGCAAGTTTTATTTCATCAGGCAGCTGATTATTATCAGCAAATGCGTTATTCCAATAGGTTGAATTCAAAAAATATTCAACAATTTAAACGAGTGCTTAAAACTTGTGCATCTGCTTTAAAAAACAAGAAATAGAACTTGTCATACTTTTTAAAAGTGAATATTATGCTTTTACTTCAGGTGTATAGCTCAGTTGGTTAGAGCGCTACGTTGACATCGTAGAGGTCAGCAGTTCGAGTCTGCTTATACCTACCAAGATTCTAAACGTTATGTTATAAGGGTTTTAAGCGAAAACAATAGCTTAAAACCCTTTTTTGTTGTCTTGAATAAAGTCTACCCTTAACCGCCATATCCGTTAGATCTGCCCTTTTGGCGGTTATGGCCGTTAAATTTAGACCAAGATTAGACCAAGAATATAGAGTTATAGATCATGAAAATGCCTAAAGCGGTCAAGCGCGGTGAAAGCTACAGAATTAAAATAATGATTGCTGGAAAAACATATTCAGTAACCAAAGACACAGTAAAAGAATGCGAGCAATGGGCTGCGCAAAAGATGCTTGAGGCAAAAGCAAATAAGCTTTCTGAAGATCTAGGCGTAAAGCAACACTATCCCTTTAAAACCCTTTTTCATAAATATTATGACGAGCATGGGCGAAAGCTTCGTGGATCCAAATACATCAAAGAACAATTAGGGCCATTTGATGAAAAGTTTGGTGCGCTGGCAGATATGTCTATTCATGACATCACACCACAGCATTTAACTATCTGGCGCAATAAGCGCTTAAAACAAGTTGGAGCAAATACGGTGCTGCGAGAAATTGCGCTGTACTCTTCAGTTTTTAGCTATGCGGTTAAAGAGCTTTTCTTATTGGAAACTAATCCATGGATGGGCATTAAAAAACCAGCTAAGCCTAAAGCACGTAATCGCCGTATTCGTGATGAGGAAATTCAGCTCATTTTAGAGGGATTGAATTATCGTGAAGGGCAGACACCGACATTACCAGAGCACTATGTTGCATGGGCATTTCTATTTGCTCTAGAGACTGCAATGCGCCGTGGTGAAATTCTCGGTATTACCATGTCAGAAATTTATGATCGGCATGTGCATTTACCTAAAACCAAAAACGGTGATGCTCGTAATGTGCCACTAACTAAAAAGGCCTTGGCTTTGTTGGATCTGATTGATCATGATGGGCCTAAGCTGATTCCACAAAATGAAAATGCTTTCAGGTTAATGTGGGAGCGTCGCAAGGCAAAAGTAGGACTGGCAGATATTCACTTTCATGACACACGCCATGAGGCTATTACTCGTTTTGTGAATAACCAAAAATTACCGGTTGAAGTGCTGGCAAAGGTGACAGGTCATAAAAATATTAAAGTCCTGGTGAATACTTATTACAACCCGGATGTTGAAGATATTGCGGATATGATGGATGCATAAAATTAAAGCCCCTTAAATTGGGGCTTTTTCTTTAAATATAGTTTGTATGGCCTTTTTCATTGATTATTCCTTGGTCGCCCGCGTCTCGCAATAGGTTTAGCTGTCAAAATAGCGTGTGCTTGTTCTGGATCGTAAAGACATTTCCCCCGAGTACCTTTGTTGATTGCTGCACAGCGGTCACGGACAGCGTCGGGACTAATGCCATAGTACTGAGCCAATTCAGTAGACGATACCAGTTTTGGGCTTACATCCTTGATCGATACGATCTTTGCACCGCCAACTTCAGAACCTACGAATAATTGAGGTGCTTCACCTTGTACAGTGATTTGAAAAATTCCCATTTAAGACACCTCCTTTAAACTTTGAACCACTCCAAACCGGTCATGCTTCGTGATAAAGATCGAAAGCATGCGATCAATTGCATCAGCATTACTGTTATCAACTAGAATATTAGTGATTCCAGATTTGTGAGATATGGATAGTCCCAAATCACCCGAATATCCTTCTGCTGCCAAAAAGAAAACATCAGCTTGTTGTCGGTCTAGAACCAAATTGAAAGGCTTATCTTTGTGCAGCTTGTCAATGATGTACGTTGCTACGGCAATATTTTTTTGTTGGGTTTCATTCATATCAAGATCCTTGTGCCTGGATTACATAGCTGCGTATTTGGGCCAAAATAGAATCAAGCTCCTTGATATTAATATTCTGACCGAACATTTGACATAAAGCATGACCAGCTACACTACCCATAAAGTGCAATGCTTCAATTTCATCTTGATCAGCAATTTCATTTGCTGCTTGGTTGAAATAAGTATTGCTAAACGCTTTCGCTAACTCCGATCCACTTTCAGCAATCAAGCCGACAGGTTCGATATGGTTGATAACCAGCATAGGTTTATTAGTCATTGGCTGGATCCTGTAGTTCAAGCATGTCAATATTGTTTTGAATGCACTTCATAGCTGCAAGCCATCCCTTGTCAAATAAATCATTCACGCTTATTTCTGAGATATGGCCTTCAACATGCTCTCTAATTGATTTAACCAGTAATCGATCATGTAGTGCTTGTTGTGCATTCGGTACAGCTTGGGCTTCCTTAACCTCCAAGTGCAACATGCCAATACATGCGCACCAAGTCGTCCACTGGTGGTTAATGCTCTCAACACCATCTCCGGTGTATAGCTTTTTATCTTCATCAAAGCCAAACAGTTTTGCTTTTGGGTGCATCCCTTCAAAATCACCACGTCTTAAATCGATTTTAGTCATTGCTTGGCTCCTCAATATGTGCCGACATCTCTATATAGTCGTATGCCCATTCGCGAAGAATTTCTTTTTGAATAAATTCATCTTTTTCAAAAAAGCCCAATTTACCCCACTCTTCTTCCGAAATATGTTCGCTTAGAAAGGTTTCCTCTTCGCGATTAGCCACAGGAAAACCAATTGATAGCTTCAGTGTGATTTTAATTTTATTGAAATCAGATATTTGTTTTCTTTTTAGTACAGGTGTTAATGTATATAAGATTGCAACTTCATTTGGATTTAATATATTAACAAATGAATTAATACTGTATATATTAGTTTTTTTTGTACCCTTTTTATTAGGAGCTAATACTGCATCTATTTCAAGCAATTTTGAGTATAGGAATTTATCTACAATATAAAGCTCAGATTTAACAAACTTAATTGGCATAAGTCCACTTAACATTCTTTCAATTTCATATTTTGCATTTAATAGCAAATCCTTTTTTTTAACTTCAGTTTTTTCCATTTAAATCGCCCTCACCTCATTAATTTTCATATTTCCCGTATTATAACATATTCGTTATTATATAATCTAGCCCCTAGACACATTTATAATATATTTACTAAAAGATAAATTCTTCTGACACGCAATTCATCCTGACACGAACCCAAATTTGACAAATTCTCCACATTCTCCAAAAGGAACAAAAGAATAATCTGTTTAGGTTTTTAGGTTCGCAAAATCGTGCTTTGCGTTCTTGAATCTCTGAAAAAAAAGAAATTGAATTCCCCTTGAGAGTTTGGAAACAAAGGGAATTCTTTTGAAAAATTTGAAGATTTTGTTGGTGTCTAATAGTAAAATGCTTTGGTGCTAGATTATATAATAGCGAATCATTTAAATTGCTTTTTGTGCTTATCTTTTTCACTAAAAAGTGTATTTATTTCTCTAAATACTCTTTTAGTGCTGTCTTGAATTTTCTTGAGCTTGAGAGTTCATTTCTTAATTTCTCATTCTCAATTAATTGTTTTAATGCAAATGTTGCTATCACTGATATTGACTTTTTCCATGTTATGACTGTTTTGGGAGCAACACCAATATAATCTGCAAATTCATATATTATTGGTTTACCATCTTTTACATATCCTGCTGCTTCCATTGCTTCAAATAGTAATGGTTGTATATTTTCATTTTTCATTTAAACTCCTGGAATTATTTATTCATAAATTTATAAGTGTAATAATATATTGGCAATGCAATCAATGATGTAAGTGCAGTGATATTTAAATATTCATGGATA
>ERZ650302.799-NODE-799-length-17723-cov-15.943683_pt1 | contig 17723 bp, 14 predicted proteins | sample MGYA00376238_ERZ650302 | MGnify/ENA primary metagenome ERZ650302 (study PRJEB26733, sample SAMN07839298) | wastewater metagenome | biome: urban; feature: wastewater treatment plant; material: waste water | place: USA: North Carolina | collected 2016-04-28 ... | reverse complement strand
AAAACTCCACCACTTGCACTTACATGTGCTCCTACAAATTTCATTTTTTCTCCTAATTTTATATAAAAGTAATTATATTAAAGCAAAATATTTAGATAATATCTTATTATCAAATTTTAATATCCATTCTCATTTTTTAGTGTTTGTGACAAACATTGTGAGATTCAAAATAAATTGATAATAGATTTTCCATAGTTTAAGTGCCTTTTTTGAGGATTTTACAATAATTTTTGTTAAAACTTATTTTATGTATATAAAATAAAAATTGATAATAAACAATAATTTAAAAAGATTTCCCTATAGATACTCTATATTAAATCATCTAATACTTCAACATTTTTTATAGCTTTAAAATAGAGTTTAAAGATTTCATAAATTTCGTTTTCAGTATTTTCCTCTTGATAAGGTATAGTACATTGTTTACTGTTAGAAGTTAGTCTTTTATACATTTCATCTATTATCCATAGATAGGAATCTTTCAAGAATTTATCTAATATTTCTTTTTTCATTTTTTCATTTTTTTCATTTGATAAATTGAACCTAGTATAAATTGAATTATTATAATTGTGTTTGGTTAATATAGAATAGTCTTTTTCTTCAAAAAATGATAAAAGTTTTCTATTGTTTTTTATTTCCTCAAATTTCTTAAAAGAAATGTTATTCAATTCTAGATTATTTATAATAATTTCTTTATGAAATCTTTTATAATTTTCTTCAGAAACAAAATCTAGATTCTTTAATTCATGAATAAATTCTAAAAAAAATATAGCACTTTTAATTGTATTGAAATATGAACTATTAAAGTTATATCCTGACATATATCTATTTTTAAAAATATCCTTGAAAAGTTGATCAAATATAGCGTTAACTTCATATATATGGTTATTAAATTCATTTTTATCTAATACATTATCTTCAAATTTATTTTTAGAGATTTTATAAATTTTATTTAATTCGTCTATTTTTGATTTGAAAGAATAATCTATTTCAATATTCATATTTATGTTAATACATATATCAACTTTAATAATAGTAACATTATTAGTCATCCTAATTCCTTTTTTTAATTAAATTTTAATACTTTCTTTATACAATGATTTAATTTTTTTTACATCATCAATAGCTTGTGCAAATTCTGGTTTGTATTGAGAAATTAAATTAGCATGAGAAGATGAATTCCCAATTAAATCTCTATGCCATTGAAAGTCTTTAAGAATATTATTTAATTTAGTTAGGCTAATTTCTATACAACTTGTATATATTTGACAAATATCGCGTATTTTTTCTTGATCGGTTAAGTTTGGATCATGAATTTTACTAAAGATTTCATCTAAGTTTTTATGAGATTCCTTATATAAATTCTTATTTTGTAAATTTGTAAAGACTTTAATTTTATGATACAACTCTCCTTGCTTACCAATTTCAAAGTCAATAAGCATAGATTTGACGATTTTTTCAATTTCTTTTCTAATATTGTTCCCACATTCTGAAAGATTATTTTGTCCTAAAAAAAATTCTGCATCATTAAGATAATTATCTTGTGCAGTATAAATGATTGGCTCGGAAAAATTTGAATGATTTAATTTACTAAATACAACATTATTTATCCAAGTTGTTTGATTAAAATCTTCTAAATTTTCTTGATATTTTATAATCTTTTTAACCAAATCATAAAAATAAATATCATGAGTAAAAATAAAAAACTGATATTTATCATAAAACATTGTAAATATAAATTTTAATATCTTAGTCCGTTGTGACATATCTAAACTCAATAAAATATCATCTAAAACTATAAGTTTTAATAAGGGGATATTTTCATAAATCTTTTCATTATGTATAAATAAAGAAAGATATATTGAAATAGCAATAATTTTTATTCTTGCTTCATTTATTCTTAAGTGAAAATCTTTTTTATCATTTATTTTAATATATATAATTGGGATCAGCAATGTTTTGTTATCCGCTACATCAATGTTTATAAGAAATGGCTCATCTATTTCAAAACTTAATATTAATTTTTCTTTAAATACTCTTTTAAGTAGAATATTAACTCTTCTTGATATATTTATAAGTACTTCATTTAGTTTTTGATTTAAATTTGTTGTATCCTGTGTAGTGTTTATATTTTGAATAGTATCATCAAGAATTATTTTTAGTTCATCAAATAAAATGTATTTTCCAAAAAAATCATTTTGAATTGTATTGTATATATTGTAGTTATTTATTAATAAATCAGATAATTTTTGGTGATTTAGAAAATGAAAAGTTTTATAAGAATCAGTAGAAATTGAATGATTAGAAATATTTGTTTTAGTAATATTGATACTATCATTATTAGTTTCAATAGTAAGTTGTGCATCTAGATTTAAATTGTGATTAACTAAATTATCACTTTTTGTTTGATCTAGTTTATCTAAAAAAAATTGTTGATTGGAAGAAAAAATAGTTTTATAAAAAAGATGCAGTGCCCAATAAAGTGAACTTTTCCCAGCTCCATTTTCACCATAGAGTAAAATATTTTTATTTCTTGTATCTAAATTTTGATTTGTATAAAACTTAAAGTTTTCAAGTATTATCTTTTTTATTTTCATGGGATAATCCTTTTAGTTACTAAAAAAATAAATCAATACATTTTCAATTTTTTCTTCTCTTTGATTATGATTTGAAATATTCCAATTAGGTAATTCATCTGCCAGTTGATTTAAGTCTAAAATAGGAGATTCCCTAAATTTATCCTGTCGTATAGCAATATCTTTATTTCTTGCATTATATGATTCTCTATCAACAAGAATATAGTTTCCTGGAGAATCTAAACTAATATTAGATTCATTTAAAGGATTTTTTTGAATAGTATCAAATTTATATTCATTTAGAGGTATTTGTGATACATCAGAATAAATGTATATTAACATGAAACCTTTCTTTATTCTTCCATAATATTCAAAATTTATTTTTTTAGTATTATCAATATTAAATTCAAACAAAATATCTAAAAATGTATTTTTGATAATATCATAAATTTTAAATTTAACATATGCTGTAGCCCCCATTGCATAAACATATTTTATTATATTTTTTAAGTGAGAATTAAATAGTGTTATTTTATTTGTAGGTAATTCAAATTCGTAATTACCATTTATATTCCCATTCTTAAATAAATAAATGAATAAAGCAAATTTTGGGTAAGAATTTGAATATTCATTAATTATTTGAAACCATTTAATTAATTCTGTTTCTTCTTTTTTACATTTAAGTTTAAGTACTTGATAATAATATTCTAGACAAAAAACAATTTTTTCTAAATCTTTAAAAACATTATCATAGTTTAACTTTTTTAGGGGTTTGTTATATTTATTTCCTACTGTAAAAAAGTGTCTTAATCCTATTTCAGAATCAATATCTTGATTTTTACCTCTAAGTATATGCATATAGATACGAAAAACATCATCAACCTTATAAGATATTCCTTCTACTCTTTCAACTAAATTATTCCATTTTTTTATAAATTCATTTTGTTTAGAGATATTTGCTGAGGAAGTGTAAAGTTGAGCTTTGAAAATGTCTGCATCAGATAATTCTAAACCTCTATTATTTATTGTTTCAAATATAATAAGCGCATTTTCTCTTGCATTATCTTGTTCTATATCATTTGATTCAATAGGTAAGATAAAAACATTATCTAAAATGAAATCAGAAAACTGAACAATTTTATCCTTAATATTAGTATCTATTTTTTCTATAAAAAAATCTAGATTTGCATGAAATTTAGAATCTTTTTTATTAATATTGTTAATATTGGATAATTTGATACAATCCATTAAGTAATCATTGTCTCTATCTTCGAATACAGTTGATTTAAGTCTTTGTTCTCTTTCATCACTTCGCCTATTAGGGATAAGCATAATTTCTTGAAGAGCTTTGTTTTCGGTGTCAAATAGAGAAAGAGCTTTTATTAATAGAGTTAATGTTATTAATCTTTGTTGACCATCGATAACTTCATAATAATTAGTATTTTGGCTTTTAGCTAAAACTATATTACCTAAAAAATACCCGTCAGTATATTTCCCAGATTCAAAAAAAGTAAAAAGATCTTCCCATAAATGTCTACAATTTGTAATATCCCAAGAATAAGGTCTTTGATAATTAGGAATTAAATATCTAATTTCTGTAGCAAAAATCTGAAGAACTGATTTTTGTTCTGCACTCAATTTTAAAGCCATTAAGATTTCCTTTTATTTATTATGGATTAATTGTACATAAAGTTCTCTTTTATGAACCATAAATAGTTATAAACTAATAATACGCAGAAATATTTCAGAATAAGTACAAGTTAATTTACTATATAATTGAAGTAATAAAATTATTTGGAAAATAACTATGGACAATTCACTTATAAAATTTTCTCAGCGTAAAATCAAAAAGAACTATCGTTCAATTACAGGACATTTCCCAAGTATTAAAAATAATACTTCATTAAGTTTTGAATCAAAACTTGAAAAAGCTCATTTTTTAGTTTTAGAATTTGATAATGAAGTGGTTTCCTATCAAGAACAACCTCAAATAGAAATTTTTTTTAATGGTAAAAATCAAATTTATAGTGCAGATTGTTATATTAAAAGAGTTAAAAATGCATCAAAAAAAGATAGCATAGTTGAAGTTAAATATATAAATGAAATAGAAAAAGATAAAGAATATTTTGAAAAAAGATTTGAAGCTGCAACTATTTCAGCAAATAAATTAAATTTAGATTTTGAAATATATACAGATGAAATTCATACTGAAATATATTTGGATAATTTAGATTTTCTTTATAGATACAAGTTATACCCTATTGAAAATAAATATGAAAATCAAATTATAAATTTAGTTGAACAAAATAAAAAAATATCAGCTTTTGAATTAGCAAATTTAATCTCACAAAATCTTAAAGATTATCCAACTATATCAAATTGTATTTGGGATTTAGTGTGTAAAGAAAAGTTAAGAAGTGATTTATTATCAGCAAAAGTTACTATGAATTCATTTGTGGAGTTAGTTAATGAGTAATGTAATAAATTTTGAAATTAACTCAAAAATATTCTATAAAGATTTAGAATATTTAGTTAAAGGATATCCTTCTTTTGACGAAGTGTTGATTAAAAGAAATCTAACTCCTTTCAATGAAAAAATTGTAAAAGTTAAAGAGTTAATAACTGAACCAAAAAACATAAAAGAAAATATTAAAACTTTAGTTGATTTAGAACAAAAAGACATTGATAAAGCAAGTGAGAGATATGAAATTATAAAAACTTTGGTTGACAAAAAAGATAGGACTGCGGAGGATGTTTTAAAAGTTGCAAAAAAACACAAAAAAGGAATTGCTACAGTTTATCGCTGGTTAAAAACTTATGAACAATATGGAAATAAAAGTTCATTAGCTTCTAAAAGGGAATTCTGTGGAGCAAAAGGGAAAAGTAGATTAAAAGAATCAGTTGATACGATAATAAATAGTGTGATAGATGAGTATTATTTAAATAAACAAAAATATCCTTTACAGATGATTTATGATGAGATAGTTTATAAGTGTAAAAATCTGGAATTAAAAGCTCCTACAAAAAATACAGTGAGAAGTAGAATTAATAATTTACATCCAAAAATCATTGCAAAAAATAGAAAAGGTATAAAAATTGATGAAACAAGAGGAATGCCAAGTAATTTTCCTGAAGTAAAAATGCCTTTAGATATTATCCAAATAGACCATACAAAAGTTGATGTTATTTTAGTTGATGATGAAACTAGACAACCAATTGGAAGACCATTTATTACAGTTGCGATTGATGTTTTTAGTAGAATGATTTTTGGATTTTACATTTCTTTAGAAGCACCAAGTTATTTTAGCGTAGGACAATGTTTGTTAAATGCCATCTTACCAAAAGATGATTATATTAAAAAGTATGGAATTAAAGGGGAATGGGTAGTTTATGGTTTACCTAAAAAGGTTCATATGGATAATGGAAAAGATTTTAGAAGTATTAGTTTACAGAATTTTTGTAAAGAATACAGAATTGAAGATATCTATCGTCCCGTAGCCAGACCTGCTTTTGGAGGAGCAGTTGAAAGAGTAATTGGCACTTGCATGAAAAAAGTCCATCAATTACCAGGAAGTACTTTTTCAAATATTTTTGAGAGAGGTAGTTACGATTCCAATGGAAATGCTATTATGACAATAGATGAATTAGAGAAATGGTATCTAGATTTTTTAATAAATGTTTATCATAAGACTGAGCATACATCTTTAGGAATGACTCCTGAGGAAAAATTTTATCAGGGATTATATGGAGTTGGAGAGGATAAATCAATCCCTTTTTTACCTGTTGTTCCTGCTGATACTTTGAAACTTAGAATGGCATTATTACCTGCTATAAACAGAACAGTTCAAAAGAATGGGATAACAATTGACTATATAACTTATTTTAGTGAAAGACTTAGAAAATATATAATCCCTTCCCAATATAAAAAATTAAAACCAGATTTAGAAAATAGTGTAATTTGTAGGCGAGACCCAAGAGATATTAGTAAGATATATGTTTATGATGAAGATATAAAAGATTATATAACGATTCCCTATGCAGATATTCGCAAACCAAAAATGAACTTATCTGAACTTAGAAGTGCTATTGCTGAGGCAAGAGCTAAGATAAAAGGTAGAGAATTAGAGTCACATGATATTTTTGAAGCACATGAGAGATTACATTCTTATGTTGCTCAGGCAAAACAAGAGAAAAAATCTGTAAGAAGAAAAGATAGTTCTAAAAAACATCAAGAAAAGACTTTGCAAAATGACAAAGAAAGAATTGATTATAGAGAAAATCAGCCATCTTATCTTACAAATACTTCCAAAGATGAAGAAGATGATAGTGATTATGAAATTTATCCAATAGGCTAATTTATGAACGAAAGAAATTTAGCACCTGAAGCTTTTGAATATTTAAGTAAAAGTGATGAAGAAAGAATTATATATTGTAAAAAAGACCATTGGATTGGATATGGTGCAGCTGCAAAACTAGTAGAGATTTTAGAAGATAAATTTTTAGACCCACCTCAAATGAGACATGAGGGATTACTAATTTATGGAGATTCAAACAATGGCAAAACAGCAATCCTAAAAAGAATGTATGAACTACATAAAACAAAATTAGATTATGTTACAAAAGATGGTGAAGCAATTTATGAAATACCAATAATTTATTTTCAAGCACCTACAATTCCTGACGAAAGTAGATTATATAGTTTAATATTAGATGAATTGTGCGTTGCTAAACATAGAAATGATAAAGTCTCAATGAAAGCTCAACTTGCAAAACAACATTTAAGTAAATTAGGTACTAGAATGATTTTAATAGATGAGATACATAGTTCATTAAGAGGTAATTTAAACAAACAAAGAACTTTTATTGATGATTTAAAACAATTAAGCAATAGTTTATCACTAACAATTGTTTTAGCAGGAACAAGAGAAGCATATTCAGCATTATCAATAGGAAATGAAACAAGTAGTAGATTTCCTGCACTTGAATTACCTAGATGGAATAATGATAAAAAATTTAGATCATTTGTAGCAACATATGAAAGATGCTTACCTCTTAAGCAAGCTTCAAATATGGCAAATAATCCAGAGTTAATTAGCAAACTATTTTATCAATCAGAAGGTTTAATTGGTAAAACTGTAAATTTATTAAAAAAAGCATCTATAAAAGCGATCCAATCAAAAAGAGAATATATCTCAATTGATGATATAGAATATTTACCAAAGTTATAAAATGCCTAAAAAAAGAGATACGTCATGGATTCAGGATTATTTCTTTTTAATAGTGCCTCAACCTTTTAAAGATGAACTATTAAGTTCTTGGCTGACCAGAGTTGCAATTGAACACAAAAGAAAATTATCTATTTTTTTAAGTTTATATGTTAAAAAAGAAGGTAACTCTATTTCAAGAACCGATTTAGATTATCTTTATGATGAAAAACTATTCGATGCTTTAGTAAATAAATCAAATCTTACAAAAAAAGATATTTTTAAAATGTCTCTAAGAAGTGAAGAAGGTTACCTTTATTCTTGTAGTGATAACAATTTATATCCACCAAATCAAATTAGAAAACTTGTAGATAAAAGAAATCACTATGGACTAATGTATTGTCCTAAATGTTTAGCTGAAGATAAAATTCCATATTTTAGGAAAAAATGGAGATACCAATTTTATAATGTTTGCACAAAACATGAACTATTTTTAACAGATAGATGCTGGGTATGCTATGAAAGAGTAAATTTTTCTAAAATAACTCACAACAAGAATTTAGCAATTTGTAGTAAATGTGAAAAAGATTTAAGAACATCTGTTTGCAAAAATATTGAAAATTATCATAGATATGGATTAGAAGCTACAAAATGGTTTGAAAAAGGATTAGAGAATGGTTACTTTATAATTAACAATGAAATGATTCATTCTATTTATATTTTTAATAGTTTTAAAAGATTTGTTTATTTAATTGATACCGCAGATAAGCTAGTTTTAGATGATTTTCCACTAATTAATCAATATAAAGAGGTTTGTAAAAAAATCAACATGTATAACTCAAAAAAAGCAAGTCTTATATATAAAGATTTTTACTTAACTTCAATGATTTATTTTTTATTTCAAAATTATCCATATAACCTTAAAAAATTTGCCAAAGATAATAATGTAACTTATAGAGATTTTTTTCATAGCTTAAAAGATACTTCTTTTTGGTACAAAAATTTAATCTTTGATTTGGTACCAATGGAAAACAAAAAAGGTAGAGAAATAGTTGCAAATGAAGTATTAAGTGCAATTAAATATTTAGAAAATAGAGGTAAACGAGTTAATATTATAAATGTTGCTGAAATTGTTAGATGTCATCCTAGTATTCATAAAGAGTTTAATAAAATGTATAAATGTATCAATAAGTTAAACAAAAGATAAATTATTATAATAATAAGTAAATTTTAAAGTTTTTTAAGAGGCTAACTGTTATACTGTGTTCAAAAATATTTTATTATTCTCTTATATATAACTTTTAAATTAAAAAGAGGGTAATACACAAACTAATTAAGGAAAAACATAGTGGTTGTTTTAGATTTATTTTCTGGCGCAGGCGGTCTTTCAGAAGGTTTTTGGAGACAAGGTTGCACCTTTGTAGGACATGTTGAAGCGGATGTAAATGCATGTAATACTTTAAAAACTAGAACTGCATATTGGAATTTGAAAAATAAAAATAAGTTAGATATATATTATCGATATTTAAAACAAGAAATTTCAAGAGATGATCTTTGGAATTTAGCAAATATTGATATTTTTAAAGATGTAATTAATAAAGAAATTGGCAAGGAAACTTACTCAAGCATAATAAATCAATTAAAAGAAAATTTAAAAGATAAAAATTTATCAAATGTTGATGTGATAATAGGTGGACCACCTTGCCAAGCCTACTCTATTATGGGTAGAGCAAGTTTAGGTGAAAAAGTAAAAGATGATCCTAGAAATCAATTATTTAAATACTATGTTAAGTTTTTAAAGGATTTTAGACCTAAAATGTTTGTTTTTGAAAACGTTGAAGGATTTTATTCTGCGGGTAAAGGTAAATATTTTGAAGAACTTAAAAAAGCTGTAGATAAAGCAGGTTATTATATGCAAGATAAACTTCTTACAGCTTCTGACTTTGGGGTGTTACAAAGTAGAAAAAGAGTTATAATCATTGGATGGAAAAAAAGTCTGAAAAAGAAATGTTTTTATCCAGAGTTTGAAAAAATTAATTTGGAAGAAAAAGTTCCTTCATACAATAGTGTTTTTGATATATTAGATGATCTCCCTCCTATAGAACTTTCTCCTGATCCTAAGGTTATTAATGAAGTCAGAGGAGAAAACAAGTATATAAATATTTCTAATGAGTATCTAGAATTTAGTAAAATTAGAACTAAAAATTTTAATATTCTAACACATCATATTGCAAGATATAATAATGAAAATGATAGAGAAATATATTCAATTGCATTAGATAAATGGTTTAATGAAAATCATCGTTTACAATATAACGAAATACCGATTAGGCTACAAAGACATAAAAATAAAAATGCAAATCAAAATAGATTTAATGTTATAAAGGCCAATGAAAAAATTGTTAATACAATCGTCGCACATATATCGATAGATGGACATTACTATATTCATCCTGATAAGAAGCAATTACGTTCATTATCTGTTAGAGAGGCTGCGAGAATACAATCTTTTCCAGATGATTTTTATTTTGAAGGTTCTCGAACAGCTACTTTTAAACAAATAGGGAACGCTGTTCCTCCTTTAATGGGGGAAAATATTGCAATTCATATAAAAAAACAATTAGAATCAATTAAAAATAAAGAGAAAAGAAAAATAGATTTAACTAATAATAATTTCTATTATAGTAATATTGAAGAAAAAATTTGTGAAAAAATAAAGAATATATCAATATATAGAGAAAAATCAACAATGCAATTATTTGTAAACAAATAATTCTCGTTAAGATTTAAAAATAACTTTTATCTACATATACTTTTTAGAAAGTGTATTAAGGAATCAATGTATGGATGCTAATTATAAATCAATAGAAACGGAATTCAAACCAAAAGCAAGATTATTGTTGCAATTAGGTGATCAGCTTATCAGAAATGAGAAAATTGCTTTATCCGAATTAATCAAAAATTCTTATGATGCAGGTGCAAAGAATGTAGTAGTAACTATGAATGATATTGCAGATGATGAATATTTCAAAAATGCTGTTATTACAATTGAAGATGATGGTGTAGGTATGAATTTAGATATTATAAAAAATGTTTGGATGGAGCCAGGAACTAATTATAAAGAAAATAAATATAATGATAATTTTATAGGAAATTTAGGTAGAAGACCTATTGGTGAAAAAGGAATAGGTAGATTTGGTATTCATAAATTAGGAAATATAATAAAAATTGTTTCTAAGAAAGTTGATTCTGCAGAAGTTGTATTTGAGATAGATTGGAATGATTTTAAATCTAATGATTATTTATCTGATAAACAGATTAATATTTATGAAAGAAAAGATACATTATTTTGTGATGGAAAAACTGGTACATATATAGAAATAAGGGGTTTGCATAATCCATGGACTCAAAAAGAATATCGTGATTTATATCGTTCTGCTTTTACTCTTTCATCTCCATTTGAAACAATTGATAAGTTTGATTTAACAATTAATACAAATTTATTTGATTGGACAGAAAAACTACTTACATTGCATGATATAAAACGACATGCACTATGGTATTTTGAATGTGAGGTAGAAGAAGTAAAAAATGATAATAATAATTTAGAAACAAAAATAACAAATTTTTTATATCGTTTTCAACCTACTTCACAGATGGAAGTATCACCTAAAATAATAACAATTGATGATGATTTTATAAAAATAAATCCTTATATTCGTTTAGAAAAGGATAAATCAGCTTTAAAACAAGAAGAAGAAAAATATAAACTTGAACTTCAGGAATATAAAAAAAACAAGACGCTTCCTGTTCCAAAAAAACCTGAAAAATTTTTTGACCCTTCATTGGAAAACATTGGAAAAATTACTATTAAAGGATATATTTTTGATTTTGACCCTGACACTTTAGAACTTTCAGATATTGAAGATATAGCAGGATTTAAAGAATATACAAAAGCTAATGGAGGTGTTAGAGTATATAGAGATAATAAAGCATCTGTTCCAACTGAATCTGTATGAGCTTCAATATTTGCTTTTAATTTTGGATCAGCTTTCATAACTTTTGCAAATTCATTAATTCTTGAATTATAAGAGTCTTTAATGTCTGCTTTTGCAGTATCGAAGTTGATATTTAAGTTAACTAAAGTCATACAACCAATATTGTCAACTTTTGCACCTTTCATTGTATTTGGGCACTCATCTAAGCTATCAATAACACCATCACCATCAGAATCTTTTGGAGCAGCAACTGGAGCTGGTTTAGCAACAACAGGAGCTGGAGTTTCAACTACAGGAGCAGCTTTTGCTACTTTTCCAAATGGAACAGATAATCCAACATTGTAAGATAAATTATTATCTCCATGGTTTGTTTCAATCATATGTTTAGCATCGAATTTTAATGCAACTTGTTCAGAAATTTTATATTTAATTCCTGCACCATAGTTTCCAAAGAAACTATTTTCATTACTTAAGTCATCATCGTTACTGAATACTTCATAACCAGCACCAACTAGTCCATAAAAAGAAGTATTATCAGTTAATGGATATTCTTTGATTAAGTTAGTAAATACTCTTGTTATGTTTGCTGATGTACCAGTTTCATAATCAACTTGTTCTAATGTATTAGTAAAACCAATTTCAACTTGATCAATCATTGAATCAAATAAATTAATTCCTAAATTTAGTCCAGCATTTGCATAACCTCTATCTGTCCCAGTGTTACCTTCTGAATAAACTCCACCTAATGTAGGAGTAATTTCATATTTGTAATCAGAGTTTGCAGCCAACATCATTGTTGCACAAGCAACAGTCGATAATAAAATTTTTTTCATATTTTTCCTTTATATTAAATAATCTTGCCCATTATACCAAAAAATTCTTTTTTTTTAGGTTAGGCAGTAAAAATTGAATTAACAGATTCGTTATTATGGATTCTTCTAATAGCTTCACCAATCATTGTAGAAGCTGTTAATACAGTTATTTTTTTAGCATCTTTTCGTGTAGGAATTGTGTCTGAAATAACTAATTCATCCAATTCGCCTTTTTCAATTCTATCATAAGCTTGTCCTGATAAAACACCATGAGTACAACATGCCATTACAGAATTAGCACCTTTTTTCTTTAAAACTTCAGCAGCTTTTACTAAAGTTCCAGCAGTATCTACCATATCATCAACTAAAATTACATCTTTGCCTTTTACATCACCGATGATATTCATAACTTCAGATACATTTGCTTTTTCTCTTTTTTTATCAACAATTACTAAATCATATCCTAATTTATCAGCATATTGTCTAGCCCTTGCAACCCCACCAATATCTGGACTTGCAATAATTGGGTTTTTAAGATTTTTAGCTTTTACGTAGTCGTTGAAGATAATAGAGCCATAAAGGTTATCTACTGGGATATCAAAAAAGCCTTGAATTTGTCCTGCGTGCAAATCAATCGTTACAACACGGTCAATTCCAGCAGTTTGGATCATATTGGCAACTAACTTTGCCGTAATAGGAACACGAGGCGCAGCTTTTCTGTCTTGTCTCGCATAGCCAAAGTAAGGCATAATTGCCGTGATGCTGTTTGCAGAACTACGTCTTAGAGCATCTGTTAAAATTAACAATTCCATCAAGTTAACGTTAGCAGGTGCACAGGTTGACTGGATGATAAACACATCTTTTCCGCGTACACTCTCACTGATTTGAACACTGATTTCGCCATCGCTAAAGGTCTTAATCTCAGCTGCTGAAAGAGGGAGAGAAAGATGTTTCGCCACTCGTTTTGCAAACTCTGGATTTGCCGTTCCTGCAAAGACTTTATAGCCTCTCATTTTAAATATCCTTTACATCAAAAAGTTTTCTATTTTATCCAAAAGGGACTTAAGATAGCGTTAACACTCTTTTAACATTAAAGTGCCATAATATCACAAGAACTAATTTACAGAGCCACTTGCAAATTCAACCAAGCAGCCAAGCCAATATCTTCTAAGCTCAATTTTCTAACTTTTTAAAAAACTGATTTTAGCCATTGCCTGTAATTTTACAGTTTTTTTGGCTGATTTACTTTAATTTACCATTTATAACTGCGTGCTTAATGGTTTAGGTTTGAATTTGGGACGATTTTTTCTAACTTTTACCTGTAAAATCAAGTCACCATTTTTAAACTCTGATTGATACAGATACAGAGTATCCCAAAGGCTAAAACAGAGGCTACTTTTGTAGCTCCTTGATAATAGATTGTATTGCATCCAAAGTCTTCTTTAAGATATTTATTGACTCTCTCAACCATACTTCTTTGGTTGTAGTGATGGATATCTGAAGATTGTGGAAGATTGAAATATTCAAACTTCTTTTTCTCATCTTCTGCGAGTTGTATTTTGTCTCTTAAGGCTTGTGAATTTTTAGGGTTTATGTCTATAATTGGACGGTGTCCATGTTTTTGTGAAAACTCTCTAATAATATCAGCATCATATCCGGCATCTTGTAAATCATAAAGGTAGCTTACTCTTCTTGAAGTTTCCCCAATGAGAGGAAGAGCTACAGAACTATCGTGAACATTAGCGCTAGAGTAAAATGCTACTATTGGAATATCACCATCCACCGCACTGATGTGGAGTTTGCCGCCTATCCATATTTCACGGTTGCCTTTGGAGTTTTGCTTCACACCTACACCGCATTTAGTCGAGACAAGCGACAACATCTCCTCTACTGTTTGCATATCTTTTTGTTGATTTAGTATTGTCGGCTTAATAGGTTCTCTTGTTTCACCTTTTTTTGGTCTGCCTCGTTTTAACTTTGGTTTTTCTTCTTCTTTTTCAGCCTTAAGAGGTTTTTCTCTTAGTGGTATCTTAGTAGCATCGCTAGCATTATAGAAAAATAGCGTATCGGACAAATACTCTTTGACAAACTGTTCATGAGTCTTCTGGGCAATTTGCAGTTCGCTAAGCTCTTTAAAAACTCTACTAAATTTCGATTCGCTTGGAATATCACTCTTGTATCTCCACCCACATAATACTCTGAGGGTTCTATCGTTTTTGAGCCTATCGATCAAATCTCTTGTTGTTTGCATATTATAAACACTTTTAGCTATGAAGGCTCGTGCAATCTCTTCTCTATGCTTTGGAGTGTTTGTAATAGATACTACTGTTATATTTTTCTCAATCTGTGCAAAGTCCAATATCTTTATAAGCTTCTGTTCTTTATGGGATAATTCCTCTAATCTAAGCTCCTCTTTTAAAATTGGAAATAAAGAGGATTCAAGGTTTAAAATTCGCAACAACATTTTTGATAATCCAGAGGAAGCATTTTTAAAAGAAAATTTTGGTAAGATACTCATATAAAGCCTATTTGATTGATGTTTTGTATTGTTTTTGTGGTAAAAAATTATAACATTTACATGATTTCAAAAGGCTTTTTAAAATTTAAATTAGCTTAAATTATTGGTTGTTTGCGGGAATCTGCAAGTGGCTCCAGAAACTAAATGTTTGCTTGAGCCAAAAAACTGTAGTTATCTTTGTGAGTCATTTTAATATTTAAATTCTTATAATGGCTCCTTCGAGCGTAACAAAAACAAGAGGCACTATTAGCGCGCACGATGAGTACCCCTAGGGTTGTTAGCGTGGCCAAAGGAATAACTTCCTTTAGCGAGACAAAATAAACACAAAAGGAGATGCGTATGAAGTTTTTTATATCTTTCATACTGCTAATATTAACTATGAATGCAATGAATTTAGAACCGTATCAAAAGAGAGTTGAACAACTTAGTGATGAAGAAAAAAGAGTGCTTATTCATAAAGGTACTGAGCGGCCATTTAGTGGCAAATATACTAACGAGAAATCAAACGGCATCTACACTTGTAAGATTTGTGACACACCACTTTACAAATCAAATGATAAGTTTGATTCAAATTGTGGTTGGCCTAGTTTTGATGATGCAATTGAGGGCGCAGTAAAGAGAGTAGCAGATGCTGATGGAAGGCGAGTAGAGATTGTTTGTGCTACTTGTGGCGGGCATCTCGGTCATGTCTTTCTTGGTGAGGGACTTACTCCTAAAAACACAAGGCACTGTGTAAATTCTATCTCTATAAAACTAGATGCAAGCAAAGAAAAAAAAGATGAAAATCTATCTTATGCTTACTTTGCAGGCGGCTGTTTTTGGGGAGTTGAGTACTACTTAGAGAAACTCGATGGCGTAAAAGAAGTTGTCTCTGGTTTTATGGGCGGACATGTTAAAAATCCAGGTTATAGGGAAGTTGTAGGTGGCAGGACTGGTCACTTAGAAGCTGTTGAAGTTATCTATGATAAAAACAAAGTCTCTTATGAGATGCTTGCCAAAACTTTTTTTGAGATACACGACCCAACCCAAGAAAATGGACAAGGTCCAGATATTGGCTCACAATATCTCTCTGCAGTCTTTATTAGTAGTGAAGATGAAAAAAACACTATTAAAAAACTAATATCACAACTAGAGGCAAATGGTTATAAAGTTGCTACAAAAATCTTAAAGAGTAGTGAGTTTTATAAAGCAGATGAGGGACATCAAAACTATTATAAGAAAAAAGGTTCACTGCCATATTGTCATAGTTATAAGAAAAGATTTTAAAGGGGTGATTTTATTCTGCTACTATGCCAGCTAAAGCTATGCGCTTGCAAAGCTTTGGTTTATATAAACTTCTAAAGTATAGGATATTAGTTAACACTTTTGTGTTATTGGATATGGGGTATAGGAAGTATTTTACAAGAGATGGTTATTGGATATGGAGTATAAAAAATATTTTACAAAATTCAATTTTTAGGAGTTTTAATTTTTAAATTATATATGTTTTCATTTTCTCTATGCTATCTTCAATATCATTGCATAGTTTTACACTAGCTTTTTTTCCGTCTGATGTTTCTATCTTAGCTACATATTCGCTACTATCTGTACCAACAACAATATCAATTAATTTACAAGTATATTCGTTTATTTTAAATATCTTATTTTTTAAGCTTTCTATTTCATCATCTACTGTTGCAAAATTCTTTTGCCCTTTGTGTTCCTTTTCTTTTTTGTCAATCCCCCAAGTAAACTCAAAGTGTGAGATACTTCTACCATTTTTTATTGACTTGTATTTGAGATTAAAGTACTCTGTGTTCTTTTCGATTTCTTCTATTGCAGGAGTTATAACTCTAGTTTGAAGATTCCCTATTCGTGGATATTCATCTTCTGCAATACCCATTAAAATTTTAAACTCTTCAACCTCAATTTTCCACTTTTGAAATTGTTTTCTTTGTTCCAGTTGCTCGTGGAGTGCAACTGAATAACCACTTCTAAAACTTGCGATTATAGGCATTTCAGAGATATAAGCATTTCCATAGCAAATTAATCTGTCGTGAACAAATTTAGATAGTGTAAATTTTACAGTTCTTTTGTTTTTATCTATATCAAAATCACTAATCATTACAGCTTTTCCACTTCTTACGATTTTTCCTGATTCATCTTTGTATCGCCATTCAAACTTTTTTTCTGTCAATTCATCTAAAGATTTTTCAAGACTTACAGTAGTTGAAGATTTATCTTCAAAAATATTATCGTGATTTATTCCCATATCATTCAAAATAGTATTCAATGGAACTTCAAAATCTCGCATTTCTCTATTATTTTCCTCAAGTGTAACTAAATAAGCATTTTTGATTAAACTAGCAAAACCAACCCTTTGATTTCGTGTTAAATGCCCTTTAACTCTTCCAAAATCTCTACTTCTTACAACTTCTGTATTACTTGGAACAATTAACTTTTTATTTCTTTCTATTTCCATAATATAGCCTTTACGACAATTTTAATTTATATGTCATTATATCATATAAAAGACATTATGTCAATAAATGTCTGTGTATTCTTAATAAATGTCTGTGTATACCTTAATAAATGTCTGTGTATACCTTAATAAATGTCTGTGTATACCTTAATAAATG
>ERZ650302.798-NODE-798-length-17741-cov-12.478514_pt1 | contig 17741 bp, 18 predicted proteins | sample MGYA00376238_ERZ650302 | MGnify/ENA primary metagenome ERZ650302 (study PRJEB26733, sample SAMN07839298) | wastewater metagenome | biome: urban; feature: wastewater treatment plant; material: waste water | place: USA: North Carolina | collected 2016-04-28 ... | reverse complement strand
TACGAGATCTGTAGCCGTGACTGGAGTTCAGACGTGTGCTCTTCCGATCTATATGACGGCTAACACCTGATTGAGAGGTATAAAGCACATTCGCCACTTCAGTTAAGTTGAAATGACTGCGAGCAGCCTCACGGATTATTTTTAATTGTTGGAAGTTCAAAATGTTTGCTCCTGTCCATAGGCATGATGTGCTTTTGCTTTCCATATTGTTATTTATTCTTATGCATAAATACAAATATGAAAAACTGCAAACCTATCCAGAAAAAGGCATATGCTACAGGCAGATAAAGATATATTAATTTTATTGTATTAAAATTCGTGATTTAACGGTTATTTAATGTGCACTACTTCGCCAATTTTATTTAATACATTTCTATCAATAAAAAAGGGTTAGCTGAAATTCAGACTAACCCCAAAATTTTACCGAAGAATAAGATGAAAAATGCGATTACTGGCCGGGCTTATACAACTGGTCAAATGTGCCACCGGTCGCAAAATGGCGTTTCTGTGCAGTTTTCCAATCCCCTTCCAGATCTCGAATAGTAAACAGCTTAACTGCCGCAAAATTTTTCGCAGTTTCTTTGGCTACTTCAGGGTCAATTGGCCGGTAGTAATTTTTCGCCGCGATTCGCTGGCCTTCTTTAGAATACAGATGTTGCAAATAGGCTTTCGCTACTTCTTCTGTACCATGTTTTTTCGCCACTTTCTCGACAACCGCAACCGGCGGTTCTGCCAGAATAGAGACTGATGGCGTTACCAATTCAAATTGCCCTTTACCTATTTCATTCAGCGATAAATAAGCTTCATTTTCCCAAGCAAGTAAAACATCTCCAATTTGTCTTTGAACAAATGTATTTGTAGAACCTCTTGCTCCTGAGTCAAGAACTGGAACATTTTTAAATAATTTTTTCACAAATTCTAAAGCTTTTGCATCTGCTGCTTTATATTTGTCTGAGTTTCTATCAATTTTTGTTAAATCCCCTAAATTTTGTTTAAGTGAATAAGCATAAGCTGCTAAATAATTCCATCTAGCTCCACCAGATGTTTTTGGATTTGGTGTAATAACAGAAGTTCCTTCTTTTATTAAATCATCCCAGTCTTTAATCCCTTTTGGATTCCCTTTTCTAACTAAAAATACAATAGTTGAAGTATATGGAGATGAATTATTATCTAATCTTTTTTGCCAATCTTTTGGAAATAAACCAGCTTTTTCGCTTATTACATCAACATCGTAACCTAAAGCTAAAGTAACAACATCTGCTCCTAAACCATCAATTACAGCTCGTGCTTGTTTTCCTGAACCACCATGTGATTGTTTGATTGTTAAATCTTGACCTGTTTTTTGTTTCCAATAAGCTGCAAAATCTTTGTTATATGCTGCATATAACTCCCTTGTTGGGTCATAAGAAACGTTTAAAATCTCTAAAGATTTTTTTGCTGCTTCTGCTTTTGAATCATAACTATCTGCTGAAAAACCAACTGCTGGAACTAATAACGCTGCTAATACTAAACTTTTAAATACTTTTTTCATTTTATTTTTCTCTTTATTTATATAATATACACTGAATGTGTGATAATTTAAAGACTTAAAAAAATCTCACCTTTTTTTCTTTTTTCCAATTAATACAACTTTTTACACATGTCGCACATCATTTTAAATCCTTGTTATTTGATATGTACAAAATAGGTTTTTATCTATCACCTACTAGATTGGTGAAATTATAATAGCATTTTTTTTATTTGTCAAGCAATTTATAAAGAAAATTATAATTATTTTTTATTGTTTTGATATAAAGCCCATTAAATAGGCTTAGAAATAGGATATATTTTTTAGTTAATCTACATAAGATTAGTGGGTTTTGAATTGTTTTCTTAAATATATATGGGACTAAAAGATAAATCAATAGGAAAACAACTCTTTATTTCCTCAATTTTTTCATTCTTTTTTAGAAATCTTATTTTATATTTTAAATAGATTTTTACTAAAAAATTAGTTTTCATTTATTATTAATTCATCATTTGGTTTTAAAAGTTGTGGAGTTATTTGTACAGTATCAGGATACTTAAGTCCACTTCCAGTATTTAATAAAACAATTTTTTCATTCTCTTTTATCCAACCATTTTTATATAACTCAACAGTTGCTGCTAATGTTGCTGCACCTTCTGGGCATACAAATAATCCTTCCGTTTTTGCTAAAATTTCTTGATAATGTAAAATATCTTTATCATCTATAGCTATTGCAGCTCCATTTGTTTCATAAATAGCTTCAAGAACTAAAAAATCACCTATTGCTTTTGGAACTGTTATCCCATAAGCTATTGTGTTAGCATCTTCCCAAAATTGTGATTCTTTTTTATTTTCATTAAATGCTTTTACTATTGGAGCACAATTTGAGGCTTGAACTGCAACTAATCTTGGTAATTTTTCACCAATAAATCCAATCTCTCTTAATTCAAGTAAAGCTTTATAAATTCCAATAAGCCCTACTCCACCACCTGTTGGATATAAAATCACATCTGGAACTTGCCAATTAAATTGTTCAGCAATTTCAAATCCCATTGTTTTTTTACCTTCAATTCTATAAGGTTCTTTTAGTGTTGAAGCATCCATAAAACCATATTTTTTTACAACATTTGCTACAATTTTTCCAGCATCACTAATAAGTCCATCAACTAAAGTTAGATTTGCCCCTGCTATTGCGCACTCATTTCTTGTAATACTTGGAGCATCTTTTGGCATAACAATATGAGCTTTTATATCAGCCTTTGCAGCATATATAGCCCAAGCAGCTCCTGCATTTCCATTTGTTGGCATTGCAAAATCTTTTATTCCTAACTCTTTTGCTTTTGAAACTCCAACTGCTGCACCCCTTGATTTAAAACTTCCACCTGGATTTAAACCTTCATCTTTTAAATATAGATTTTTTAATCCTAATTCTTTTCCTAATTTTTCAAGTTTTAATATAGGAGTCATCACTTCACCTAAAGAGACTACATTTGAGTGCTTTTCGATTGGTAATAACTCTCTATATCTCCATAAATTACAACATCTAGTTTTTAAATACTCTTTTTTAAACTCTTCTTTTACCATTTTCAAATCATATCTAACCAACAAAGGAGAATTACACTCTTGGCATAATTGCTGAACTTCTTTATGATTAAATTTTGTTTTACATTTTGGGCATTCTAAATGCGTTACATACATACTTTTCCTTTTCTTAATTTCACTATTTTTGAAAACTATTTATTTTTAGTTTTCATTCCCCATTTTATAACCGTAGATTTTTCAATCCGCTCAAAAATCACTTCTGTTATAAGTCCAATTATAATAATTGCTAACAATCCTGCAAAAACAAGATTTGTATCTAATTGATTTTTTTTCTCATAAATAAACCAACCAATACCACCACTTCCAGAACTCACTCCAAAAACCAATTCAGAAGCTATTAAAGTTCGCCAAGAAAACGCCCAACCAACTTTTAAACCAGTTAAAATACTTGGAAATGCTGCTGGAATTGCTATTTTAAAAACATAAGCTAAATTTGAAAGTTCATAACTTTTAGAAACCATTCCTAAAGTATTACTAACTCCTCTAAAACCATTATAAATATTTATAGAAACTGGCCAAACTACCGCATGAACTATTACAAAAACAATACTTCCTAAACCTAATCCAAACCATAATAAGGCAAGTGGTAATAAGGCAATTGGAGGAAGAGGATTAAAAATAGCTGTTATAAATTCTAAAAAATATGCACCAATTTTGCTACTAATTGCCAAAATTGTTAAAATTACAGCTAATACAATTCCTATTAAATAACCACTTATTTGCACTTTCAAAGAAGATAAAATACGAGTTGGTAATTCACCATTTAACATAACTTCATAAAAACCTCTAATTGTGTCTGTGAAAGTTGGAAACATCAATGGATTATCAAGATTAAGAGCATAAAACTCCCAAGATAAAACTAATACTATAAAAATTAAAGTTTTTATAATTATTGGATTATTAAATTTCATAGTATTTTCCTTAAATAAAATATTCTGGTTGATTTTCAAACATTATGTTAGAAATATATTCACTAGAAACAGAATTATCTAAAACCATCTCTTTTACAACTCGACCTGGATTTGGGGATAAAACAATTACCCTTGAGCCAAGTTTTAAAGCTTCATCAATAGAATGAGTTACAAAAAGCATGGTAAATGGTGATTCTTTCCAAAGGTCAAGAAGTTCTTCTTGCATCTTTTGTCTTGTTATTTCATCTAAAGCAGCAAAAGGTTCGTCCATTAGTATTATTTTTGATTTTAAAGCTAAACATCTAGCAATCGCAACTCTCATTTTCATTCCACCAGAAAGCATATGTGGATAACTATTTTCAAAACGGCTTAAATTTACTTTTCTTAATAACTCTCTTGCTTGTTCTATTGCAACTTTTTTTTCAATTTTTCTAGTTGAAGTTATTGCAAATACAACATTTTCTAATGCTGTTTTCCATGATAATAATTGATCAAACTCTTGAAAAACAAAAGCTCTATCAATTCCAGGTTTTGTAATTGCTTCGCCATTTAAATTTATAAAACCGCTGGTTGGCTTTATGAAGCCACCAACTGCTTTTAATATTGTTGATTTCCCACAACCAGAAGGTCCTAAAAGAATCAATCGTTCAAACTCTTTTGCTTGAAAATTTACATTTTCAGTTGCTGTAATAACTTCCTTATCAGTTTTATAATGAAGAGTTAAATTTCTTGCTTCTAGAAATGGCGTTATATTCGGATTATCATTTAATTGTGTCAAAGAACAATTCCTTCCAATCGTTAGGTTTTTGTTTAATTGCTTTTGTTTCATAAAGGAAATCTGAAAATGCCGTTATATTAGCTTTTGGTTTTGTATCAAATGTTATAGAGTTTTTTAATACTTTACTAACTAATTCAGGAGATTCATCCGATTGATAAGAAGCTAAATATAACTTCACAGCTTCTGCTTGATTTTTTGCTATCCAAGCATTTGCTTCATCTAAGGCTGCAACTATTGCTTTTGATAAATTAGGATTTTTGCTATAAAAATCTTCTGTTGTCCAAATTAGATTTGTAGTATGCGCTCCACCTAATACATCGTAAGAATCAAACACTTTATGAATATTTGGATTTTCTAATTCTAAAGTACTAAATGGCTCTAGTCCTATATGTCCAGAAATTATTGGATTTTTACTTGTAATTCCAGCAAAAGCATCAGGATGTTTTAAAGGAACTGTTAAATGATCATATTTCTCAAATGAGCTAATTCCCTCTTCTTTTGCAACTGCCATTTGTAATAATAGTGCTTGAACCGATACTTTTACAGAAGGAACAGCGATTCTATCTTGTTGTGTTAAATCTTTTACAGTTTTTACATTTGGATTATTACTTACAAAAACAATAGGTGATTCATTAAGAGCAGCAAGTGCTTTTACTTTTCCTTGTGTTTTATCCCAAATTCGTATAAATGGACCATTTCCACCACCAACAACATGAGCATTTCCAGAAAGTAAAGCATCATTTGCAACTGAACCTCCACTAAATTGAGCCCATGAAACTTTTACATCTCCTAATCCAGCATTTTTCGCATATTTTTCAATTAATTTCTTTTCTTCTACAACAATTAATGATAAATAAGACAATCCATATTGTTTACTAACAGTTATCTCTTTTAACTCAGCAAAACTATTTGTAGCAATCAAAGATAATACAACTAGCGATTTTAAAATCTTTTTCATAATATTTTTTCCTTATATTTTTTTATTTTCTATGTTTCTTTTTATTCCAGCTTTAACAAAAGTTTGTCCAACTTCAAAGCCTCCACCTGTAACCACTTGATCCTCTTCAAAAATAGAATCTTTACCTAAAAGTGGAAATACTAATTCTGCAAATCTAATTGATTCTTCTAAATTTGGATAACCAGAAAAAACAAAAGTATCAGCGCCTAGCTCAACATACTCTTTTATTCTCGCAGCTATTTGTTCTGGATTTCCAACAAGAGCAGTTCCTGCACCACTTCTTACTAAACCAACACCCGCCCATAAATTTGGACCAATAACCAAATTATTAATATCTCCACCATGAAGAGCATTTATTCTAGCTTGTCCCACAGAATCAGAACTTTTCTGTCTTTCTTGGGCTGCGTTTATTGTTTCTTCATCTAATCTACTAATAAGCTGTTCGGCTGCTGCCCATGCCTCTTCTTCTGTTTCTCTTACAATTACTTGTAATCGTAATCCAAAACGAACTTCTCTTCCTAACAATGCTGCCTTTTCTTTTACATCAGCAATTTTTTGAGCAAACAACTCAGGTGGCTCTCCCCAACTTAAATAAGTATCAATATGTTTTGCTGCAAAATTATGAGCAGAAGAAGAACTTCCTCCAAAGAAAAGTGGTGGATATGGCTTTTGAATGCCAGAATACAAAGCCCTTGCACCTTCAACTTCATAAAATTTACCTTTGAAGTTTACTGTTTCTCCTTCCATGATTTTTTTCCAAATAGTCCAAAATTCATCGGCTGATTCATATCTTTCATCATGACTTTGAAATATTCCTTCCCTTGCTCTATCATCTGGCCAAGCTCCTGGAACTACATTAAATAATAATCTTCCATTTAAAGCTTCATCTAAAGTAGCAGTTTGTCTAGCAAAAACTGTTGGTCCTCCAGTTGCTGTATGTCTTAAGGCAACTAATAATTTAATTTTATTAGTTACCGTAGCTAAAGAAGCAGCTGTTACAATTGGGTCTAAGTTACCACTTCCTGTTGGAATTAACAAGCCGTCATATCCTAAATATTCAGCTGTTGTTGCAATTTGTCGTAAATATGCATTTGTTGAACGTCTGCCGATTTCTGATTTTCCTAGATATCGTCCATCTCCTCCAGCTGTTGGTAAAAACCAAAAGATATTTAAATTATCATTAGTGAGTTTTTTCACTTAAAACTCCTCCAAATGGACCAGATTGCTCAAGCCCAGAGAATTTGTTTTTTAATTTATCTGGAAGTAATGGAAATACTAATTCTGCAAATCTATACGCTTCTTCCAAGTGTGGATAACCTGAAAATACAAAAGTATCAATTCCCATATCTGCATACTCTTTTATTCTTTCAACAACGATTTGAGGATTTCCAACTAAAGCAGTTGCACAACCTTCTCTAGCCAGTCCAATACCAGCCCATAAGTTTGGACTGATTTCTAACTCTTCTCTACTTCTTGCTTTTCCACCTTGAGTTAAATCAGCCATTCTTTTTTGACCTACAGATTCTCGTTTTCTTAGAACTTCATGGGCTGCATTTATTGTTTCATCATCTAATTTACTTATTAGTTCTTCTGCTGCTTCCCATGCTTTTTCTTCTGTTTCTCTTACAATTACATGAAGTCTAATTCCAAATCGAATAGTTCTTCCATATTTCAAAGCTCTTTGTTTTACATCTTCTATTTTTGCTTTTACATCTTCAGGTTTTTCACCCCAAGTTATATATAAATCAACTTTTTGAGCGGCTAATTCTCTAGCTTCATCAGAAGATCCTCCAAAAAATAAAGGAGGATAAGGTTGTTGTACAGTAGGAAATAAAAGTTTTGCATCTGTTGTTTTATAATATTTACCATCATAATTTACAACATTTTTTTCAACACCAGCTTTTAATATTTCTCTCCACAAATCAACAAATTCCCCTGCTGCTTCATATCTTTCTTTTGAATCTTGATATAAACCATCACCTTCTAATTCTGTTTTATCTCCACCAGCAACTAAGTTTATGGCAACTCTTCCATTTGATAACCTATCTAAAGTTGCAGTCATTCTTGCAGCCAAAGAGGGTTGTAATAATCCAGGTCTTAAAGCTACTAAAAATTTCAATTTTTTTGTAACTGCTAATAAACTTGTTGCAACAATCCAAGGATCTTCACATAATCTTCCTGTTGGTATCAACACTCCATCAAAACCTAAATTATCAGCAGCAACACCTATTTGTTTGATATATTCAGAATCAGTTCCTCTAGCACCTTCGCTACTTCCTATATATCTACTATCTCCGAATGTTGGAATAAACCAAAATATATTTAATGACATATCTAATTACCTTTTATTTTTTTTGTTCTGGTAGCCAAACTACACTTTTAATTTCTATTTTTTTAGGAATAAGTTTTAAATCATAAAAAGTATCAGCTATTTTTTGTTGTTCAGCTATAACTTTTTCATTTAAATAATTTGTATCAAATTCACTTCTTGGAAGAGCTTTTTCTAAAGCACTAATATCTAATCCATTAATTGAAGATAAGATTTTTGCAGCTTCTTTTGGTTCTTTTAAAACCCAAGTATCAACTTTTTTTAGTTCTTCAAAAATTGCAGCAATTACCTTTTGATTTTTATTTGCATAACTCTCTTCTGCTAAATAGAATTGATAATTATTAACTAAAGAAGTACCATCTTTTAGAATCTTCGCTTCTATTTTTGTTTCAGCTGCTGCTAAAAATGGATCCCAAATTACCCAAGCATCAACACTACCTCTTTCAAATGCTGCTCTTGCATCTGCGGGAGCAAGAAACACTGTTTCTATATCACTATATTTTAACCCTGCATTTTCAAGTGCTTTTACTAATAAATAATGAACATTTGAACCTTTATTTAATACAACTTTTTTCCCTTTTAAATCTGCAACTGATTTAATACTTGAATCTTTTTGTACGATTATTGCTTCTGATTTAGGGGATGCTGGTTTATAACCAATGTATGTAATTTTTGCATTTGCAGCTTGAGCAAAAATTGGAGGTGTTTCACCAACTGTTCCAAAATCAATACTTCCTACATTTAATCCTTCTAACATTTGAGGACCAGCTGGAAATTCAATCCAAGATACGTTTATTCCCAAAGGAGCTAATCTTTTTTCTAAAGTCCCCTCTTTCTTCAATAATATAAACACTGGGTCTGATTTTTGATAACCAATTCTTAATTGATTATCTGCTTTTTTTTCATTTTCTGCTGAAAAACCAATAGCAGGTACAAGTAATGCAACGGCTATTATATTTCTTATTTTTTTTAATATTCTTGTCATTTTATTTTCTCTTTCATATAAGACACACTAAATGTGTGATAATTTAAAGATTTAAAAAAATCTCACCTAACTCTAGTTTTTATTTAATAAATTTATACTGCACATACAACACATAACTTTATCCTTTAGTTTAATTTCAATATTCGTTTAGCATTTTTATGAAATAAATTGTCAAGTATTTCTTCTTTAAATCCTAACTCTAAAAAATCATCAATTGTTTGTTTCATTGGTCTAAATGGATATGAAGTTGCAAACAAAAGTTGCTCATTTAAAAAACTGTTTGCAGCTTCTACAAAAAGTTTACTTCCTGGTTGAAACAAATACATATCAGGAACAACATTTACATTTTCATATCTAAATGCAACTCCAATAATCTCGTTTACAAAAGGATAAGAACCATGATAAACAACAATATTTAGATTCGGAAAATCCCTTGCAATTCTTCCAATAGCTGCTGGATTTGTATGTTCTAAATTTGGTGTTGTTGGACCTGACATTATAAATAGAGGTAAACCTAATTGTTGGCAAGCATCATAAACACCTAAAAAATCTTTATCATCTGCATGAACTGCTGGATTACCAAATCCTGGTTCTACATTAATTCCTTTTAAATATAATTGTTTAGTTGAACGCTCAATTTCATCAAGTGTTGCTTTAATCCCATGTGTTTGAGGATCAACTGACGCAATTCCTATTAACTCTTTGTGTTGTTTTACAACATCATAAATAACATCATTTGAAACTGTAAGTGATGGTGTATCACGCCCAACAACAACAGCAGAGGTAATTCCACTTTCTTTTATATCATCGATAAATCCAGCAAGGGTAAAAGACCTTGTAAAATGTTCATCATTTTTTGACCCTACTCTTCTATTTAACCATTTAGCAGCCTCATAACCAGCTGTTCCAGGAGTTGAACCATAAAATTCACCCAAAAATGCAGGTCTGCTTCTTAAATCTATAATCTCTTTGTTATAACTCATAATTTTCCAATCTTTTAAATATAATACATAGTACCAAGTACTCTTGAAAGGATATTTCCTTCAAGTTCCGCAAATTGTGCTGTTCCTCTTTCTCTTTGTCTTGGAAGTTTTATATCCAAATCTAAAGTGATTTTTCCCTCTTCAATCAACACAACCCTATCTCCTAAAATCACAGCTTCTGAAACATCATGAGTTACAAGTAGAACTGTAAATTTATGTTCTTGCCAAATTCTTTCAATCAAACTTTGCATCTCAATTCTTGTTAATGCATCTAAAGCTCCCAAAGGCTCATCAAGTAAAAGTAATCTTGGTTTATGAACCAATGCCCTTGCTAGTGCAACACGCTGTTTTTGCCCACCTGAAAGATTTGCTGGCCACTCATTTGCCTTATTTTCTAGTCCAACCTCTTTTAATGCCTCAAGGGCTAAATCATAAGACTCTTTTGGCAAACCTAAAGCTACATTTTCTATAACTGTTCGCCAAGGTAATAATCTTGAATCTTGAAACATAATTCTTACATCAGAATGAACACCATTTGTTTTTTCACCATCTAATGTTATTTCACCAAAACTTGCTTTTTCTAATCCTGCAAGTAATCTTAAAAATGTACTTTTTCCGCAACCACTGCGTCCAACCACGCAGACAAATTCACCAGGGTAAATTGTTAAGTTCAAATTATTTAATACCTGAGTATTAGCAAACTTTTTAGTAATGTATTGACTCTCAATGAATATTCCTTGAGAGTTATTAATCAATGAATTTTTACTCATTTTTGATAACCTTTATGCCATTTTAAAGTGTATTTCTCCAAAAATCCAGCCAAAATATCCGAACTTTTTCCTAAAAATGCATATAATAAAATCCCTAAAACCATAATATCCGTTTGTAAAAATTCCCTTGCATTCATAGTCATATATCCAATTCCAACATTTGCAGCAATTGTTTCAGCAACAACCAAAAATAACCACATATATCCCAATGACATTCTTAATCCAACTAAAATTGAAGGCATCGCCCCTGGTAAAATCACTTCTTTAAACAAGCCATAACGACTTAGTCCATAAACTTTTCCCATTTCAATTAAATCTTTATCAACAGATCTTAATCCATGAAAAGTGTTTAAATATATTGGGAAAAATACAGCCATTGAAAGTAAAAATATTTTACTCACCTCTCCAATTCCAAACCATAAAACCACCAAAGGAACTAAAGCTAAAAGTGGAATATTTCTAATCATTTGAATTGTTGAATCCAATAAATCTTGTGCTAATTTCGATAATCCTGTGATAAATCCTAAAGCAAAACCAATACTTCCACCAATTAATAATCCCAAAACTGCTCTTTCCAAACTTGCTGAAAAATGGTGTAATAATTCTCCACTTGCTCCTAAAGTAATTGCAGCATTTATTACATCCAAAGGTGCTGGCATAATTCTAGTTGAAAGCCAACCACTTTGAACTGCAATTTGCCAAATAACTATAATAGCAATTGGAATAAACCAAGTTATCAAACTATTTGTAAGAAATATTTTTGTTGATGCTATTACTTTTGCCATTAAACAGCCCGTTGTTCATCACTATCAACAACGCCTCCAAAAGGTCCTGAATAAACTTGTCCAATTAATTTTTCTTTCACATTATCTTTTAATAGAGGAAATAAAAGTTCAGCAACCCTATAAGATTCTTCCAAATGTGGATAACCAGAAAGTACAAAAGTATCTATTCCCAAATCAGCATATTCATTAATTCTGTCTGCAACTGTTTGTGCATCACCAACTAAAGCAGTCGCACAACCACCTCTTACAAGCCCAATACCAGCCCATAAATTTGGACTAATTTCCAACTCTTCTCTTGTTCTTGCTTTTCCATTTTTTGTTAAAGCACTCATTAATCTTTGACCTTGTGAATCAAGTTTTGTTAATGCATTTTGAGATGCTGTAATTTTTTTATCATCTAGTTTACTAATAAGTTTTTCAGCCGCTTCCCAAGCTTCAACTTCTGTTTCTCTAACAATTACATGAAGTCTAATTCCAAATCGAATAGTTCTTCCGTATTTTGTTGCTTTTTGTTTTACATCTTCTATTTTTGCTTTAACAGCTTGAGGAGTTTCTCCCCAAGTTATATATAAATCAACTTTTTGAGCTGCCAATTCATGAGCTGCATCTGATGAACCACCAAAAAATAAAGGTGGGTGAGGTCTTTGAACAGCTGGGAATAAAAGTTTTGAACCTTTTGTTTTATAATATTCACCATCAAAATTCACTTCATCTTTTTTATAACTTGCAGCTAAAATATCTTTCCATAAATCAACAAATTCTCCTGCTGCATCATATCTTTCCTTTGAATCTTGGAATAATCCATCACCTTCAAGTTCACTAGCATCTCCACCTGCAACTAAATTAATAGCTAATCTTCCATTTGATAATCTATCTAAAGTTGCGGTCATTCTTGCAGCTAATGCTGGTTGTAATAATCCTGGTCTTAAAGCGACTAAAAACTTAAGTTTTTGAGTAACTGCTAATAAACTTGAAGCAACTACCCAAGGATCTTCGCAAGAACGACCAGTTGGAATTAATACCCCATCAAAACCTAAAGTATCAGCAGCAACTCCAATTTGTTTAATATAATCAAAATCTGAAACCCTAGAACCTTCTTTACTTCCTAAATATCGATTATCTCCGAATGTTGGAATAAACCAAAATATATTTAATGACATCTTCTTTTCCTTGAATTATTTTTTTTGTTCTGGTAGCCAAACTACACTTTTAATATCTATTTTTTTAGGAATAAGTTTCAAATCATAAAATGTATCTGCAATTTTTTGTTGCTCTGTAATTACGTTATTATTCAAATAATTAATACCATATCCACCTCTTGATAATGCTTTTTCAAGAGTAACTACATCTAATCCAGTAAGTGGAGCTAAAGCGTTTGCAACTTCTTTTGGTTTTGAAATAGCCCAATCATTAACTTTTTTTAACTCTTCAAAAATAATAGCAACAATATCAGCTCTTTTTGAGGCATAACTCTCTTCTGCTAAATAAAATTGATGATTGTTTACAGTGTTTGTTCCATCTTTTAAAACTTTCGCTCCAATTGATGTTTCAGCTGCTGCTAAAAATGGGTCCCAAATTACCCAAGCATCAACACTACCTCTCTCAAACGCAGCTCTAGCATCAGCAGGAGCAAGAAATACAGTTTCAACATCACTATATTTTAAACCTGCATTCTCTAAAGCTTTTACTAATAAATAATGAACATTTGAACCTTTATTTAATACAACCTTTTTACCTTTTAAATCTGCAACTGATTTAATATTTGAATTAGCAGGAACTACAATAGCTTCACCTCTTGGAGCTGGTGGCTCATACCCAATATATGTAATTTTTGCATTTGCAGCTTGAGCAAAAATTGGAGGTGTTTCACCAACTGTTCCAAAATCAATACTTCCTACATTTAATCCTTCTAATAATTGAGGACCTGCTGGAAATTCATTCCATGTTACTTTTACACCAAGTGGTGCTAATCTTTTTTCTAATTCACCACTTGCTTTTAATAAAATCAAAGTTCCATATTTTTGATACCCTATTCTTAATACATCATCAGCTTTTTTTTCACTTTGTGTTGCAAATCCAATTGCAGGAATAAGTAGTGTTATGGCTACTATACTTTTTATTTTTTTTAATATTCTTATCATTTTATTTCTTTCTTTATATAATATACACTATATGTGTGATAGTTTAAAGATTTAAAAAAATCTCGCCATTATTTTATTGTTTTTATCTATTTTTATTCATACAACAACACATTTAAAATCCTTTTTATATAATATACACTTTATTGGTGATAGTTTAAAGATAAAAAAATTTGGCTATTAGATATTAAATACCTAATCCGCCAATAAACTCTTCTCTATAAATATCTTCTTTTGTAATTGGAGTTTGTCCCAAACAAGATGCAATTGTTGTTCTATCAAGTATTTGTGCTGTTAAATTTCTAATATTTAAAAATACTCTTCTAAAATAACATTTTCCTTCTTGACTACATGGCTCATAATTTGAAACCGATACACAAGAAATCATTGCTATCATTCCTTCAAAAAATCTAATAACTTCACCTAAAGTAATTTCATCAGATCCTTTTGCCAAAGTATATCCGCCATATCTTCCAGGAATACTTCTAACCCAACCTGCTTTGTTCATTTCTAACATTATATTTTCTAGAAATCTTCTAGGAACATCCACTGATTCTGAAAGTTCTCGTATAGAGATTGAACCCTCTTTTGTTGCTGCAATTGCAAATAAAGCTCTAAGAGCATAGTCTGTTTTTTTTGATATCTTCATAATTATCACCTATTTAATTGGTGAAAGTATAATAGATTTTTTTTTACATGTCAAGAGATAATAACAAAGATTAGCTAAAACTAGCCTATCTTTGCAATTCTAAAAGCAACTGCATGTTCATATATTAAAGAATTACTGTAAAAACAAGTAATCATTCCATTACATGGAGCTAAGAATTGATGAATTATATTTCCCTCTAATGAGTGAACTATTTCTCCAATAACTTGGTCTTTTAATACATAATTTCCTGCTAATTCTTTAGATATAAAAATACCACTTCTTGGTGATTTCACAACATCAATAGAATCCCTATCAATTACTGTTGATTCATAACCATTAAAAATATGATAATCAACTATTTTTGTTTTATCCATAAATCTAATTATTGCTTGATTTATTTGACTTGCTATTTTTTTATCAACTTGATTATCACTTGGACACATTATTGAAAAAGCTTTTGTTCCCCATAATTGCCAGTTATATTGTAAAGTAACAGTATCTATTGATTTTACATTTCTATGGTGAATCATTTTAAAACCAAATTTTTTTGCACTTTTTAAATCTTCATATCCACTTTTATATAGTTTTATATAAGGTAAACAAGTAGCAGGATCAGGTCGTCTTTCAAGAATAATTCCATAATCATAACCACTAATCGCATCAAATACTTTTTTTGCAATTCTTTGAGTTGTTTCACCCAACTCATAACCTGGAAACATCATATTTATATCTGTATTATCTAAAGGCCAAAATCTTTTTCCAATATTTAAAGCGTAATGATTAATCGACGGAATTATTAAAACATCGCCTTTTATTTTCTCTTTTTCAATCTTATTTTTTAAAAAATCAACCATTACAGAAGCACAATATAAAGGAAGTATAGACTCGCCCTCCATAGCCCCAATAATAGCAACTTTAGGAGCTTTTGGATTTGTTCCTTTAAATAAATATCCTTCTACAACTAAAGGCGCTCGACTTAGAGATTCAATTCTTAATATTTCAATTTTTTCCATTGTTATCTCCAAAAATTCTAGCAATTAAAGAACCCTCATAAACAACTGGATATTCTCTTAAAGTGAATAAAATTCCGTCATTTGGAGCAAACAATGTAGCGTGTATTGTTCCAGTTAAAGGATCAACAATATCCCCTATTTTTTCATCTTTTTTGATAATTGCACAATGGTCAAGTGCAGGAACAAACAATCCACTTTTTGGTGCATTTAAATAATAAACTTCTCCAACTTCTGAGTTAAAAGCTTCTCTTACAATAAAATCATCTTTGCACTCAATAATGCCCTCTTTTTTCATAAGGTTTAAAATACCCAATAATAATTGATGTCCATAAGCTTTTGTAAGTCTCATTCCAACACCCATTTCAACAACAAGTGTTTTTGTTCCCATTGAATTCATCGTATGAGAAAAAGTTGATTCTAAAACAGTAACAGCATCATGAATCCAAATAAAATCACAATTTAACTCTTTTGCTAGTGGTAAAGTAGATTTTGAAAATTCTTTATTTATTCTAATTTGTGGGATTTCTCTCAAGAAAATATTACTTGAATGAATATCAATAGCAATATCACTTCCTTTAACATCATTTGCTAAAGCAAAAACAACTTGACCTGGTAAAAATTCATTTGGAGAGCCAGGGAAAGTTCTATTTAAATCAACTTCATAAAGAGGAAAACCTCTTGTAATTGTGTCAACTCCTAAAGAGTTAACAGCAGGATAAATATCAACTATTCCTTTTAATTTATCACTATTATTATTTAGCCATTCAGCTAAAAGATAAATAACTAATTGACCTTCAAGTTCATCTCCATGAATTCCACTTACTATTGAAATTCTTTTTGTTTTATTTTTTGATTTTTCATTTGGCTCGAATCTAGTTCTTTTTATAGATAGTTTCTCACCTACTGGTAATTCAGATGTAAAAATCTCTGTTGTATTCATTAATCCTCAACTATTATTTTATTAATCTTAGCATTTATAGAGTTCATTATTGTTTCATGAGACTCGTGTTTATCATGAGGCACAAATTTTGATGCTGGTGCTAATCTAGTTACAATTTTATCTATTTCTTCCATAATTACAAGTGAAAATTCCTTGTCTTCTCCCAATCGTAAATGGAAATCAACTTTTTCAACAAGTTTCCCAAGTCTTATAAAATAATCACTTGTATTTCTATGTTGTTTTCTTGTTAATTCACCCCAAACTTCACTAATTAAAGATTGAATTTTATCAATAAATTCATAATCCAAATCAAAAGTATTATTACAAGAGTGTTTTAAAAGAGTTGATAATTCTATTACTGAACCAAAAGCTTCTGTATCCATAACACTTCGGCAAGTAATTGCATTTTCTCTTACATAACTCATTAAAAGACTTAAATTTGCTTCATGATTTCCACAAATTCCAGCTTTTAAAAACTCTTTTGCAGTTGAATACTCAATATCAATATCTAACTTTTTGTAAAAATCTTTTCCTTTTTCTTTATCCGTATCAATTACCGCATCAAAGGCAATTACAACTTCAATTAAAGTAGCTTCGATTCTCTCTAAATATCTTCCAAACCAATATAAATTATTTGCCACATTTGCTGTTAATAATTGTTCCATTTTATGCCTCCATAACCCAAGTATCTTTAAATCCACCACCTTGAGATGAATTAACTAAATAATTTCCAGCTTCCATAGCATATCGTGTAAGTCCACATTTCCAAACCTTTGGTTCATCACTATTTATTACATAAGCTCTAAAATCGGCTTTTCTTGGAACTATTTCGTCATTTAAATAACACTCTTCATCATAAAATTCTATTAACTCTTGAGCTATAAATCTTCTAGGATTTGCTTTTATAATAGTTTTTAAATCTTCTAACTGAATTTTTGTCATAGCATGACCAAACATAACACCATAACCACCAGCTTCAGCAACATCTTTGATTACAAGTTTTTCCATATTATCAAAAACATATTTTTTATCTTCTTCAAAATAAGGTAAATATGTTGGTGCATTATCTAAAATAGGCTCTTCACCTAAATAATATTTAATCATTTTTGGAACAAAATAGTAAATACCTTTATCATCAGCAACTCCATTTCCTGGTGCATTCATAATAGCTACATTTCCAGCTAAATATGCTTCCATGATTCCTGGAACTCCGATTAAACTCTCTTCATTAAAGAATTTTGGATCTAAAAACTCATCATCAAGTCTTCTATAAACTGCTCCAACTCTTACTAATCTTCCATCATAATTTTTAAAATATAAAATTTTATTTTGAACAACTAATTCATTGTTTCTTACAAGTTGAGCACCTATTTTTTTAGCTAAATAAGCATGT
>ERZ650302.794-NODE-794-length-17791-cov-11.811344_pt1 | contig 17791 bp, 21 predicted proteins | sample MGYA00376238_ERZ650302 | MGnify/ENA primary metagenome ERZ650302 (study PRJEB26733, sample SAMN07839298) | wastewater metagenome | biome: urban; feature: wastewater treatment plant; material: waste water | place: USA: North Carolina | collected 2016-04-28 ... | reverse complement strand
GGTCTTAAATTTTAAAGCCCAAAAATTTTAGATCCGACTTGTTTTATTGTTCACTTATCAGAATTTTCAACGGACTAAATTTCAAAATCATCATCACGTGCTTTGTGTTTTGGACTTTGATTTTTTTGATAGGCTTCTATCAAACTTTCAGTCTGATTATTTTTATTTTCGTTTAAATGTTTAGCAATTTGATTGATATTATTTCCGATACGTTTGAGTTCAGATTTTGTCGAAGAAATTTCAGAAATAATATTTTTATATTCTGAAAAATCAAGAGTAAAAATCTCTTTATTGCAACAAGCTCGTCTAGCAAAAATAGAAAAATTAGTGATACCAGTTTTTCTCATCATCAATTTAATTCTTTCGTCTTCTTTTTCGTTTACAAAGAACTTTTTTTGAATACTTCTCTCACGATTTTTGATTTTTTTCATCTTGTCAACCTCACAAATATCTGTCAACTCTAAAAGCTCAAAATAGGGGGTTAGTGTCTTTAGTGAACTTCGTACTTGTGTACACAAGTACAGTAAAAAGTATTCATCTTTCACTCACAAAAGCTAAAATTTTCCAATTTTATTTTTGTTCGTTTCAGACGAATATTTTTATTTTTGGTGGTGTCCCCCAATCCCCCTTTTTGAAATCAAGATACTAAATCAACTTTGATGATTGTATCTTTTAAAGTTTCAAAATCATCATCAGAAATTGATTTTAAATGCTCAATAGTTGTCGCATATTCAAAGAGTAAATCAATGCCCAGACTTTCAATTTCTTTCGCTTCGCTCTCACTGCCCCTCGACATTTTAGTAGCCTTTCCCTCACTTCGTTCAGTCCAAGCCAACTAAAAGTTTTCGGGCTACTCTCTCCTTCTCCCCCTAATAATTAATTAAAATCTTACTCTGTATATTTCTGCTAATCATTCACTAAACAGCACAGAAAAACAAACACGTATCATAGATATAAATTAGCGGTCAATGCGTCACCACTCCCATTAGAAGCTTGTATTTGCGCTTCAATGACCTTATACAACACAATATTAATAGGAAGAAAACTTCATTTTTCCTCTTAGTTCTATAAAAAGTGTGGCTAATTTGAGGCAAAATATTAAATTAAATTTGCCACAAATTAATGGCTCCACTATTATTTTTAATCAAGAAGTAGTAAATAATCTTATTTTTTTACTACCAGACTGTCTTTAGATATTAGCTTTTCGTCACCCACTAAAGTTGACATAGACCCACAAAAAACTCAAAAACCTTGCAATGTAAGACTGGCACGGAGAAGACCAATCTATCATCACAAGGTAAGAGTATTCAAATCTTATTGAAGACTCAAATAATAATAAATTTTAATTAAGGATAGTAATATCATAGATTTTTCTAGAAGTTTCTTGAGGTGAAATTTTCGTTACCTGTCTTTTATCTTCTAAGAAATTACCTTCTTCAAGTGAAGTGGAGAGACCACTCCAAGGTTCCAAAGCAATGAATGGACTTTTATTAGTTGTAGACCACAGAATCAAGTTCGGAAAATCATCAAAATCTACTCGAAGACCTTTACCAGACTTCCTTGACCGAAGCGTTACGCTACGAGACTTGAGCTGGTCAAGTGTAATGGCATCATGGGAAAAAAGTGAGTAGTCCAAATCGAGAATCTTTTGATTTTCCAAAAAAGGTGTCCTATCTTGCAAATCTAATAATCCTGTCTCAGGAAAACTCTTTGGTATCGAGCAAGACTCAACCTCACTAAATTCAATATAATAATCCTCATAGTTTTCACCTTCTACTAAAGGACAATTGAATGCTGGATGGGCTCCAATAAAGTAAGGCATTGTTTTTTCAATTTCCAAGTTCGTTACCTGAAATTCGGTTCTAATTGATTTACCATTCAAGGTATAAACAACTCTCAGTTCAAACTGATATAGGTAATTATCAAGCATCTCAGCATTTGGTTTAATACTAAAGGTCACGCTATTATCATTGACTTCTTCCAGAATAAATTCTTCTTTTCGAACAAAACCATGTCTACGAATAAGACCTGTAAAAAAGGGGCTTTCTTGAGGTCTATAAATAGCCCAATCATTTCGTAAACTACCACAGATAGGAAATAGAATAGGCGCCTGTCCATTCCAATAATTTGGATCAGCTTGCCAGAGATACTCTATCCCATCCTTGTCTTTAATCGAAGTCAGTTGACCACCAAGTGTTTTAAACTGAACAGTAAGATACTCGTTTTTTAATTCGATAGTCACAACTAATTCCTTTCTTTTTATTATTGGAAAGGCAAATAATTTACCTCAAAGTGAATAGTCTCACGTATTTCTACATCGAGTGATTGTAAAAATTCCCATTCAAATGCTGATAACTCTAAATCAGAATGGCAAATCCACTCTTTTCCAGTTGAAACATACCATTTACCACATTTTAGCAACGGGGTAGCTTCAAGCTCAGGAATCATAGGACAGTCTTCGAAACTAACAATATATACCTTTTCAAAGCCTGGTCTAAATAAGTGTTGTACTTTTTCTAAAGTATCGGATAACAATTTTTTACATTTTCAAGTAATATTACTCTATCACTTGAGTTTCTGCTACTTTCTTATACCAATGAGCTGATTTCTTAGGATAGCGTTCTTGCGTGTCAAAGTCTACATAGAATAGTCCATAACGTTTTTCGTATCCGTTTGACCATGAGAAGACATCCATAAGTGACCACATGAAGTAACCTTTAACATTTGCACCATCCGCAATTGCGTCTGATAAAACTTCCAAGTGTTTCTTCACGTAATCAATACGACCATCATCATAAACGGTATTATCTACAAACTCATCTTTGTATCCAAGACCGTTTTCAGTGATGTAAATCTTCTTGTAGTTTGGATAATCATTTTTCACTCGCATGATTTGGTCATACAAGCCTTCAGGATAAATAATCCAGTCCCAATCCGTTCTAGGCACATAATCTGGTGCGATTCGGCGACCAACACCTTTAATCTGGTACTTAGAACTTCCTTTTTCACCCTTACCATTGTGAATGATTTCAGTCTCACCATCAAAGGCTTGCATCCAATCACTCATGTAGTAATTGATACCAAGGAAATCGTTCAAATCTTTAGCTGCTTCAAGTGCTTGGAAGTCTTCATCACGAAGATCAAGTTCTCCACCATTTTCAGCTAGGATGTGGTTGACCCCTTCCATCGTTTTATCTGAATAGTGTCCAAGGTAGGTTGCATCCAAGATAAATTTGTTATGGATGATATCTTCTAACTCAGCGGCACGAACATCTGCTGGATTTTCTGGATCATAAGGGTATTTGGTTGGCAACGCATGTACTACACCAATTTCGCCTTTATAACCTTTATCTTTATACAATTTCACAGCACGTGCATGAGAAACCATCATATTGTGGTGTGATTGGAAGACTTTGGCAAGATCATATTGAATGCCTGGAGGGAATTTACCAACCAAGTATTGACCATCTCCAATTGGGCCAATTTCATTGAAAGTTGTCCAGTAGTTTACTTCTGGGAACTCTTCAAAACAGAAAGCGGCATAATCTACAAAGTGTTCTATATTTTCGCGGTTTAAGAAATCTCCATCTGAGTGAAGAACTTCTGGTGTGTCAAAGTGGTGCAAAGTCACGAATGGCTCAACATGACGTTTGTGGCACTCGGCAAAAAGATTATGGTAGAATTCAACACCTTTTTCATTTACTTCGCCATAGCCAGTTGGGAAAATACGAGACCAGGCAATTGAAATACGAATACCATTAACGCCATATTTTTCAGCTAATTCTAAATCAACAGGATATTTATGGTAAAAATCACTTGCAGGCTCTGCTGTGTACCAATAATTGTCTTCAAGATACTTATCCCATGCAACTGGGCCTTTACCATCCGTGTGAGTCGCACCTTCTGCTTGATAAGCAGCTGTAGCACCACCAAAAATAAAATCTTTAGGAAGTGTTTTAGTCATATCTATAAATCCTTTCAAAAAAAGCATTTGAGACGATATTCTGAGTTCCGGAAACCAAGGAAATGAAATGCAATGATATGGTTAACAATATTATAAGGAACTGAAAGAATAATCTCGTCTCAAATAACTTTTACAAATTTATTAATCAAACTGTTGTTGAACAAATGCAAGAGCACCTTGTCCATCACGTGTCAATTTGATATATTGAGCTCCTTCAGTTTTTGCAAGTTTAATGCCCAATTTATCTGTTTCAGCCTTCATATCATCGAAGTTTGAAGCGACCTGTGGAGCCAAGATAACCAAGTCAAACTCTGGCAACATTTCACGGTGAGCACCGTAACCACCCGCTGCCGCTTTGACTGGAACATTGTATTCTGCTGCTGCTTTGTTCAAGGCATTGGCAAGCAAGCCACTTGTACCTCCACCTGCACAAAGAACAAGGACATTAGTTTCTTTTGTGATATTATTGTTTGCTGCTACATCTTCTTTAGCAACGCCTGCTTTTCCAAGAACGGCATCTGCTTTAGTAGTATTGAAGTTTGCAGCTACTTTTTCTTTAAAAGCATCGTTTGTTTTACCAGAACGTTCTTCTTCAAGAATTTGTTCATCGTATACCTTAACAAATGGGTAATAAATGATAGTATCAACAACTATCAAGAGTCCGGCTAAGATAAATGATAGAACTTGGAAGTTAGTACCGAGTACAATTCCCAACGGACCAGGAGTAACCCATGGAAGGTTGGTAGAGAATGAGTTCATGTTCAATGTGTCAACAAAGAATTTAAAGATCCAAACGTTGGCAATCGGAGCGAAAATGAACGGTACAAAGAAAATCGGATTCAATACGATTGGTGCACCAAATAAGATTGGCTCATTAACCCCAAAGAATGTTGGAACAACTGAGGCACGTCCGATGGCACGGTTACGTTCTGATTTACAAATCCACATGAACAAGAATGGAACAATCAATGTAGCTCCTGTTCCACCCATGGTAACAATAAACATTTGAGTACCAGAAGTGATAACTTTATCTGCATGTTGTCCAGCTTGGATAAGATGCAAGTTGGTATCGATATTGGCATAAGTGATAGCAGCGATTGCTGGTTCGACAATTGAAGGACCGTGGATACCAACAAACCAGAAGAAGGCATAAGCACCAAAGATAAGTGTAATTCCAAGGTAACCATCTGCAGCTGAGAAGAGAGGAGCAATAAGGGTACCGATTGATTCTGCAACGGTTACATCAAGAGTTGCCTTAACAATGAGTTCAAGTCCATAAAGGAGAACAACCGATACAGTGAATGGAATCAAGTCTTTAAATACTTGAGAGATATTTGGTGGAACCTCTTCAGGCATACGAATAGTAACATTATTTTTTACACAGACCTTGTAAACATTAACTGTCACAAAGGCTGCAATAAATGCTGTCAAAAGACCTTTTGTTCCCATGAAGGCTGACAAGAAGCCTCCTTCTTTTGCAGGCTCAGCTGCCATCAAAAGGAACCCTACCATAGACGCTAGCATCGTAGATAAGAAGTTAATCTGATTGGTCGCAGGTAGGTCACGGTTCATTGAGTCCGTCAAAGCTTTAGCGGTAGTACCACCAACAAAGAATGCTAGGATACCCATCGAATAGCTATAAGGAGTCATCAAGAAGGTCTCAATGTCTTTTGACCAGTGGAATCCCCAAGCATTTGGGACATAGGCAATAAGGATAAAGATAGATGAGAAAAGGATGACTGGCATACCAGCGATAAATCCATCACGAATAGCACGAAGATAGATGTTTCGAGAGATTTTCTCAAAGAATGGTTTCCGTTTCTCAATAAGTTCAATTAGTTTATTCATTATTTTGCTCCTCTTTTATAAAATTCTATGAGGTGATGAATCACATCTTTTAATAAGATAGTAGTCATTAAGTGGTCCTGACCATGCATCATGGTAACGCTGTATGGAAGTTCCTCCCCAGAAGCTTCTCGAGCCAACATAGCTGTCTGAGAATTGTGAGCCTCTGCAATACAGCTTCCTGCTTCTACTACAAGACTATCTGCCTTAGCGAAATCACCATTTTCAGCCGCTTTAAGCGCTTCCAGAAGTTTAGAGCGAGCATCTCCAGCATAAGCAACAATTTCAAACCCTAAGAGAGTCATCTCTTCTCTGTTCACAACATATCCTCCGTTTTATGTTTTTACTATACTTTATCAGTCCATGGACTAGCTGTTTTAACAAGAACTTTGTTAAGTTCATCAATATTTTCGAATCCAGTAGTACGCAACCATTCACGTGCTGCTTTTTCACCTTCTTTGATGTAAGGTTCTACAGATCCTGCCCAAGTAGCACGTCCACAAAGCACACCATTAAACTTGGCACCTGAGTCGTGAGCAAATTGCAATGTTTCTTGGAACAATTTAGCAGATACACCTGCACTTAGGTAGATGTATGGAAGGTTAGTCGCTTCTTCTTGTGCTTTAAAGAAGTCAGCAGCTTCAGCTTTACTGTAAACCACTTCACCATCAGCAAAACCTTCGACATATTTAACGTTAACTGGTACTTCTACTTTAAGAACATCAATGTTAAAGCGTGGATCAGAGAAAACTTTCATCGCTTCAATGACTTTGCGAGGTTTCACTTTTGCATATTCAACAGAACCTGCATCTGAGATTTCTTCATCATAAGCAAGGATTTCCAAGAAGAAAGGAATATCTTCAGCGACACATTCAGAACCAACACGTTCAATATAAGCTTGTTTTTGTTGGTTAAGTTCATCTGAGCTGTCTACATCATAGTAAAGCAAGAACTTAACGGCATCAGCGCCTTGCTCTTTGATACGTTTTGCAGACCAAACATCCAAGCAGTCAGGCAAACGTTTTGTACTTGATGTATCATAACCTGTTTTTTCATAGGCAAGAAGAAGACCTGCTTCTTTATCCAATGCTTTTGTTGCTGGAAGTCCATATTCAGGGTCAAGCAACATTGAAGAAGCGTATTTTGTAAGTTCATCAGCAACCAAAACCTTTAGTTCTTCCATTTGAGCTACAGTTGGTTCTGTATCTTGATACTGTGCCATCAAACGTTTCAAAGCACCACGTTGGTCAAATGCCAAAGCTGAGATAAAACCGTTTTTATCTGAAAGTTTTTCCAAAGATTTGCGTTTCTGTTCTGTAAGTATCATTTTTATACCTCTTTTACTCCAATTTGTGAGTTTAGTGTTTCGTAATTAGTCATATTCACATGCCCTGTCATTGTTTCTTGAGCATTTAACATACCCAATGTCATCGCATGTTTTAATAAGTCAGCGTCACTTTTTTTACTATTTAAAGCTGATGCAATACCAGCTACCGTTGAGTCCCCTGATCCGACTGGATTAACAACTGGGATATCAGGAATATCTACCTTATAGAAAACATCACCATGTTTTGCAAAGGCACCGTTTCGACCTAATGAGACCACTATCCATTCGATACCACTAAAAAGTGACTCTTTAAGAACGTCTTTAAGTTCTTCAATATCTTTTGTTACTTCTTTTCCAAGCAACTGTGAAAGTTCCTCATTATTAGGTTTGATGGCAGTAGGTTTAGCCGACGATTTTAGAACTGTTTCAAGAGGTGCACCTGAACAATCCAAAACGACTGCTACTCCTTCATCCGAAGCAAGTTGGATAAGTTTTTCATAATAATCGTTGGGAAGTCCTGAAGGTAAACTTCCTGAAATTGTCACAACTTCTGATTGTTTAATAAGATTGCTATAGTGGTCAAGAAAGCCTTCTGCTTCTTCATGAGAAATTGTTGGTCCTTGTTCCAAAATTTCTGTTTGGTTACCCTCGTGTAAGATAGCAATACAGTTTCTAGTGTTTCCTGAGATTTTATAAAAAGCTGGACTAACAGGAGATTGTTCTAATTCGCTTTCAATAAATTCACCAATTTTACCACCTAAGAAACCTGTAGCAGTAACTTTATCACCAGATTCATACAAGACTCTAGTAACATTTAAGCCTTTTCCACCAGCTGTCTTACTAACATCTTTCACCCTATTCACTGTATCAATTTTCAATGTTTCTAGAGGATAAGAGATGTCTACTGAAGGATTTAGTGTGACTGTCAGAATCATTGGTTATACCTTAATCGTGGTACTCACCACGGTCCCATTTTTCAAGGAATTCTGTAAAGAAATCCTCATCTGCTTGATGTGCATTATGTTTTTCAACGTGTTCGATTTTTGCAATCAATTTTTTATTTTCTTCTGTTGGTTTGTACTCAGCTTCAATGAAAGCTTCAATGATGTCATTCATAAGAAGACCACCAGTAATCATTCCACCAAAACCGATAACATTCGCATTAAGTTCTTCCTTAGCATATAGAGCTGACGTCATATCACGAACCAACGCTGAGCGAACACCTGGAACTTTATTGACTGCATTGTTAATGCCGACACCTGTACCACAGATACATACTCCCAAGTCTGCTTGACCACTTACTACTGCTTCACCGACTTTTTTACCATAGATAGGGTAGTGAGTACGTACGTGGTCATATGTTCCGAAATCAAGTACCTCATATCCTTTTGATTTCAAGAATTCTGATACTGCCATTTTTACATCTGTGACAATGTGGTCACATCCAATTGCGATTCTCATTTTTTAACTCCTTTTCTTAACACATCTTGTTAAGCATATCTACTCGGATTTGATGACGTCCGCCATCATATTTACCATTGACGAAACTTTTAGCGATGTTTTTAGCAAGCTCATCACCGACGATTTCAGCGCCAACCGTAATCATTCGTGAATTGTTATGTCCACGTGTCATATAAGCTGAGCGTTCATCTGAAACTTCTGCTGCAACCATACCTTTAATTTTAGTTGCTACCATGAATGGACCAGCTCCATAAGCATCAATTACAATACCTAAGTTTTGCTCATCTTTATTTACTTCAGAGGCAACTGCCAAGGTAACATCAACAAAATCTTGTCCGTCCTTAGTCACATCAATTACCTCAAAACCTTCTTCTACAAGAAAATTTTTCACAACATCTTTTAATCTCGTACCTTTGAGATCTGCACCAACAACAATAGCCATTTTGACTACCTCCTAAATTTTAGAAATAAATGCTACGTAGAAATAGAAAATATTTTGCAAAATGTTCGAGATAACGCTTTCATCATCTCTTTATTTATATAATATCAAACATCCAAACAAAAAGCAACGCTTTTTGTTTATTTTTTGTTTTTTTTATTTGTTTTTTTTAAAAATAGATAACACCGTTAAATTATTGTTCATTTTTGTTCATTTAATCCATCACAAAATGGACGTGAAATATCTATTCAAGTATTACAAAAGTCTTTTACTTTCTATAACTTACTGATTAAGAGGTCCTACTTTATTTTCGTCTTATACAAAATCTGACCTAAGCTAATATACGTCAATCCTCTGTTCTTATTTCATCATCTAACGTTTTTTTGTTTGAAATTGTTTGTTTTACCTTGAAAACATTTTTTTTTATGATACAATTAAAAGAGAATTATCTTTGGGAAAAAATTACTTTATGAGAGAAGAGTCTTCATATGAACAAAAAACTACGATTAGAAAAAATTTTAGATATGTTAAGGATTGATGGGACCATAACCACAAAAGAAATAATAGATGAACTAGATATTTCCGATATGACAGCCCGTAGAGACCTTGATGCTCTAGAAGCTGATGGACTTTTAACACGTACTCATGGTGGTGCACAATTGCTTTCCTCTAAAAAGACACTTGAAAAGACACTTGAAAAGACACATATCGAGAAGAAAAGTCTAAATACAAAAGAAAAAATTGACATTGCTAAAAAAGCCTGCTCTTTAATCAAAGATGGCGATACTATTTTTATTGGACCCGGAACTACACTTGAACAACTGGCATTAGAATTGAAAGGTCGTAAAGGTTATAAAATTCGTGTCATTACAAATAGTCTCCCTGTGTTCTTGATTCTAAATGATAGCGAAACCATTGATTTATTGCTTCTTGGCGGTGAATATAGAGAAATAACTGGAGCTTTTGTAGGTTCAATGGCTTCGACAAATTTAAAAGCAATGAGATTTGCCAAAGCTTTTGTTAGTGCAAATGCTGTTACCCATAATTCTATTGCTACATATAGTGACAAGGAAGGTGTGATTCAACAACTTTCCCTAGACAATGCTGTAGAAAAATTTTTATTAGTAGACAGTACTAAATTCGATCGATACGATTTCTTTAACTTCTATAATCTAGATCAACTCGATACCATCATTACAGATAACCAGATTAGCCCTCAACACTTAGAGGAATTTAGCCAGTACACTACTATTTTAAAAGCGGACTAGAATTATGACTTATAAAAATATTGTTTTTGACATGCCTTGAAATAGTAGTATCTTTTAAACCATCCATTGAAACAAGTCTTACGTTTTCTAGTCGATTTTTATTAAGCTCATAGTAGCTCATTAAGTCAATAGGAGCTTCAAGAAATATAAGTCGTTCAGGTGTGCCAACGTCAATATTAAGACCAGTAGAACCATCACCAAGCACCTTTTTAAGGCGACCATGTTCATGTCGTAAGTAGTTTTCGTGAATACCTTGCAGACTACAGCCAATGATTTTTTTATCTTTATTTAAAAATTTAAAGACAAGGACAGGTTCAAATATACCATCAGAACCTTTTAGCCTAGCTTGGGCTAACACCCCTTTAGAACGAAAAGTTGTGATAGTGTCCTCAGAAAGCCCTCTTGTGTCGCCTAGGAACGTTTTTCCTTGTTTAATATGATCATATTCATATGATGCAAGATAGTACTGAAAAGGCTTTTTAGGGCTATTGTCGATAGCAACTTCAGGTAGATCACTAGACTCAATATATTTAGGGCACCTCTAATAACTACCAATTAATTCACCTCTTTCATTTAGAGGTGAATTAATTGGTAGTTATTAGAGGTGCCCTTAAGTCGAGTGGAAAATGGAAAAGCTATAAAGCCCACAATTTACACTTATTTATTAATATGTACTGCTTTAGAAATGAACCCAAATGATTTATTTAAAGGATTAAAATCTGATTTATTTGCTGACAAATAAATCAGCCATCAATCCATATCATTGTTTTTTGAGGTACATTTAATTTTGATCTTTATAAATACGATACAAACATATATCCATTACCAACAGAAAAGTGAGATTTGAATATCTCGTTTTTTTATATCAAATAACCAATCACTTTGATTGCAAAGTATTTTTTTGGGGCTTTATCATCTTTCATAGCTGTTGTATGTTCAGATAAATAAAAACCCTGCCACTTCATCATAGCCCTGTCTTGATATTCTCGAACCTCTTTGTAGGGGCTATATGATCTATCTACTCTTGTCATTTTAAACCGTCCAATCCACCTGCTGAATGACCTCCAACAAGTTTACTTCTTGCTACTACTCTTGATCCATCAAGTAGTGAAGTTGCCTTTTGTAAAGCCAAAAATCCATACTGTTTTCTTATCTCGTCTATTGCTCCCTGAAGTGTTTCTGTCTTGGCTGCTTTTTTATCAAAGGTGTCAAATAAAGAAATTAGTTTGACTTCTTCACTGCATAGCCCACCAAATGAAATGCCTAATCGTCTCACACTACCACCAGAATAACCCGCTCTGAATAATGACATGATCTGATCACTTAACACAGCAATGCTGTTCGTGACTTCTATTTTCTTTTGAATATGTAGCCCTCGTTTATTTTCAGAATAAGCATAACCGACATACAGACTAACAACAGTTGTCTGCTTTTTGGCTTTTCTTAGTCTGATAGAGACCTGCTCAGTCATTTCTTTGATAACCAACTCAATTTGAGTTTGATCAGCATAATCTCTGGGCAAGACTTGCGAGTTGCCAATTGACTTTGACTTAGCATGATAAGGCTCATAGACTGTAGACTCATCAACACCATTGGCATGGAAGAATAATTGAACTCCAACGACACCAAACTCTTTTTTTAATAACGCAGGGCTACAATGTGCGAGATCATAGACTGACTTGATACCTAATTTATTCAGTCTTTTTTCAGTACGAGTATTGATCCCCCAGAAGTCAGTTAAGGATTTAATTTTCCAGACTTTATCGGGTATGTTTTCATAAGTCCAAAAAGCACGCATATTACTATTGTGTTTGGCTTCATTGTCAAGTGCAAGTTTAGCAAGTAATGGATTGCCAATGCTCATACCAACTGTTGAATAGATGCCAGTTTGATTGAGAATAGCTAATTGAATTTCTCTTGATAATCTATCGAGCTTTACTTCAGCAGGCAACGCTTTATCATAAAAGTAGTTTAGAGAACTTGTTAAATCAACAAACCCCTCATCAATCGAATACCAAAATATATCTTCAGGAGATGCAAAATTTTGAATAGCATGTTGAATTTCAATGTTTTTCTCAATGTATTTTGACATTCTCGGAGGTACAATTTCTGTTCTCTTTGCCCAAGACTCTATAAATGCTACCTCACTTTTTGAGGGGGGATTAACTTTATTTAGCCAATCACGTGGAGCTGTACGATAATAATTTTGATAGTTGAATTTTCGATTGTTGGTATAAAAGGGTAGGTCTCTACTTCTACCAACATTGTCTTTACCAAAAACCTTCTTAAAGGTTGGCGAACTTGCTAGTATCAGACCTGCTGAGTTGTCTGCACCACTCATGACACATAGTGATGTAGACAAAGGATTTAGACCTCTTTCAACACACTCTACACTTGCGTAGAATGATTTCATGTCAATAAAAGCAATCGCCCTGTGTTGTTCTTTTGAGTAATCAATTAAAGGGTCAATTCCAATCATATAGACACCTCTTTGTAAATAGTGTTAGTTAAATTAACTAACACTATTCTAGCACTTTTCAAAATGATGTCAAATATTTACCCATATTTTAAAAAAATAAAAAATAGGCGAAGCCTATCTTTATTTATCTTATATATTTTAATCTTTTTTCTTTTGCGTCCCCAAAATGTCAATGTTTATAATGCTTTAGAGGAATATATACCTACAAAATACTGTTTATTATCCTACAAAATACTGTTTATTATCCTACAAAATACTGTTTATTATCCTACAAAAAATATTGACTTGTAGGTGTTTTTTGGTATAATAAAACATAGAGAAGTCAATCGCTAAATTTTTCTCTCTATGTCTATTTAAAATACGTAAAGGAACGCATTCATATGTCAATTATACTAAACAATCAAAAAAAATCAAAGCAGGTAAAAACCGTGAACAAAATAAAGGAAAGAAAAGTTGTAGAGCATAACGATTTAATTAGTTCTGTTGCCAAAATGGATAAAACTCCATTGAAAATTTTCGAATTATCGGTTTCTTGTATTGATACTGAAAATCCACCAAAAGATAATACAATTTATTTGTCCAAAAAAGAGCTGTTTAAGTTTTTTGATGTGTCAGATAATGATAAACATACAAGGTTTAAACAAGCAATTGAGAAGATGCAGGAACAAGCGTTCTTTAAAATACAAGAAGAAAAAAAGAAGGGCTATAAATTTAAACGAATTGTTCCCATACCTTATGTTGAATGGAATGATTATAATGATGAAGTTACTATTCGGTTTGACATAGCAATTATGCCATACCTGATTGATTTAAAAAAAAATTTCACGCAATATGCCTTGTCTGATATCATGGAGTTAAACAGTAAATATAGCATTATTCTATACAAATGGCTATCAATGCATTACAATCAATTTGAACATTATAATACAAATGGGGGTAGAAGGGCAGAACAGATAGAGAAGCATAGAAATCCTTCAATTTCCATTAAAGAGTTAAGGATTTTAACAGATACTCTTGATGACTACAAGCGAATAGATAATTTTGAAAAGAGAGTGTTAAGAGACCCTCTTAAAGAGATTAATCAATATACACATTTTAATGTTGTGTATGAAAAATTAAAGAAGGGTCGCTCAATTGACAGCATACAGTTTCATATATCTAAGAAAGCACAACCACAGGAAATAAATGGGGAATACAAGGAAAGAGAACAAGATGCTGCATATCTGCAAGGTATGGCAGATAAGGAAGTAAGCCAACAGGCATTATTTGCTGAGGCAATGCAAAGTAAATACACTATGGAACTGATTACCAGTACATTACTTTCTCCAGTACAAATGACAGATATTACTTTAATGGCCAATCTTCAACAAGAAGTGTACCCACTCTATAAACAACTAGAAGCAATAGTAGGTCTTAAAGGTGTGAGAAAGCACCTAGAATACGTTGCAAACAAGAAATTAGACTATTCCAAGCCGAACCTTGTCAAGTATCTTAAAACGGCTGTTATGCGCTATCTTGAAAGTGGCGATACAAAGCAACCCGAAAAAGATAAAACAAGGTATGTTAAAACAAAAGGAAAAGTAACACCAGTTGGAAGTAAAACACCTGATTGGCCTGATTGGTATGTTCCTGATTATAAAAACGAAACTACTCCAGAGGAAAAAAAGGAACTAGAGAAGATTAAAAAAGAACTGTCAGAATCAATGAAAAAGTAGGAGATTATCCTACTTTTTTTGTCACAAATATAAAATACAAAGTATAAATATATTTATAAATCTTGATTATATTTATAAAACACGTTTACAAATCACAAATATAATTATATAATATGAATGTGAAGTGTAAATATTTAACAAAAATGTATAGGAGAGAAGATGAAAATTTTAAGCATAGCAGCAATTAAAGGCGGTGTTGGCAAAACAACTTTAACATTTAATTTTGGAGAGTGGTTAGCTGAACAAGGCAATAATATATTATATATTGATTTAGATCATCAGTGTAATTTAACTCAAACATATGATATATATGATAGTGAAAATACAGTTAAAAACATTTTTACTAATACTGGGAAGGTTAATATACACGAGATCAAAGAAAATATATCACTTATAGCAGGATATATGAAATTAGATGCCATAGAAAAAGACCTAGAAAACAAGGTAAATAAGGACATGATTCTTTATATGTGGTTAGAAGACAACTATGAACATTTAGAATTAGATAGATTTGATTATATTTTAATTGATTGTCACCCAGATTTTTCAACCGCTACGAGAAATGCAATTGCAATCAGTCATTCAATAATTAGTCCTATTATTCCAAGTGAACACGGATATAATGCAAAATTTAATATTGAAGATAGACTGCAAGATTTCAAAAAAGAAGTAATCAATTATCAGACAAGAGAGAGTTATATTACTGCCAAGCTATTTTTTGTAGCCAATATGATTAAACATAATACAAAGTCATCTAAAGAATTATTAGAAGTCCTTAATGATGATCCTGATGTAATTGGTATTATTCCAGAAAAGGAATTATTTAATAGGTCTACACTTGATAAAACATCAATTAGTGCAATGAAAAAAGATAATAAGCTGTATTTAAAGCAAAAGAAATTCTTTAATGAAATTGAAACTATATTTACTAATATAGAACAAAGTATATAAATAACACGTATACATTATAAATATACATTGAAATTATACAGTTATTTGATAATTGTATTTTACATATATAAAGGAGAAATAATAATGGCATTTGAACCTAAAAACAAAGAAATAAAACAAGCATTAAGTGATAATAAAAAAGAAGTGAATTCTTCATCCTCTTTTAAATTACCAATGTTTAAAGATGAAAAAGATGAAAAAGTAAAAACGTTCACATTTACTATGAAACCATCAATTAGAAAAAAACTTGATATTATAGCTAAAGAAAATGGATATCAATCATCATCAAAATTTCTTAGTGATTTTATTGACTCGCTTTAATAAGATGGCTAGTGTGTGGATGACAAAGTAGGTGGAGTTGCTATTTAAAAATCTAAATAACATCATTAATATCTACCAATTTTAATGATATAAAAATCACTTATATCGTTGTACTTTTTATTTTCAAGATTAAGTGCAAATAGAGTTATCTCTATCGTGCTTTACTTCGATTTAGAATACTCGTGACAGAGGATTTATAATCACCGGGATATAATATATACAAAAGAATTTTTTAAACGATTATATAGAGATTATGGATAGTCATTCACCACAAGTACAACAAATGGGGTCTTTATAGAAATTATTATATTACCAATAAAACTCAAATATAAATAACGAATTTAAACATAATAAGGTGAAATTAGATGAAAATTATCCATCAACAAGATGAAAAGGATTGTGGTGTAGCGTGTATCGCTATGATCTTAAGACATTATAAAACAGAAATCCCGATACATAAGTTGCGAGACTTTTCTGGCACAGACTTAAAATAGATACGCCTGTACATTTTAAAATTGATAAAAAAGGTGTATCAACTAAGACCATTAATGGCTTATTAAAAGAAATATCGGAAAATAGTTCATCAACAGATAAAGGGACTTTTTATACCGTAAAAGGAACTTTAGAACCTTCAGAATATCTTAACTCTCGTTATGGACAGACAGGGGAATTATCACTTATCATCGGTAAAAAAACCTACTGGCAACAAATAAAAGACGTATTGACAAATCATTGACTTATTCATACGTTTATCCCAAATTGTTAATTGGTTATTCTACATAAGATTAAGTACAGTACTCTTTATATATTTTTTATGAAACCAACTATAAATTTGTGTGTTGACATACCATACAGAAAGTGAAATAATATAACATATAAAATGTTGTTAATAAACTATACTAAAAAATGAGATACTAATTATGGACAACTACACTAAATTAAATGAAAATCAATTAAAGAATGTTAATGGTGGAGGATATAAATACTACGGTAATGGTCTATATGTAGATGTGAAAAATGGAAAATATTATGTGAATTGGGGGCAAACAGTAGATGCTCAATTCAATAGATGGGCAACTAATGGGAATGGAAGAGCTAAAAAATATGAATACTTATGAAAAAAACTTAGTTATTAATTTGTATAACCTATTGGTAGAGCGTACTAATAAGTCTAAAGAGGTTTTAGATATTCTTGATGTATTATCACAAGTTAACAAAAGGCTTGACAAGGAAAGACATCCAGAAGTTTTAATAAATAAACTAAATCAATATATTCGCATTACTGCTTCCACAGGAAAAATTAAGTTCTCGAATGAAGAAGAAAAGCTAACAATTGAATTGAGTATTATTGGACAGAAAGCAGGAATAAACGGTTCATACATGGCTGATTTTTCTGATAAATCTCAATTCTATAAATTTGGAGAAAAAGTCCCTTTTCACAATAATTAAAAAATGCTAGTTATGGGAGCTCTATAATAAATCGTCTGGAAAAATTTACCAGACGATTTTTTGTAGCAAAAAGTCATGAAATAGACTAAAATTAGGTTGCCATACAACACATTATTCCCTATTAATGTTGAATTTACTTCTGTATCTTTGAAAGGTTCTACGATTGATACCTGTCTGTCTTTCTACATCTTTTTCAGTTGCACCCTGAATATACAACTTGAAAGCTAACTGAAGTCTAGGATCATTCTCGGTAAATTTAAGTTTGCGACCTTTAAATTTCCCCTTTTCTTTTGCTAGCGCAATTCCCTGTGCTTGTCGTTCTTTTATTCTTTTACGATCAGACTCAGCCTGATACTTGTAAAGCTCAATAACAAGATTATTGATGAGTCGTCTTAAATTATCATCTTCAATGCCACTCATAGAGGGAAGATTTAATACTTCCAAAGTAGCGCCTTTTTGTTGAATGATATTCATGATCTCAGTCAGGTCTTTATTATTACGCCCAAGTCGGTCTAATTCAGCAACCACCACAATATCGCCCTCACGTATATAGTCAAGCATTGCTTGTAATT
>ERZ650302.791-NODE-791-length-17828-cov-17.990716_pt1 | contig 17828 bp, 16 predicted proteins | sample MGYA00376238_ERZ650302 | MGnify/ENA primary metagenome ERZ650302 (study PRJEB26733, sample SAMN07839298) | wastewater metagenome | biome: urban; feature: wastewater treatment plant; material: waste water | place: USA: North Carolina | collected 2016-04-28 ... | reverse complement strand
AAGCCCCCTATGTCCCGGATTCCGGCACTGAATAACGTATAGGGTTTACACACCTAGCCAGGATCGCTGCGCTGGGTTTTGTGAGCCACTCTTAATCCCGCACACGCGCCGCCCCAGGCGCCCATCAACCCACCTCACCACGCCGCAGCACATGCCCCAAGAGCGCGCGCAGCCGCGCCGGGCGCACCGGCTTGCCCAGCCAGGCCCAGCCGGCGGCTTCGGCTTCCTGGCGCACTTCGGCGCTGCGGTCGGCGGTGATCAGCGCGGCGGGGATGTTTTGCCCCAGGTGCTGGCAGATGCGGCGAATGGCCTCGCTGCCGGTGGCGCCGTCGTCCAGATGGTAGTCGGCCAGGATGGCGTCCGGGGTCAGGCCGTGGGCGTCCAGCAGGGTGAGCGCGGCCTCGGCGCTGCTGGCGGCCAGGGTTTGGTAATCCCAGTCTTCCAGCAGGGTGACCATGCCTTCCAGAATGGCCGGGTCGTTGTCGATCAGCAGCAATAAGGCGTCGCCGGTTTGCGCCGGGTGGTTGGCGCTGGGGGCGTCGTCGTGCGGGGCGTCAAACTGCACCGCCGCCGGGCGGCCATACGGAATATCAATGGCAAAGCACGAGCCCTGGCCGGGGATGGAGCGCACATACAGCCGGTGTTGCAGTGCGCGCGCCAGCCGGTGGACGATGGCCAGGCCCAGGCCCATGCCCTTGTTGCACATGCTGCTGTGCTCGGACAGGCGCACGAACTCGCCAAAGATGGTGGGCAATTTTTCTGGCTCGATGCCCGCGCCCTGATCCCACACCCCCACGCGCACGCCGCCGTCGATGCGTCGGCAGCCCAGCAGCAGGCTGCCATGGCGGGTGTAGCGGATGGCGTTGGACAAAAAGTTGCGCAGCACCCGGCCCAGCAACACCCAGTCGCTATGCACCACCGCCGCGCAGTTGTGCAGGCGCAGGCTCAGCCCGCGCGCCTCGGCCAGCGGGGCGAACTCGGTGGCCAGTTGGTCCAGCAGCGCCGCCACCGGAAAGTGGCGCATATCGGTTTCCACCGCGCCGGCGTCCAGCCGGGAGATTTCCAGCAGGGTGTTGATCAGGTCGTCCACCGCCTCCAGCGAGGCGCCGGCATTGTCGGCCAGGCGGGCGGCGTTGGGCGGCAGCGGTTGGCCGGCCAGCGAGGCCAAAAACAGCCGGGCGGCGTTCAGCGGTTGCAAAAGATCATGGCTGGCGGCGGCAAAAAAGCGGGTTTTGCTGCGCTGGGCTTCTTCGGCGGCGTGGATGGCCTCTTGCAGGCGGCTGTTGGCGTGGCTGAGCTCAATGGTGCGCTCGGCCACGCGCTGCTCCAGTTGTTCTTTGGAATGCTCCAGCGCGCGGGCGGCGCGGCGGATGTCGGTGATGTCCTGAATCAGGGCAAAAAAGCCCAGCACGCCGCCGTGGTCGGGGTCGAAGTGCGGAATAAACGTCGCCTTGGCGAATTCGATATTGCGCCGGGGGGCGGGCAGCTCCAGCTCAAACACCGAGGCGCGGCCTTCCAGCGCGCGCTCGACATAATGCCGGCGGCCGTCAAACAGGCGCGGGCCCAGCACTTCGCGCATGGGGCGGCCGTTGATTTCGCTGCGCGGGATGCCAAACCAGTCTTCGTAGCCCTGATTGGTGAAGCGGTAAATCTGCTGGTTGTCCACATAGGCAATCAGCGCCGGCAGGGCGTCGGTGATCAGGCGCATCTTGGCTTCGCTGTCGCGCAGCGCCTGCTCGGCGGCCTTGCGCTCGCTGATGTCGGTGTAGGTCATGGCAAAGCCGCCATTGGGCATCGGGTTGTATTGCACTTCCAGCGTGCGCCCGCGCGCGCCGGCCATTTCCAGCGCGCCAGACAAGGGGCAGCACAGCGTGCGCTCGCGCGGGCTGATGCGCTTGCCCACCGCCAGCGCCTGCGGCGACAAGCCCACCAGATCAGAAAAACGGTGATTCCACGCCAACAGCGCGCCATGGGCGTCGAACACGGCAATGCCCTGGCGGATGCTGTTGAGCGTGGCTTGCAGCAGCAGCGAATGCGCGGCCAGATCGCTTTCGCGCAGGCGCATTTCCTGGCGCTTGATGTCGGTGATGTCGGTGTAAATGCCCACCCGGCCGCCGTCGCCGGTGCGCCGCTCGCTGATGCGCTGCCAGGTGCCGTCGGCCATCGACAAAATCAGGCTGCCTTCGGGTTCGCGGTGGTAGGCGACGCGGCGTTGCAGCCAGCCAAACGGGTCGTCGCGCGCTTCCAGCACGCCGCCGTCGCTGACCACGGCGGCGACAAAATCCTCAAAATGCAGGCCGGGGCGGATCATGCCGCGCTGATTGGGAAACAAATCCAGAAAACGGCGATTGCAGCGCGCCAGGGTGTCGTCCGGCTGCCACAGGGCAAAGCCGTCGGCAATGGTGTCCACCGCCACATCCAGCCGGCCTTGCGCGGTTTCGGCGGCGCGCTTGGCCTGGGTCAGGGCAAAGTTGGCCGCTTCCAGCTCGGCCATGGCCTGCTCCAGCGCGCGGGTGCGCTCCTGAATGCGGTGCTCCAGCTCAACCGCCACCTGAAAAAAAGTAAACGAGTTGCCATTGTCGGCCAGGCCCTGCTCCACCCGGCGCATCAGCGCGGCGTTGATTTTTTTCAGTTTGGCGTTTTCCCGCTCCAGGGCGGCCAGACGCAGCGCGTCGCCGTTAACGTCGTTCATGCCGGAAGTCCGTATCCGATGGCAATGCCGGTAAAAGTCTGGTTGACATGCATGGCGTTGAATTGCTCGCCATAGGTGTTAAAGCCCACCACATGATTGGCGGCCAACAGGGCCGACAGCCGGGCGCGGGTGGCGCTGTCGTGCTCGGCCAGGGTGCGCAAAATACAGTCGCAGCCCAGCACAATCTGCAAGGGCCCCAGCCGTCGGCGCAGGCCATCAAAGGTGCGCGCCAGATTGCTGACCACGTCGTGGGCGCGGGTGCCCGACAGCACCAGGCCTTCGTCGATGGCGCAAAAAAAGCTCAGGCTCAGGTCCGGGTTCACCCGCTGAATCGAACGCACATAGGGCACGCCGCCCACCTGCAACACCAGGGGGTGCGCGGCAAACGCCTGCGGGGTGAGTTTTTCCGGGGCCAGGCCCAAGAGCCGGGCGTATTCGGCGGCGGCCGGCTCGGCGTTGATTTCGGTGACGATGCGCCGGTCGGCGTCGGCCTCGGTGACCACCACCCGCTCGCCGTAACCCGCCGCGTGCTCGGATTTGAACACCTCGAACGGATGCGGCGTGCTCACCAGCACCAGCGCGGCGGCGGCGCTGACAAACTGGCCGTCGATCAGTACGGCGGTGCGCTCAAAGCGCATATTGTCGCCGGCCGAGCCGCCAAACATCGGGATGTCGCCCAGCGCGCGCGACAGCCGGCTGGCCACTTGCTCTTCGCGCGCGGACAGGCCGTCGATCAACAGCAGGGCAAAGGTGCGCCGCTCAATCGGAAACGGCGAGCGCACGCCCAGCTGATGGCGCGCGCCCATGGCCACGCCCAGCGCGTCCGACAGGCTCATGCCGGCCAGATCGTCAATGCGCTGGGCCACCGCGCAAAAATCCGGCGCGGCAAAGCTCACCGCCGAAATCGAATGGTGTTGATAGCCGCCGGGGCCAATTTCGCCGGCCGTGGTGCAGCCCACCACCAGGGTGTCGGCAAAGCGCCGGTTCAGCGCCGCCGCCAGCGCCTCGGGCGGGTAGTCGGGTGAGGCAAAGATCAGCACCAGGGTGCTGTCGGCTTGATCGAGCTGAGCGTGCAGCTCGTCCACAGCAGCGTCAACGTCGGCCAGGGTGGTGTGGCCGCGCCGCACGCGCGGGGCGAAGTTCATGATGGCGTGTCTCCTCGCGCCTGCCGCCCCCGATCGGGCGCCGGGGTGTCTGACAAACGGTCGGACCATTTTGCCCGCCCCCCCGACGAAAGTCGAATGGGCAGCGCCCTGGCTTTTGCCCACGCTGAATGTTTGTTGTTGGTTTGCACAGGAGCATCGCCATGCGCCGGTTTTCTCTGATTGCCTTGCTGGCCGTGGGCCTGGCTGGCTGCGCCCAGCTGGCCGCGCCCGAGCTGCCGCCGCCGCCCGCCGGCTACCGGCTGAGCCACTACCGCGCGCCCACCCCGGCCGAGCTGCCCGGCGCCCAGCGGGTGGACGCCCGCCAACTGGCCGCCCGGCTGCAAGCGGCGCCGCGCCCGCTGTTGATTGACGTGCTGCCCGCTGGCCGCTTGACCGACAGCGACGGCGTCAGCCACTGGCTGCCCAATGCGCCGCGCCGCAACCTGCCCGGCAGCGTGTGGCTGCCCAATGTCGGCCACGGCGAACCCGAGCCGGCCATGGCCGACTGGTTTGCCCGCGAGCTGGCGCGGCTGAGCGCCGGCAACCGCGACGCGCCGCTGGTGTTTTACTGCCTGCGCGATTGCTGGATGTCGTGGAACGCCGGCAAGCGCGCGCTGGCGCTGGGCTACCGCCAGGTGCTGTGGTTTGCCGACGGCAGCGACGGCTGGCAAGAAGCCGGCCTGCCGCTGGAGGACGCCGCGCCGCTGCCCTACACGCCGCCGCGTTGACCCGCGCCGCGCGGCGCTCATGCCCGCTGGCGCGGCCGGTAGCCGCGAATGGCCAGCGCCAGCAACACCGCCGCGCAGGCCAAGGTCACCAAGGCCGGCTCCAGCGCCAGCTGGCCATACAGGGCAAAGCGCAGGGTTTCCACCGCCGAGGAAAACGGATTCACCGCGCACACCCAGTACAGCCAGACGCTGGATTCCTGCATTTTCCACAGCGGGTACAGCGCGGTGGACAAAAAGAACACCGGGAACACCACAAAATTCATCACCCCGGCAAAGTTCTCGATCTGGTTCACCCACGACGAAATCAACATCCCCGCCGCGCCCAACAGCACGCCCGTGATCAATAGCGCCGGAAACACCCAGATAAACCCCATCCACGGCAGGTCCACGCCCCACAGCTGGGCAATCAGCAAAAAGCCATACACCTGCACCACCGACACCACCACCCCGGCCAGCAGCCGGCAGGTGAGCAGCCAGGACAGCCGGTGCGGGCTGGTCAGCAGCACGCGCATGCTGCCCATCTCGCGGTCGTAGACCAGCGACAGCGAATGCTGCATGCCGTTGAACAGCTGGATCATGCCGACCAGGCCGGGGGTGATGTACACGTCGTAGGTGATATAGGTTTCGTAGGGCGGAATAATCGACAAGCCCAGCGCGGCGCGAAAGCCCGAGGCAAACACGATCAGCCAGATCAGCGGGCGCACCAGCGCGCCAAAAAAACGCGAGCGCTGCTGCCAAAAGCGCAGCAATTCGCGCCAGACAATCGCGCCCAGCACGGTCAGGGCCACAGGCATGCGCTGTCCTCCTTGCCAGTCTGGCGGTCAAACCATTGCGCCAGCGAATCACATTCGGCCTGGGCGGTCAGCTCGCCGGCCACGCCGCTGGCCAGCAGCCGGCCCTGGTGCAACAGGGCGATATGGTCATCGGCGCGCACTTCGTCAATCAAATGGGTGGCCCACAGCACGGCCAGGCCTTCTTCCCGCGCCAGCCGGTGCACATGCTCGACCAAAAACCGCCGCGCCGGCATGTCCAGGCCGACGGTGGCTTCGTCCAGCAGCAACAGACGCGGGCGGTGCAGCAGGGCGCGGGCGATTTCCACCCGGCGGCGGTGGCCGCCATTGAGCAGGCGCACCCGCTCGCGCCGGCGCTCGCCCAGCGCCATGCGCTGCAATTCGGCGTCGATGCGCGCGCGCCGCTCGCTGCCGCGCAGGCCATGCAGCGCGGCAAAATACGCCAGGTTTTGCTCGACGGTGAGATCCAGGTCCAGCGTCGGCTGCTGAAACACCACGCCCAGCCCGGCCATGGCCGGGGCGGACAAGGGCTGGCCAAACAGCTCAATCGCCCCGCTCTGGCAGGCCAGCAGCCGGGTAAGCAAGCCGTACAGCGTGCTCTTGCCGGCGCCATTGGGCCCCAGCAACACGCGAAACTCGCCGGGCGCCACATTCAGGCTGACGCCATCCAGCGCCAGCCGCGCGCCGTAGCGGTGGCTGAGCCCGGCAATGCGCAAGGCCGGCGCGCTCATGGCTTGATCGCCACGCCCCACGGATAACGGCCAGTGGCAATCGACTTGACCACTTTCAGGTTATCCACATCAATCACCGACACATCATTGCTGATGCCATTGCTGACCCACAGCTGTTTTTCATCGCCGGTCAGCGCGGTGTGCCACACCCGGCGGCCGACCAGCAGGTATTTGATTGGCGCATAGGTTTTGGCGTCCACCACCGCCACATGGTTGGCCGGGCCCAGCGCCACAAAGGCATAGCGGCCGTCGCGGGTCAGGCGCATGCCCACCGGCTGGATGCGGTCTTTGGGGATGCCGGGAATGGCAAAGCGGATGGTGTGAATGCGCTTGCGGGTGGCCACATCAATCACCGACACGGTGCCGCCGACTTCCGAGCTGACCCACAGCAGCTTGCTGTCGTCAGTAAAGCGGGCGTAGCGCGGGCGCTGGTCCACCAGGGTGTTGTCCACCAGCTTGCGGGTGCGGGTGTCGATCCAGTGCACCATATTGGTGGTTTCCGAGGTGTTCACCGCCCAGCGGCCATCCGGGCTGACCGCCATGCCTTCCGGCTCGACGCCGACATCCACCTGGCCGGCCACCTTGCGGCTGGCGATGTCGATGATGGTCACCACATTGCTGTCTTCGTTGGCCACATACAACTGCTTGCCGTCCGGCGACAGGGCAAACTGCTCGGGGTCTTCGCCCGAGGGCAGGTTGTGAATCACCTTCAGCGTGGCCAGGTCCATCACCTGCACGGTGTTGTCGTCGCTGGCGCAGATATACAGCTGCGTGCCGTCTTTGGACAGGGTGATGCCGCGCGGGCGCTTGCCCACCGGCACGGTTTTCAGCACCTTCATGCTGGCGCTGTCGATCACCGACAGGGTGTTGTCTTTTTCATTGGACACATACACGGTGTCGGCCAGCGCCGGCAGGGCGGCAAGCAGGGCGGCGCAATAGGCCAGGCGGGGGAATACAGTCATCAATTGGCTCCAGTGCGTCAGGAAAAACACCCCACACGCGGTGGGAAAATCACCATCAAGGCTTGCACTTCACTTCCGGCGCATCAAAACCCAGCGTGTCCAGATCGCTGCTGGGGTGCAAAAACCCCTCTTGCGGCGACAGGCTGACCAAGGCGCGCGGCTGGGCAATCAGCATCGGCTGGCGCAATTCGCCGTTCCAGGCGCGATAGCTCAGGCTGCGGCCCTTGAACGCCGCCAGCTCGAATTCCGGGCTGCGGATATAGTCGCGCAACACCTTGGCGTCGCCCGACTGGGTGCGCGCGGCGGCCTCGCCCACGCTGCGCACCGCCGCCCAGCCGGCGTAATCCGCCGCCTGCATCGGCCGCTTGGCGTAGGCGCGGAAGCGGTTTTGCAGCTGCACCGCGCCCCATTGCTCGGCGCTGGGGTGCCAGCCAGCGGCCACCAGGCCCTGGGTGCCGGCCACCGGGCGCGGCAGCCAGGTGCGATAGGGGAAATACTCGCCAAAGTCGCCGCGCTCGTCGGCGACAATCATCACATCGTGCTCGGCCACCTGGGTAAAGGTGGGCACTTCGGCCTGGGCGGTGCGGCGGGCGTCGTGGCTGTAGCGCCAGGCTTTTTCGCCAACAATCTGCCCGCCAAAGCGCTTGGCCGCGCGGCGCACTGCGGCGGCGTAGGCGGCGTCTTCCGGCTGCGGGCCGGTCACCAGAAACCATTTTTTCCAGCGCCGCGCCACCAGATACTGCGCCAGCGCGTCGGCCTGCATCGCCCGGCCGGGCAGGGTGTGCAGCAGATTGGGCCGGCAGCGGCTCTGGCGCAGCGCATCGTCGGCGGCGCCGGCGTTAAACCACAGCACGCCCTCCTGGCCCGGCTGCTTGAGCAGGGTTTCCAGCGTGGCGGCCGGCAGATTGGCCACCACCAGCCGCGCCTTGGTTTTGTTCAGCCGCGCCAGCCACTCGCTGGCCGGCGCGCCCACCGGCAGCTGAATGCTGTGCAGCTGAAAACGCTGCTGCAGGAATTTGCCGGTGGAGTCATTGTCGCGGATGCCCAGCTCCACCCCGGCGCGCCCCAGATCCGCCGGCGGCGGCTCCAGATTGGCCAGCGTGGCGACCGGCGGGCGGGTTTCTTCCAGGTAGGCGATGTCCACCGTGGTCAAGGCCCAGGCGGACGAAGCCGCGCAACACAGCGCGGTCAGGGCAAGATGAAACGGTCGCAACAGCATGGGCGCGCTCGACAAATGGGGATGCTCTGATTGTGGCAGGCTGGGGATGGCTGTCTATTCGACTAAGGTGGGGGAGGGCGGCATGGCTTGCGCCGATAAATGACATGGTGTTTAAATCCAGCGCACCTTGCACCTCACGCGCGCCCAGCTTGCCCGCCCACGACTGACCTTAGCGACCGACTCACCATGATTATTTCAGCCCAAGCCGCCAATGCATTTATCCATGGTTATTCCCGCATCTTGCAGCAAATCCACGCTGAATCTGGCCAGCCACAGCCCACACAGGATATGCATATCTACCAGTTGCTGATCATGGCCCGAAACATCTATATGCACACCCCCAGCCTGCTGGATCAAGCCTTGGCCACCTTGCAAGCCACAGGACAACTGCCGCCTGAAGACGTGGTCGAGGCGGTGCGCCAGCTGCGCGTCTCCCAGTGGGTTTACCTGAAGGACACCCGCTATTACTCGGTATTTATGCACCCCACCGAGCAAGCCGCGTATGCCGTACAAGGCCTGACAAATCGGCTGCGGGAGGTCATTGGCGGCACTGGCGCGCTGATTGAAGTCGGCATGACGTCTTATGCCGGCCACTACATCAGCGATAGCCTGATTGCCAAGGTGGTGTGGCTGGGCCCGCAGTACAAGCGCGAACTGAACCAAAAGCTGGCCCAGCTGCGCCAGGCCGGGCATTTTTACGCCCAGCCCGCCAGCCACTGACGCCCAGGCAGGCCAGAACATCCGCGACGGCCAGTGTCCATCCCACCAAAGTATCCCCCACCAAGGACGGATGGCCGCCGCAGGCGATTTGCCGGTAGAACGCCTCTTATAACAACATGCCCGACGCGCGCGCGTCGCACGCATACGCCGCGCCCAGCGCGGCGATGAGGAGAGAAACCGATGCAAACGTCCGCCCCGCCTGCGGCGCCGCCGCGCGCCGCGCTGCCCGAGCACCTGCAAGACGCCTGGCGCCGTTGCCAGCGCGCCGGTTTGCAGCCCGACAGCCCGCTGCCGGCGCAGCCAGACAGCGACAGCGCGCTCTACGCCCTGCGCCAGCGCCATCGCAGCTTGCTGCGCGCCGCCTCGCCGCTGATGGCGCGGCTGGCCCGCCAGCTGACCGACTGTGGCAGCGCGGTGCTGTTGTGCAACGCCGACGGCGTGGTGCTGCACCGGCTGGGGCCGCCGGCGTTTCTGGACGAATTGGCCCGGCTGGGCCTGCATGCTGGCGCCGACTGGCGGGAAAGCCGCTGCGGGGTAAACGCCATGGGCAGCGCGCTGGCCGCTGGCCGGGCGCTGACCGTGCACGGCCCGGAACATTATCTGCACGCCCTGCGCCAGCTGACCTGCGCCGCCGTGCCGCTGGCGCTGCCGGGCGGCGCGCGCGCTGGCGCGCTGGGCATTGTCGGCCCCTGTCGCCACCGCCAGCCGCACACCCTGGCGCTGGTGCAACTGGCGGCCAACGAAATCGAACTGCGGCTATTGGACGACACCCCCGGCGGCGCCTGGCTGTTGCAATTGCGCGACGACGACGAGCAAGACTGTCGGCTGGTGTTTGCCGACGACGGCCGCTGGCTGGCCGGCTGTGGCGAAGGCCGCGCGCGCTTTGCCGCGCTGGGCGCGCCAGACGACGCCCGGCATTTTGAGCAGCTGTTTGCCGCGCCCTTTGAATGGTGGACCCAACTGGCCCGCCGCGCGCCCGAGCGCCGCCAGCCGCTGCAAGACCAGCTGGCGCGCGACTGGCGCGGCTGTCTGCGCCCGCTGGCGGCCGGCGACGACGACGTGTTTGCCCCGCCGCCGCCCAGCCACGGCCTGCCGCGCCACCTGTTGGCGCTGACCGGCGGCGACGCCCGGCTGGACGCCGCCGCCCGCCGCGCGCTGCGCCTGGTGGGCAAGGACATTCCGCTGTTGATCGAAGGCGAAACCGGCACCGGCAAAGAAGTGTTCGCCCAGGCCTTTCACGCCAGCAGCCCGCGCCGCGACGGCCCGTTTGTGGCGGTCAACTGCGCCGCCATCCCGGAAGGCCTGATCGAATCCGAACTGTTTGGCTATGAAGACGGCGCCTTTACCGGCGCGCGGCGCAAGGGCCACGTTGGCCGCATTGCCCAGGCGCACGGCGGCACGCTGTTTCTGGATGAAATCGGCGATATGCCGCTCAGCCTGCAAGCCCACCTGCTGCGCGTGCTGCAAGAGCGCGAAGTCACCCCGCTGGGCGCCCAGCGCGCGCAAACCGTGGACATCGCCGTGGTGTGCGCCACCCACCGCGACCTGCGCCAGGCGGTGGCCGACGGGCGTTTTCGGGAAGATTTATATTACCGCCTGGCCGGCGTGCGCGTGCGCCTGCCGGCGCTGCGCGAACGCAGCGACCGCGCCGAACTGTGCCAGCGCCTCTTGCTGGAAGAAAACCACGGCGAAGCCGTGGCGCTCAGCCCGGCGCTTTGCCAATGGCTGGACGCCCACCCCTGGCCGGGCAATCTGCGCCAGCTGCGCAGCGTGCTGCGCTCGGCGCTGGCCAGCCGCGAACACCCGGACGACGCGCTGGACCTGCGCCACCTGGACGAAGACGCCCCCAGCCCACCGCGCCTGCACCTGGCCCCCAGCCCGGACGGCCGGCTGGCCGACATCGAACAACGCGCCATCCTGCACACCCTCAGCGCCTGCGCCGGCAATATGTCCGCCGCCGCCCGCCAGCTGGGCATCAGCCGGGCCACGCTGTACCGGCGGCTGCGCGGGGCGGCGGCGTAGGACTCACCCACACCGCCAGCTTGCTTCACCACCGTTTTACCCATACGCGGATAGCATCGTGCCCAGGCCAGAAAAACTCCGCATGGCCATGTTGCGGGGTTTTATGTTCTGCACGAGCCTATCCGCACACCTCTAACGCCGGGTGAACACCGGCTGATGATTGCGCAGAAACTGATCCACCCCCAGCTCGCGCAAGCGCTCCAGCCAGGTTTCGGCGACGGTGCGGGAAATCCCCAGATCAATCGCCGCCTCGCGCAACAGCGCATACTCGGTGCGCAGCGTGGTGGGCATGATGCCGGGGTCGTCGGTGTTGACCAGCACCCGCATTGGCCCCCGGCGCAAGCCGTGGCGATTGTGCTCGCCACCGGCCTGCAACACCGACTCATCCGGCGGCGACCAGCGGAAAATCGGGTGTTCGTGGTAGCCCTGCAAGCGGGCGATATACACATTGGAAGTGGGATTGGCCTCGATCAACAGCCCCTGACGGTCGTATTGATCCAGCAGATAATCTTGCAGCGCATGCATGAAGCTCAGTTCGGCCGGGCTGTCGTGGTCTTGCAGCAAGCCTTGCTCGGGGTCGTCATGGTGCAGGGCGGCGGCAGACAGCGGCTCGCCGGCGTGGATGTATCATGTGGCGGCAATAAAAAAGCGACGATAGGCCTATCGTCGCTTTTTCTTTTTACGTCAGTTGGTTACTGCATGGCCATCGCCATCAACTCACCGCCCCACACTCGCCAACCACCACTGCGCATACCGCGCCACGCCCTCCTCCACGCTCAGCATCGGCTGTGCATAGCCCGCTGCGCGCAGGGCGCTGATATTGGCTTCGGTAAAGCTTTGGTATTTGCCTTTCAGCGCGTCCGGGAAGTCGATGTATTCCAGCACGCCTTGTTCCACCAGTTCGGCCAGGCTGAGCGCGGCTTGGCCTTGGTGTTGGCGGCAGGCGTTGACGGCGGCGACGGCGACGTCGTTAAACGGTTGGGCGCGGCCGCTGCCCAGGTTGAAGATGCCGGAGCTTTCCGGGTGGTCCAGAAAGTGCAGATTGACCTTCACCACGTCTTCCACCGAGACAAAGTCGCGCATCTGGCCGCCGTTGGGGTAGCCGTCGTAGCCTTCAAACAGTTTCACCTTGCCGGTTTGCAGGTATTGGTTGAAGTGATGAAACGCCACCGAGGCCATGCGGCCTTTGTGTTGTTCGCGCGGGCCGTAGACGTTGAAGTAACGAAAGCCCACCACTTGCGCGCGGCGCTGGTCAAAGCGGCGGCGCACCACTTGGTCGAACAGAAATTTCGAGTAGCCATACACGTTCAGCGGGGCTTCGTGTTCGCGTGATTCGCTGAACACCCGGCCAGCGCCGTAGACGGCGGCGCTGGAGGCGTACAGCAGCGGCACGCCGTGGTCCTGACACCAGTCAAACAGGTCCAGCGTGTACTGATAGTTGTTGGCCATCATGTATTTGCCGTTGTGCTCCATGGTGTCGGAGCAGGCGCCCTGGTGCAGGATGGCGCGCAGTTTGCCGGTGTAGTCGCCGGCTTTCAGGCGGGCGAGAAAGTCGTCTTTGTCCAGGTAGTCGGCGATGTCGCAGTCCACCAGGTTGCGGTATTTGGGGCCGTCGGTGAGGTCATCGACGGCGATGATGTCGGTGTCGCCGCGCAGGTTGAGCGCCTTGACCAGGTTGGAACCAATAAAGCCGGCAGCGCCGGTGACGACGAGGGTCATGGGGGTAAGCTCCAGAGTTTCGGGCGGCGTCAGGCCGCAAACAGTTCCTGTTGGTCCACCACGGCGGTGCCCAGCTTGGCCACCACGATGCCGGCGGCGGCGTTGGCCAGGTGCATGGCGTGCGGGCGGCTCAGGCCGGCGGCCAGCGCCAGGCCCAGGGTGGCAATCACCGTGTCGCCGGCGCCCGACACGTCAAACACTTCGCGCGCCAGGGTGGGCTGGTGTTCGGCGCCGTGGGCGTCGAACAGGCTCATGCCTTCTTCGCTGCGGGTGACCAGCAGGGCGTCGAGTTGCAGTTGCTGGCGCAGCGTCTGGGCGCGTTGGGCCAGGTCGGCTTCGTCGCGCCAGCTGCCGGCCACTTGGCGGAATTCGCTTTTATTGGGGGTGAGCAGGGTGGCGCCGGCGTATTTGCTCCAGTCGTCGCCCTTGGGGTCGATCAGCACCGGCTTGCCGGCGGCGCGCGCCAGCTCGACCATGCGGGCGACGTGGGTGAGGCCGCCCTTGCCGTAGTCGGACAAAATCACCACGTCGTGCTGCGCCAGGCGGGCGGCAAAGTCGTCCAGCTTGTCGGCCAGGATTTCGTGGCTGGGGGCTTCTTCAAAGTCGATGCGGATCAGTTGTTGCTGGCGGGCCACCACGCGCAGCTTGGTGGTGGTGCTGATGCTGGGGTCGCGGCGCAGCGAGGTGGCGATGCCGTCGCGCAGCAGCAGGGTTTCCAGCGCGCTGGCGGCTTCGTCGTCGCCCACCACGGACAGCAGGCTGGCCTGGCCGCCCAGGGCGGCGATATTGCGCGCCACATTGGCCGCGCCGCCGGCGCGTTCTTCGATGCGGGTGATTTTGGCCACCGGCACCGGGGCTTCGGGCGAGATGCGGTTGACTTCGCCAAACCAGTAGCGGTCTAGCATCACGTCGCCGACCACCAGCACGCGGGCGCCGGCCAGGCGGGCGGAAAGGTCGGCACAGTTCAGGGACAGGGTTTCAAGCAGGCTCATGCAATACTTTCAGGGGCGGCCAATCGCGTGGTATTCCAGCCCGGCTTCGCGCACGCTGGCCGGGTCGTACATATTGCGGCCGTCAAAAATGGCCGGGGTGCGCAGGCGGGCTTTGAGGTCGGCAAAGTCCGGGCTGCGAAATTCTTTCCATTCGGTGACAATCGCCAGCGCGTCGGCGCCGTCCAACGCGCTCTGCATGCTGTCGGCAAAGCGGATGCCGGGGCGGCCGGCCAGCACGCGGGCGGCTTCGTCGCGCGCCACCGGGTCGTAGGCGGCCACCGTGGCGCCGCGCGCCAGCAGGGCGTCGATCAGCGTCAGGCTGGGCGCTTCGCGCATATCGTCGGTGTTGGGCTTGAAGGCCAGGCCCCACAGGGCAAAGCAGCGGCCGGTGAGGTCAGCGCCAAAGCGGGCGATGATTTTGTCGGCCAGCCGGCGCTTTTGCGCGTCGTTGGCGGCTTCGACGGCGCTGATCACCCGCAGCGGCAGGCCGTGTTCGTCGGCGGTGCGCGCCAGGGCTTTGACGTCCTTGGGAAAGCACGAGCCGCCATAGCCGCAGCCAGGGTAGAGAAAATGGTAGCCAATGCGCGGGTCAGAGCCGATGCCCTGGCGGACTTTTTCAATATCCGCGCCCAGCGCTTCGGCCAGGTTGGCCAGCTCGTTCATGAACGAGATGCGGGTGGCCAGCATGGCGTTGGCGGCGTATTTGGTCAGCTCGGCCGAGCGCACGTCCATGACGATCAGCCGCTCGTGGTTGCGCTGGAACGGCAGGTACAGCCGGCGCATCAGTTCGGCGGCATGGGCGTCGTCCACCCCCACCACGATGCGGTCCGGGCGCATAAAGTCGTCAATCGCCGCGCCTTCTTTGAGAAACTCCGGGTTGGACACCACGCTGAAGGCGATGTCGGCGCCGCGTTCGGCCAGGGTGGCGGCCATGGCGTCGCGCACGCGGTCGGCGGTGCCCACCGGCACGGTGGATTTGTCCACCACCACGGTGGGGCGCTCGATATGGCGGGCAATGCCGCGCGCGGCGGCCAGCACATATTGCAGGTCAGCCGAGCCGTCTTCGTCGGGCGGGGTGCCCACGGCGATAAACTGAATCTCGCCAAAGCGGGCGGCGGCGGCCACGTCAGTGGTGAAGCTCAGCCGGCCGGCGGCGGCGTTGCGGCGGATCATGTCTTCCAGGCCGGGCTCGTAAATCGGCACGCCGCCGCCCTGCAACAGGGCGATTTTGGCCGGATCGACATCCAGGCACAGCACCTGATTGCCGACTTCGGCCAGACACGCGCCAGTGACCAGGCCCACATAGCCGCTGCCAATCACCGAGACTTTCATTGCGCGCCTCTGGCTTGCGCCACTTCGGCGTTAATGCGTTGCAGCACGGCAAACGGCTCGTCGGCGCGGGTGATCGGCCGGCCAATCACCAGATAGTCCGAGCCGGCGGCGATGGCGGCGCTGGGGGTCATCACCCGGCGCTGGTCGTCGGCGGCGGAGTCGGCCAGGCGGATGCCGGGGGTGACCAGCTTGAACGCCGGGCCGCGCTCGCCGCGCAACAGCGGCGCTTCTTGCGCCGAGCACACCACGCCATCGGCGCCGCTGGATTGCGCCAGCGCCGCCAGCCGCGACACTTGCCCGGCGGGGTCGGACAGGCCGATTTCGGCCAGATCGCTGGCATCCATGCTGGTCAGCACGGTGACGGCAATCAGCAGCGGGCGGGCGGACTGGGTGTCCAGCGCCTCGCGCGCGGCTTCGATCATGCGCCGGCCGCCGCTGGCGTGCACGTCCACCATCCACACGCCCAGGTCGGCGGCCACCTTGCAGGCGGAGGCGACGGTGTTGGGGATGTCGTGGAATTTCAGGTCGAGAAACACCTCAAAACCGCGCGCCACCAAGGTTTGCACCAGATGCGGGCCGGTGGCGGTGAACAACTCCTTGCCCACTTTCAGCCGGCAGCTGCCCGGCTCCAGCCGGGAAATAAATTCCAGCACCGAACGTTCATCATGAAAATCCAGCGCGACAATCACCGGAGACACCGTCGCCAGCGGCGACGGCAGATCAACAAAAGGATTCATGCCCAAATTCCTGTGTGGCGTTGCCTGACAACGCCGCCGGCGCCCGCTGGCGGCCCACGCGCATAGCGTGGCCGACAGGGTTGACAAAGTGATGACAGCAGCGCGCCCGGCGCTCACCGGCGCGCTGCCCAGACCCGCGCAAGGATGGCCCGCGCGGGCAATGGTGTGATTCAGGCCGCGCCACCACGCCAGGCGGGTTTGATGCGCAACCCTTTAGCGTCGCTCACAAAACCCAGCTCAGCGATCCTGGCTAGGCGCGCGACCGTAGACAGTACAGGTAGTACGGCAAGGTCGTGCAACAACGCCAGGAGGGTTTTGTTAGCCGCTCTTATTGGGTTTCGGTGCGATTGGGGGTAAAACTCTCCCACTCACCGCAAGCCGGGCAGTGCCAGAAAAACACTTTCGAGCGGAAGTTGCAGCGCTTGCAGCGGTACACATTCAGCCGCTTGCCATGGCTTTGCACCAGGGTGCGCGCCACGTCGGCGTCCACCCGCTGTTCCGGCTCCAGGCCGGGCAGTTGCGCCTCGATCAGCCGGCCCAGGCCGGTCAGGCTGGGGCGACCGCGCACGGTTTCGCGCAGAAACTCCAGCGCGGCGGCGTCGCCATGCAGGGCGGCGATTTTGGGGTAGAGCACGTCCAGCAGTTCCAGCTGCGGATAGCTGCGCAAATAGCCGCGCAGCAGCACCACGCCTTCGGCGGCGCGGCCCTGGCGCTCGTAGGCGTCCAGCAGGCGCTCGGCGGCCAGGCTGAGGTAATCCGGGTTTTGCGATTCAATGCCCTGCCAGGCGCGAATGGCTTCTTCCACTTCGCCTTGCGCCAGATGAATATCGCCGGCAATCAGGCTGGCGCGGCAGGAGCGGCGGCTGGCGGCCAGCGCGTCGGCCACATGGCGGCGGGCGCCGTCAAAGTCGGATTTGATCAGCGCGCCTTGCGCCAGCTCGCAGTGGTATTGCGCCAGCTCGTGCTGAAAGCTGAAGTCTTCGCTTTTCAGCTCGCGCGCCAGTTCGATGGCGCGCGGCCAGTTGCGCTCTTGCTGGTAGATTTCCAGCAGGCATTTGCGCGCCTCGTGCGCCAGCGCGCCCTGGCCCAGCTTGACCAAAATTTCTTCGGCGCGATCCACCAGCCCGGCGCGCAAGAAGTTCTGCGCCAGCTCAAAGCGGGCGGCGTCGCGTTGCGAGGGGGTCAGGTCATCGGCGTGGTCTTGCAGCAGGCGGGTCAGCTGGCGGATGGCCAGGTCGTGCTCGCCGCGTTTGCGATACAGCCGCGCCAGCGCCACTTGCAGCTCGGCGGCGCGCGGCTGGTGGCGCACCACCTCGGCCAGCGCGGCGGCGGCGCGGTCGGTTTCGTCATCCACCAAGGCTTGCAGGCCGGTAAAGTAAGAGGCCGGCACATGCTTGGCCTGGCCCAGCACCTCGCGCATGTCCACCCGCGCCGCCAGCCAGCCCAGCCCAAAGAACACCGGAAAAATCAACAACCACCAAAGTTCAAAATCCTGCACGGTAAAACCATCCTCGGCGTCGCTCAGTCGGCGATCGAATCACTGGGGTCGTGGGTGACCTGGGTTTGCTGACGGGCGCGCAGTTCTTTTTTCAGCGCGGTGAGCTGACGGCGCAGCTTGAGCGAATAGGTAAAGCCGGCGGCCAGGCCAAAGGCGGCGCCCACGGCAAAAAACGCCAGCAACAGCAAAATCAGCGGGGCTTCCCACACGCCGCCCAGCAACAGATTCAGACTGACCAGTTGGCTGTTTTGCATGGCCAACAGCAGCAGAACGATAAAAACGGCGAGCTTGAGACCCAGAAACAGATAGCGCATGGCGACGCTCCCGGCAAAAACCAAAAGACCGTTAGTGTAAACGATTCAGGGCGGGTCGCGGCAGCCGTCAAGTCAAGGAGAGACAAAAGCGGGCGTCATGCGCAGCGGATGGCGTGGCGCATTGGCGGAGGCGTCTGCACTTCAGAGCGGCTAACAAAACCCAGCGCAGCGATCCTGGCTAGGCGCACGACCGTAGACAGTACGGGTAGTACGGCAAGGTCGGGCA
>ERZ650302.790-NODE-790-length-17832-cov-13.243348_pt1 | contig 17832 bp, 14 predicted proteins | sample MGYA00376238_ERZ650302 | MGnify/ENA primary metagenome ERZ650302 (study PRJEB26733, sample SAMN07839298) | wastewater metagenome | biome: urban; feature: wastewater treatment plant; material: waste water | place: USA: North Carolina | collected 2016-04-28 ... | reverse complement strand
CCATCGCCATACCATGTTCATCGGCAGCATCGATCACTTCCTGATCGCGCATTGAACCACCTGGCTGGATGACACAAGTGATGCCTGCTTCAGCAGCTGCATCGATACCGTCACGGAACGGGAAGAAGGCATCAGATGCCATGACTGAACCTTTTACTTCCAGACCTTCATCGGCGGCTTTGATGCCGGCGATTTTAGCGGAGTAAACACGGCTCATTTGGCCTGCGCCGACACCAATGGTCATGCCGCCTTTGGCATACACAATGGCGTTGGATTTGACGTATTTGCCGACTTTCCAGCAGAACAGCAGATCTTGTAGCTCTTGTTCAGTTGGCTGGCGTTTGGTCACGACTTTAAGATCGCCTAAGGTCACCATGCCTTGATCGCGATCTTGCACCAGGAGGCCACCGTTAACACGTTTCACGTCAAAGCCAGTTGCTTTACCTTGCCATTGACCGCATTCCAGCAGGCGTACATTTGTTTTTTTCGCGACTACTGCTTTTGCTTCTTCGCTAACAATTGGCGCAATAATCACTTCAACAAACTGACGACTCACGATCGCTTCAGCAGTTGCGGCATCCAGCTCACGGTTAAAAGCGATGATGCCGCCAAAGGCTGAAGTCGGATCAGTCTGGTAAGCGCGGTTATAGGCTTCCAGAATATCACTGCCCAGTGCCACACCACATGGATTGGCGTGTTTTACGATGACACAAGCCGGTTCGGCGAACTCTTTGACACATTCCAATGCCGCATCGGTATCAGCGATATTGTTGTATGACAGGGCTTTGCCTTGCAACTGAGTGGCAGTAGACACTGAGGCTTCTTGTACGTCAGCTTCGGCATAAAACGCAGCGGCTTGATGGCTGTTTTCGCCATAACGCATGTCTTGTTTTTTGATGAACTGGAAATTGATAGTGCGCGGGAATTTAGAGTCAGCGCTGGCTTCGTCTTGCACACCATAAGTTGGTACTTTGGTGCCAAAGTAATTGGCGATCATACCGTCGTAGGCGGCGGTGTGTTCGAATGCGGCGATGGCTAAATCAAAGCGGGTCGCGTAGGTCAGCGAGTTGGCATTGGCATCCATTTCCGCTACGACGCGGGTGTAATCTTTCGCATTTACCACGATAGTCACGTCTTTGTGATTCTTCGCGGCGGAACGCACCATGGTTGGGCCACCGATATCGATGTTTTCGATCGCGTCTGCCAAGGTGCAGTTTGGATTAGCTACAGTTGCTGCAAACGGGTAAAGGTTAACAGCAACCAGATCGATTGGACTAATGGTGTGTTGCGCCATGATAGCGTCATCAATGCCGCGACGACCTAAAATGCCACCGTGAACTTTCGGATGCAGGGTTTTAACGCGGCCATCCATCATTTCCGGGAAGCCGGTATAGTCGGAAACCTCGGTAACAGGCAAGCCAGCGTCAGCGAGCAGGCGCGCAGTGCCGCCAGTGGAGAGCAGTTCAACACCACGTTGTTGCAGGGCACGGGCGAACTCCACGATACCGGTCTTGTCAGAAACGCTGAGCAGGGCACGGCGGATTGGGCGAGCGTTATCCATCTCTACTTTGTCCTCAAATTTAAGTTCACGGGTCAGATTTTCACGGAAAGGTCAGGACGCAGTATTGACTGCATCCTGTTTTCAGGCGGCATATTTTACACCAAAAGCAACGGTGGGAGGATCTTTATTGCATGTTAACCGGCCAAAGGCAGCAACTTCGCCGACACGCCGTAAACCCATCCATGGGGGCTCTGTGTATGTATTGATATCGCGGGCAAAGGAAGCCACGTCTCCGACACGCCGTGAATCCATCCATGGAGGCTCCGCCGCGCCATCCCTGGCGCGGAGGGTCTACGACGTTGCCACCTTTACCCAGATTGGACATGAGTATCCAAGGAATGTCAGTTAAAGAATGACCTATTCCAGATGATCCAGCGGCAGAGAGGTGAACTGTTTTACCTGTTGTAAGACGAAGCTGGAGCGAACACCGGTAACACCTTCAATTCGTGTTAGTTTTTCCAGCAGAAAATGCTGATAAAACTCCATGTCGGGTACGACCACTTTTAATTGGTAGTCGGCATCGTTACCGGTGATCAGTGCGCATTCCATCACTTCCGGCATTTCTGATACAGCCTGATTGAAGTTATTCAGGCGCTCAGGCGTATGTTTATCCATGTTGATATGGATATACGCAGTCAGCTTTAAATTCAGTTTTTCCGGATTGAGCAGCGTGACATGCTTTAAGATCAAGCCGGATTCTTCCAATGCTTTAATGCGACGGGAACAGGGTGACGGCGATAACCCGACTTGTTCGGCCAGATCAAGATTGCTAATGCGCGCATCTTTTTGCATCAGATTCAGAATTTTTTTATCTAAGCGGTCTAATTTCATAAAATCCAATTATTCAGCAATAACTGATTATTAACTTGTATATTATTGGCGAGTTCTTGCGCAATAATCAGCTTTTAATGCAATATTTGCAATCACATTCTAAAAGGAATGGCGTATTATTTATCTCGTTCGGGTGGAACGAACACTACGACTAAATTTTGCAAGGTACTCTTACCGGAGGAAGCTTGCCGCAACATCTGACGGCTTACCGGACGCTCAGATGGCTTGGAACCAGTTACCGCTGCCAAAACAAAGGTAATCATCATTACCAAAGAGAGGGGCCCGCAACCGATGTTGCAGGCCCTTTTTGTTTATTTGGCGATTTTCTTGTACTTGATGCGATGTGGCTGTAATGCCTCGGCACCCAAGGTTTTCTTTTTCCACTCTTCGTAATCGGTAAAGTTACCTTCGAAGAAGCGGACATTACCTTCATCGCTATAATCCAGAATATGGGTCGCAATACGGTCGAGGAACCAGCGATCATGCGAGATCACCATAGCACAGCCGGGGAATTCCAGCAGGGCATTTTCCAGCGCACGCAGCGTTTCGATATCCAGATCGTTGGTTGGTTCGTCGAGTAACAGCACGTTGCCGCCAGTTTGCAACAGTTTTGCCAGATGCAAACGACCACGTTCACCACCGGAGAGTTCACCCACGCGTTTTTGCTGGTCAACACCTTTAAAGTTAAAGCGACCAACATAGGCACGGCTTGGGATCTCGAAATTACCGATTTTCAGGATATCCTGACCATTAGCGACTTCATCAAAGACAGTCTTTTTGTCGTCCATGCTGTCACGGAACTGATCAACTGAGGCTAAAACGACGGTGTCACCTAACGTGATAGTGCCGCTGTCCGGTTGTTCCTGACCGCTCAACATACGGAACAGCGTCGATTTACCGGCACCGTTCGGACCGATGATACCGACAATGGCTCCTTTCGGAATGCTGAATGACAGATTATCAATTAGTTGTCGATCGCCGTAAGACTTGGATAAACCTTCCACTTCTACCACTTTGTCGCCTAAGCGCGGTCCTGGAGGAATGAATAGTTCGTTGGTTTCATTACGTTTTTGGTAATCCTGACCGTTAAGCTCTTCAAAGCGAGCCAGACGGGCCTTGCTCTTTGCCTGACGACCTTTTGGATTCTGGCGTACCCACTCCAGCTCTTTCTCGATCGATTTCCGACGAGCTGCTTCGGTCGAGGCTTCTTGTGCCAGACGGGCGTCTTTTTGTTCCAGCCAAGAAGAGTAGTTACCTTCCCACGGAATACCTTCACCGCGGTCGAGTTCCAAGATCCAGCCAGCAACATTATCGAGGAAGTAACGGTCATGCGTGATGGCGACAACAGTACCTTCGTAATCGTGCAGGAAACGTTCTAACCAAGCTACGGATTCGGCATCCAAGTGGTTGGTTGGTTCGTCGAGCAGCAGCATGTCTGGTTTTTCCAGCAGCAGACGGCACAGTGCAACACGACGACGTTCACCACCGGATAGCACTTTGATTTTGGCATCCCAAGCTGGCAAACGCAGCGCATCGGCAGCGCGTTCCAGTTGGTTTTCCATGTTGTGACCATCGTGAGACTGGATGATGGCTTCCAGTTCCCCTTGTTCTTTGGCCAGTTTGTCGAAATCAGCATCGGGTTCGGCATAGGCGGCATACACCTCATCAAGACGAGTCATGGCGCGTTTCAGCTCACCCATGGCTTCTTCAACCGCTTCCCGAACGGTTTGCTCAGGATCGAGTTTCGGTTCCTGTGGCAGATAGCCGATTTTAATGCCTGGTTGTGGGCGTGCTTCACCTTCGATCTCGGTATCGATGCCGGCCATGATGCGCAGCAGTGTTGATTTACCGGCACCGTTCAAACCCAGTACACCGATTTTGGCGCCAGGAAAAAATGAGAGGGAGATGTTTTTTAAGATATGACGCTTAGGCGGTACGACTTTGCCTACGCGATTCATGGTGTAAATAAATTGCGCCATGGTGTTCTCTTAGTCATTACAGATGGCGGATAGTTTAGTGCAAGGATTTAACAGGGAAAAGCGCAGAAAGGATTTTTTGGTAGATTGCAGATACAAAAAAACCCGCGATGCGGGTTTAATGATGGTGCCCAGGGACGGACTCGAACCGTCACGATTATTCATCGGCGGATTTTGAATCCGCTGCGTCTACCGATTTCGCCACCTGGGCAACAAATGTAAAACTAACTTGCTGATTACTCAGTCTGCTTGTCTTACGGGGTCGCATTATACAAAGGTAAATCGCGAGCGCAAATTGTTTTTCACGTGATCTGCTTCAGATGCTGAATAAATGCTCGCTTTGATGATTCGCATCTAACCTGCTGACTCGGTTAGAATGCATCTTCCCTGAAGATTGGTATATGTGAATTATGAGTAAATCAACCCGTTCTCGTTCCCGTACGGTATCAGACAAGCCGGTAATGTCATCAGGCAGTATCGCTCTGAACTTGCCGCGTGCCGGATTCCGTCGTCGTTTAGGTGCCTGGGCCATCGATGCACTGCTAGTGTTACCGCTATTGGTGGTGGCTGGTTATATTGGGTATGGTCTTGCGCATTTGCTAACAGCTTTCGGCATATTGTCGTTGAATGATGGTATGACAGTAGGGGAATGGCTGGCACATCAGCTTTGGTTTAGCCTTTGGCTGGCCGGTGTGTTGTGCAGTTATTTTGTCTGGTTCTGGTGCCGGGACGGACAAACTCCGGGCATGGTACGTTTCCAATTACGTGTACAGAATACCGATGGGTCTTTATTGCGGGTTGGGCAGGCGTTGGTGCGATTGGCGACTTCTGCATTTGGTCTGGGCAATTTGATGGTAATTTTCGACCGCCGGGAGTTTTTGGCATTTCAGGATTACTGGGCAAGTTGCGAGGTTGTTGTCACTTCCTCTGCGGCAGGACGTTAAAATTAAAAAGGCGTCTGTGCTGACAGACGCCTAAATTAATCTTATATGCTTAAGTACGACGTTTTAGCATATAAATCGCAACGCCCATAAATAACAGGCTGGGGATGCTGGCGCCAAACAAAGGCGGAACGTTATAAACGAGACTGAACGGCCCTAGCACCTGATTAACCACAAAGAATGAAAATCCCATCATCACACCGGAAATCAGCCGCGCGCCCATGCTAACAGAGCGCAGAGGTCCGAAAATCGTGGATGCGGCCAGCAACAACATAGCAATCACGCCGAGTGGTGCTAGCAGTTTACGCCAGAATTCCAGTTCATAATCATTAACCTGCTGCCCGTTGCTTTTCATGTAACTGATGTAGCTATATAAGCCCTGCGCAGACAACTCCTCCGGTGATACCGAGACAACACCCAGTTTGTCGGGCGTCAGATTGGTTTGCCATTCCCATTCATTGAGATGTTTAAAATGGATCTGCCGTTTATCTTGTAGTTGCGTAACGACAGTATCTTTCAGATGCCAGGCTTGCTGTTGATAATTGGCCTGTGGTGAGCGGATAATTTCCTGTAGTTCACCCTGCTCATTGAAGCGATACATGGTTAAACCACGTAAACTGCCGTCGCGTAGCAATGTATCAATGCTGATAAAGGCATGGCCTTCTTTGATCCAGACACCATAAGTAGAGGCAGTAATCTTACCGCCACTGATCGCGGTCGTTTTCAGATCGTGCGCTTTTTGTTCCCCGAGCGGAGCAACATATTCACCCAGCAGCATGACCAGAAACATGGCTGGAATAACGGTTTTCAGTGCGGAGATAACGATCTGCGCGCGGGATAATCCGGCGGCCTGTAATACCACCAGTTCGCTGCTGCTGGCTAGTTGACCAAGCCCTATCACACCACCTAACAGTGCAGCCATAGGAAAAAACAACACAATATCACTGGGTATGGCATAGATGACACGGAGTATGGCATGCAGTGTGGTGAAGTTTCCTTCACCGACATTTTGCAACTGATCCACAAATTTGATCAGTGATGAAAGACCCACCAATGTGATGGTGCACATCATGATGGCCATGATCACGGTGCGCCCGATATAGCGGTCGAGAATACCAAACATCAGCATTTCTCCTTATGCCAGTAAAGGCGCAGTCGCTGCCATAACTGCGTATTTTTTAAATTCATCGGTATCGCAAAGAACAATGTAAAAAGTACGGGTACGATGTACAGGCCTGGGGTGGCCGGTAATTGCCCCCGTTCTACCGCCGATTCGCCAGCACTGAGTAACAGGAAATAGCTCAAGTAAAGCATGACGGCGGGTAGCAATTTCGCGTAGCGCCCCTGACGGGGGTTTACCATCGCCATAGGTACGGCGATCAACGTGAGTATGGGAATAGAGAGCGGCAGGGCGATACGCCATTGCCATTCGGCGATCTCTTTGTTGTCGGTGCTGTGATAAAGCTGCTTGGATGGAATTGCACCTGACTTGCGATTCGACGGTTCAATATCCTTACGCTGGATTTGGGCCTTGTATTCCGAGAAGTCGGCGATGCTGAATTCGGTTGACGGGGGGGTTCCGGCATAACGTTTGCCATTACTCAGCGTAACCCACGGAATGCCTTTGGCATCGGTAGTCAGATTACCGCTGGCTGCGACCACTACTGCCGCTTCTTCCGGTATATCACTGCGTTGTAACAGGAAGATCCGTTGTAAACTGCGTCCACTTTCTTGCACATCTTCGACATAAGCGACCAGTTGCCCTTTATCCAGACTCAGAAAACGGCCACTTTCCAGTGGTACGGATAACGGATCGGCTTTCGCTGCATCAAGCAATTGCGTCTGTTTTTCACGTGCCATCGGTGCCAGCCACATGGTGTTGGTCACAGCGACGGCAGTGGTCAGCAAGGCTAATACCAGACTGACTTTCATGACGTAGGAAGGACCGACACCAATCGCGCGTAATACCGTCATTTCACTGTCGGCATACAAACGGCCATGTGCAAATAAAATGGCGATAAACAGACTGATAGGTAGCAGCAATAACCCCATGTAGGGAATATTAAGCAGCATCAACTGACCAATCAATGAAGTGGGGACGGAACCATCAGCAGCTCTCGATAAGATCCGAATGAATTGCTGGCTGGTGAAAATAAGCAGCAGTACCAACAGGATCGACAGCTGTGTTTTGAGTGTTTCTTTAAATATATAACGGAAAACTATCACGCAGGCCTCGGGAAAACTTGTAATTACTGGCGAATCGCTAAAAAATAGTTGCCTTAATTCCATTTTATGATGTTTTGCGTACCGAACCTGTTCATCCCGAACGGGTGGGTCGGCCTCTATTATCGACCAATCGGTGGGCTTTGTCTTTAGTAGCAAGGAGTCCTCATGGAATTCGGCGTTAAAAGCGGCAGCCCGGAGAAGCAGCGCAGTGCCTGCATCGTGGTCGGTGTATTCGAACCACGTCGGTTATCTGCGGTGGCGGAGCAACTGGATCGCGTCAGCGATGGTTATCTGAGTTCGTTGTTACGTCGTGGTGATCTGGAGGGTAAAACCGGCCAGATGTTATTGCTGCATCAAGTCCCCGGGGTGTTGAGTGAACGGGTGTTGCTGGTGGGTTGTGGTAAAGAGCGTGAGCTGGATGAGCGTCAGTTCAAACAGATCATTCAGAAAACTATCAGCACACTGAATGAAACCGGATCGATGGAAGCGGTCTGCTTTTTGACAGAATTACATGTCAAAGGACGGGATGCCTACTGGAAAGTAAGACAAGCGGTCGAAACGGCGCAAAACAGTCTTTACACGTTTGATCAATTTAAGACCAATAAGGCGGAATTACGCCGTCCGCTGCGTAAATTGGTGTTTAACGTGGCAACGCGCCGTGAGCTGTCGATTGGTGAAAAAGCGATTGCGCATGGTTTAGCGGTATCGAATGGCATGAAAATTTGCCGTGATGTGGCAAACATGCCGCCGAATATTTGTACGCCAGCTTATCTGGCCTCTCAGGCGCGTCGTCTGGCGGACAGTAGCCAATACATCACCACAAAGGTGATTGGCGAGCAGCAGATGGCCGAGTTAGGCATGAATGCTTATCTGGCGGTGGCGCGTGGTTCGTCCAATGAAGCCATGATGTCGGTGATGGAATATAAAGGCCATCCGGATGCCAAGCCATTGGTATTGGTCGGAAAAGGGCTGACGTTCGACTCGGGCGGTATTTCGATCAAACCGGCTGATGGCATGGATGAGATGAAATACGACATGGGTGGTGCGGCCTCGGTATTAGGTACCATGACGGCGCTGGCTGAGCTAAAACCGCCAATCAATGTGATAGGCGTGTTGGCAGGCGCTGAGAATATGCCGGACGGTAAAGCCTACCGCCCCGGCGATATTCTGACCTCGATGTCAGGCCAGACCATTGAAGTATTAAATACCGATGCGGAAGGGCGTCTGGTATTGTGTGATGTTCTAACCTATGTGGAACGCTTTGAGCCGGAGTCGGTGATTGATATCGCGACGTTAACCGGCGCTTGCGTGATTGCGTTAGGTAGTCATGCCAGTGGTTTGATGTCGAACCATAACCCGCTGGCGCATGAACTGCTGAACGCATCTGAATTGTCAGGCGACAAAGCGTGGCGTTTACCACTATGGGATGAATATCAGGAGCAGATCGAAAGCCCGTTTGCCGATATGGTGAACACCGGCGGTCGTCCGGCAGGTGCTATTACTGCAGGCGCATTCCTGAGTCGTTTCACGAAAAAATATAACTGGGCGCATCTGGATATTGCCGGAACGGCTTGGAAATCAGGTAAAGAGAAAGGTTCGACCGGACGTCCGGTGCCATTGCTGACGCAGTTCTTGCTGAACCGCGCTGGCGTAGAAGTCGACGATTAATATTCTTCGACCCATTGAGAAATAGATAGGATAGGGCGGTAACGCCCTTTTACTGCATGCCACATGTCACTTTTTATTTACTGCCGGATGAGGCATCACCAGCACAGGTTGGTGATGGTTTGAGCCGTGCGGTTGCGGTGTTAGCCTGCCAGCTGACCACAGCACGTTTCCGTCAGAATCAAACGCTGTTTTTGCTGACGCAGACACAAGAACAGGCAGAGCAGTTAGATGAGATGTTGTGGCAGCAAGATCCACACAGTTTTGTACCGCATGGTCTCTCCGATGAGGCGACAGTGACACAAGCCCCTGTCGAAATCGGTACCGGTATGCCCAAACGTAGTCGGCAGGTGTTAGTGAATCTCGCGGATAGTATCCCGGCATTTGCCAATCGTTTTGCTCAGATCATTGATTTCGTTCCTGCGGACGAATCACAAAAACAACAGGCGCGCGACCGCTATAAGCAATATCGGGCGCTGGGTTTCACGCTGGAGACGGTGCCTGCACCGACACTCCCATAAGACAGATGAAGACAGATGGAAAAGACGTTTAATCCAAACGCCATTGAACAGGCGATGTACCAGCACTGGGAAGAACAGGGCTATTTCAAACCAAGCGGCGACACCAGCAATGGTAGCTACTGTATCGTGATCCCGCCGCCGAACGTGACGGGCAGCCTGCACATGGGTCATGCGTTCCAGCAGACCATCATGGATTCGCTGATCCGTTATCAGCGTATGCTGGGCAAAAATACGCTGTGGCAGGCGGGTACTGACCATGCCGGTATTGCGACCCAGATGGTGGTGGAACGTAAGATTGCTGCTGAAGAAGGCAAGACACGCCACGATTATGGCCGTAATGCATTTATCGACAAGATTTGGCAGTGGAAAGAAGAGTCTGGCGGCACCATTACCCGTCAGATGCGTCGTTTAGGCGCTTCGGTAGATTGGGATCGTGAAGCATTCACCATGGACCCAGCGCTGTCGCATGCGGTGCAGGAAGTGTTTGTGCGTCTGTACGAACAAGATCTGATCTATCGTGGTAAACGTCTGGTGAACTGGGATCCGAAACTGCACACCGCAATTTCTGATCTGGAAGTGGAAAACAAAGAAGTTAAAGGCAACATGTGGCATCTGCGCTATCCGCTGGCGGATGGCGAGAAAACGGCCGAAGGTAAAGACTACCTGATCGTGGCGACTACACGTCCGGAAACCATGCTCGGTGACACGGCGGTGGCGGTGAACCCGGAAGATCCACGTTACAAAGCGTTGATTGGTAAGTTTATCGAGCTGCCGCTGGTGGGCCGTCGTATTCCGATCGTTGCCGACGAACATGCGGACATGGAAAAAGGCACCGGTTGTGTGAAGATCACACCAGCGCACGATTTCAACGATAACGAAGTTGGTAAACGTCAGCACCTGCCGATGATCAACATCTTCACGCTGGATGCACACATTCGTGCGGAAGCGGAAGTATATGACAGCAAAGGCAACCCAAGCGATGTGTATCCGGCGGCATTGCCTGCTGAATTTGCGGGGCTTGAACGTTATGCGGCGCGTAAAGCGATCATCGCCGCACTCGAAGCCAAAGGCCTGATGGACGAGATCAAAGATCACGTGTTGCAACAGCCTTACGGCGACCGTGGTGGTGTACCGATCGAGCCGATGTTGACCGACCAGTGGTATGTACGTGCCGATGTGCTGGCGAAACCGGCTATTGAAGCGGTGGAAGATGGCCGTATTCAGTTCGTGCCGAAACAGTATGAAAACATGTACTTCTCTTGGATGCGTGACATTCAGGATTGGTGTATTTCCCGTCAGTTGTGGTGGGGCCACCGTATTCCGGCTTGGTATGACAACAACGGTAACGTGTATGTTGGCCGTGATGAAGCGGAAGTGCGTGCGAACAATGGTTTAGCGGCTGATGTGGCGCTGCGTCAGGATGATGACGTACTGGACACCTGGTTCAGTTCTGCATTGTGGACTTTCTCCACGCTGGGCTGGCCGGAAAAAACACCTGAGTTGGAGATGTTCCACCCGACTGATGTGTTGGTGACTGGCTTTGACATTATTTTCTTCTGGGTTGCCCGCATGATCATGATGACCATGCACTTCGTGAAAAACGAAGATGGTACGCCACAAGTTCCGTTCAAGACTGTGTATGTGACAGGTCTGATTCGTGACGAAGAAGGCCAGAAGATGTCGAAATCCAAGGGCAACGTGCTTGACCCGCTGGATATGATCGACGGTATCTCATTGCCTGAATTGCTGGAAAAACGCACCGGCAACATGATGCAACCACAGCTGGCGGAGAAGATCGGCAAACGCACCGAGAAGCAATTCCCGGAAGGCATTGAAGCGCACGGCACCGATGCATTGCGTTTCACGCTGGCCGCGCTGGCGTCAACCGGTCGTGACATCAACTGGGACATGAAACGTCTGGATGGTTATCGCAACTTCTGTAACAAACTGTGGAACGCCAGCCGTTATGTGCTGATGAACACCGAAGAGCAGGATTGTGGTTTTGCTGGTGGCGAAATGCAGTTCAGCTTGGCTGATCGCTGGATCACCTCACAGTTGCAACTGACCATTCAAGAGCTGCGTCATGCGATGGATACCTATCGCTTCGACCAGGCGGCCGGTGTGTTGTATGAGTTTATCTGGAACCAGTTCTGTGACTGGTATCTGGAGCTGACCAAGCCAGTGTTGTGGCAAGGTAGCGAAGCTGAACAGCGCGCCACGCGTCATACGTTGGTGACTGTGCTGGAAAGTTTGCTGCGTCTGGCGCATCCAATCATGCCATTCATGACTGAATCCATTTGGAAGTCAGTGGCTCCACTGGCGGGTATCCACGCAGATACATTGATGCTGCAAGCTTACCCAGAATTTGATGCAGCGAAATTGGATGAAGCAGCGCTGGCGGATCAGGAATGGGTGAAACAGTTCATTGTCAGCGTGCGTAACATTCGCGCTGAGATGAACGTCGCGCCAAGCGTACCGCTGACTGTATTGCTGAAAGCCGATGCGGTTGACAGCCAACGTGCGGCAGACAACGAAGCGTTCCTGAAGTCATTGGCGAAGCTGGAAAGCATCACTGTGCTGGCGGCTACTGACGCAGAACCTTTATCAGTGAAGAAACTGATCGGGAATACCGAGCTGTTGATCCCGATGGCGGGCCTCATCGACAAAGACGCAGAATTGGCGCGTCTGGCGAAAGAAGTCGAGAAGCTGGAAAAAGAGTGTGGCCGTATCGAAGGCAAGCTGGGTAACGAAGCCTTTGTTGCTAAAGCGCCAGAAGCGGTGATCGCCAAAGAGCGCGAAAAACTGACCGATTACCAAAGTCAGCTGACCAAGCTCAAAGAACAGCAGGAAACAATCCGATCTTTATAATCAGTTAATAGTCTGATTGGATATGTAAAAAGCGCTGACTTACCTCAGCGCTTTTTTATTCCCTCATTTTTATTTTCACTTAATCGATTGGCGAGAAAATCGAGCAATACCCGCACGCGATGTGGCACATAACGATTGCTGGATAAAATGGCATAAATGCCTAATACGGCGGCATTAAATTCATTCAGTATGGTTTCAACCTGACCCGTGGCTAAATAGTCATCCACGATAAAATCAGGCTGTCGGGTAATGCCCAGACCTCGCGCGGCCGCTTCCGTCAGTGCATCGCCGTTATTTGCTTTGATCCGACTGCGGATATAAAAGGTTTCCAGATGTCCTTCCACCATGAACTCCCAGCTCATGCCATTTGCTGTTAATGTGTAACCGAGGCATTCATGATTGGTCAGCTCAGATGGATGATTTGGCCTGCCATGCTGTTTCAGATAATCAGGTGAGGCGACTGTGAACAATCGGCAGCTTCCGAGTTTACGCACAATGTCACCGGGGGCCAGCTGCGTTGCAATACGGATCGAGAGATCTATGCCTTCCTCAATCAGATTCATATGGTTATCATCAAACACGATTTCGAGATTGATGTCGGGATAACGTTCGGAAAATTCCAACAGTATCGGGGTGAGCTTTTTCAAACCAAAGCTGAGCGGCACACCGATGCGGATATTGCCGCGTGGTGTCAGGCGTTCTTCCATTACACTGGCTTCTGCCGCTTCAATCAGATCAAGTACGACTTTGCATTTTTCGAGATAGGCGCTGCCGGCGGAAGTGAGCGACAAGCGGCGGGTATTACGCACCATCAACTTGACGCCGAGGTGTGATTCCAGCGCGGCAATCTGACGCGTTACTACCGAGCGGGCTAACCCCATCTGTTCCGCAACCGCTGTAAAACTACCCAATTCCGCGATCCGCACAAAAATGTGCATGGCATCCAGTCGATTCATTGTTGCTAATCCAGCAATAGATATTTCTAAATTATCCTCTATTTGGCATCAATCTAAAAGGTTATAGTTTGTTCACAAATTAATAACATTCGTTTCCGCTGAAACGGGGATGCCACGATGAACGCACGTTACACCAAAACAGCAAAAAGTCTGCACTGGCTGATGGCCGTTTTGTTTTTTGGCATGCTGGGGCTGGGTTTTTATATGCAAGGGCTCTCTTTATCGCCGGACAAACTCAAGTTGTATTCCTGGCATAAGTGGGTAGGGGTGACGGTGTTCTTGTTAGCGCTGTTTCGCATCGCTTGGCGGGTCACACATCAGCCACCGGCATTACCGAGCAGTATGCCGCGTCTGATGCAGATCGCCGCTCATGCCGGACATCATATGCTGTATATGCTGATGTTTTTAATCCCGCTTTCCGGCTGGTTGATGAGTTCGGCAAAAGGGTTTCAGACGGTCTGGTTTGGCATTCTGCCGATCCCTGATCTGTTAGAGAAAAATAAGCTGCTGGGCGATTTGCTGCAAACCGTGCACGTTAGTCTGAATTACTTATTTATTGCCGTACTGATTGGCCATATCGGTGCAGCGCTGAAACATCACTTTATTGATAAAGACGACATCCTTACTCGGATGTTACCCGGCTCAGGTAAGGATAAATCATGATGAAAACTATTTTCCGGACAAGCGCCATTGCTCTGTTATTACCATTGGCGGCACAGGCGACTGAATATTCGCAGGTGGATGTGAAGCAAAGTGCCATTAATTTCAGCTACCAGCAAATGGGCGTTGGCATGGATGGCAAATTTAATGAATTCACCAGCACCCTGCATTTTGACCCGGCAAAACCGGCAGAAGGTAAGGCTGTATTAGATGTGGCGTTAGCCAGCATCGATGCCGGAACGGAAGAAGCCAATGGCGAAGTGGCCGGTAAAGATTGGTTTAACACTAGTGCTTTTCCAACCGCACATTTTGAATCGGGCGTGATCAAAGCATTGGGCGATAACCGCTTTGAGGTGAACGGGAAACTGACCATCAAGGGTAAAACCGTTGATGTTGTCGTGCCAGCCACATTTAAAGAGGAGAACAACCAAGGCGTTTTCGCCGGCAGTTTTATCATCCGTCGTGGTGATTTTGCGATCGGGGAAGGCAGCTGGTCGACTTTTGACATTGTTGCTAATGATATTCAAATCAAATTCACCATCACTGCAACCAGCAGTAATTAACATCTATTGAACAGGAGTTTCACCATGAATAAATTCGTTAAATTATCTGCTGTGCTGGCACTGGCTACTGCCTTTTCTGCCCCGGTATTTGCGGCGCCGCAAACCTTCGTGGTTGATGGTTCGCATACTTTCCCTCGCTTCTCATACAGCCATTTTGGTTTATCCAAACAGCTGAGCCGTTTTGACAAAACCTCCGGCACTATTGTGTTGGATAAAGCAGCTAAAACTGGTTCTGTGGATATCGTTATTGATACCACGTCAGTGAACACCGGCTTCCCACTGTTCAATGAACATATTCAGGGTGCTGACTTTTTAGATACCACCCAATTCCCAACTGCGACCTTTAAATCAACTAAAGTTGTGTTTAAAGGTGATAAACCAACTGCCGTTAAAGGCGATTTGACCATCAAAGGTGTGACCAAACCAGTAACACTGAAAGTGACTTCATTCCTGGCTATGCCACATCCGATGCTGAAAAAAGATGCGATCGGGGCAAATGCGACCGTCACTATCAAACGTACTGATTTCAATGCCGGTAAGTATGCACCAAACGTTGGTGATGATGTGACTATCGATATCGCGTTGGAAGCTATCGCGAAGTAATACCTGTCTTCAATGTATGCCATGGCAGAGAGCTACTCTCTGCCGCTATATTCCTCTTTGGAGTCACTAACATGCTGGAAATCCGGGCGTCATCCGACCGAGGTCATGCCAATTTCGGTTGGTTATTGTCAAAACACAGTTTTTCCTTTGGTAATTACTATGACCCGCAGCAGCTTGGTTTTTCAGATCTGTTGGTGATCAACGACGATCAGGTGAAGCAAGGCAAAGGTTTTGATACGCACGGACACCGTGATATGGAAATCTTTTCCTATGTGCTGGAAGGGGCGTTGGAGCATAAAGATTCGATGGGTACAGGCTCTGTGATCCGTCCGGGCGATGTGCAGATGATGAGTGCTGGTTCTGGTATTCGGCACAGTGAATACAACCCTTCCCGCGAAGAGTTGGTGCATTTTTTACAGATCTGGATCGTGCCCAATCGTAAAGGGGTAGCCCCACGTTATCAGCAGCAACATTTTGCGGATGCGGAAAAACGTGGCCAGTTACGCTTGATTATTTCACCGGAAGGGGAAGCCGGTTCACTGTCGGTGTATCAGGATATCCGCGTCTATGCCGGGTTATTTGATGGCGATGAAGCGCAGACCTTTACCTTACCGGATAACCGCTATGCCTATGTGCATGTTGCACGTGGCAGCATCGAGATCAATGGTCAGCAGCTATCTGCGGGTGACGGTGCCCGGATCAGACAAGAGCAGCACATCACCTTGCAAAATGGTGTCGCGGCAGAAGTGCTGCTGTTTGATCTGCGCCCCAACGAACTGGCGCTGGTGCGTTGATCGTTAGTTAAGCGCTTGCTCTTCTCTTGGGATTGCAGCCAGTGTGGCGGTCAGTAATTGCCAGAAACGTTCCACCGAAGGAATGGAAACCCGTTCCTCCGGTGAATGTGCTCCTTTGATGGTCGGACCGATCGAGACCATATCTAAATCCGGATATGCTTTCTTAAACAGACCACATTCCAACCCGGCGTGGATCACCATGATATTGGCTTTATTGCCAAATAAGCGCTGATGTTGCTGTTGCGTGATTTGCATTATCGGTGAGTCGGGTTCCGGAGCCCAACCGGAATAATCGCCGGAAAACAGACAATTTGCCCCACTTAAATCGGCAACTGCCGAAAAGCTGGAACGCAGATGTAAACGTCCTTCATCGGTGAGGGAGCGAGCAAATGACACTGCAGTAATATTTGAACCTTCGGTTTTAATCACGCCCAGATTGGTTGAGGTTTCGACCACTCCTTTGATGGCGTGGCTCATACTGATCACTCCATTGGGCAGGGCGACTAATCCGGCTAACAGCTGTTGCTGACAGTTTTGTGTTAACACAAGTTCTGCTGATTGGGCATTAGAAACAACGAGCTGTAAACCGGCGTCACTGTGTTGAAACTCTTTTGTCAGTAGCCGTGCTTCTTGTGCCAGCCATGTCGCCAACTCATGCTGCTTTTCAGTTGGAATTGAGATCAGCGCAGATGCTTCGCGCGGTATGGCATTACGCAAGGTTCCACCATTCAGAGCACTTATTCGGATCGGCAATGCTTGCTGCAAGCGGAATAAGGTACGGCATAACAGCTGATTGGCATTGCCTCGACCTTCATGAATATCAAGGCCGGAATGCCCCCCCTGCAAACCAGTCAGCTGCAGTTGATAGGTTTGATAATCCGCTGGGCTGGGTTCAAAGGTCAGTTCAAAACAAAGTTTTGCTTCTAAGCCACCGGCGCAGCCCATGTAGATATCGCCATCTTGTTCGGCATCGGTGTTGATCAGAATTTTGCCCTGTAGCCAATCAGGTTGTAGCGCAAATGTACCGCCCATACCGGCTTCCTCATCAACGGTAAACAGCACTTCCAACGGCCCATGTTTCAGGCTGGGGTCGGTTAAGACTGCCAGACAGGCTGCAACGCCGATACCATTATCAGCACCCAGTGTCGTACCTTTGGCGCGCACCCAGTTGCCATCAACATAGGGCTGGATTGGATTGTTGGAAAAGTCATGGCCGTTGCTGGCTTGTGGCACCATATCGAGATGTGCCTGCAATATCACGGGCTGGCAGTGCTCCATGCCTGCTGTCGCAGGTTTACTGATCAGCAAATTGCCTTTGGCATCACTTTTTAAACTGAGTTTTTGCGCCGCGACTAACGACGCAACCCAGTCACTTAACGCTTGCTCTTGCTTGGATGGGTGCGGGATCTGACAGATCTGCGCGAAGAAAGTCCACAGGCGTGATGGTTGCAGTCGGGTTAGCATGGTCATGGTTATTTTATCCGTGTCTGTTTAGGTCGACATGATCTGGCGTTCTACGCGATTGGTAATTTTAATTACCAGTTCATAGGCAATCGTGCCGATATGTCTCGCCACCTCTTCGGCAGGCAAACCATTACCCCACAATGTCACGTCATCACCGACCTGATCCTGGCTCTCTGGGCCGAGATCAACCGTCATCATGTCCA
>ERZ650302.788-NODE-788-length-17834-cov-11.607346_pt1 | contig 17834 bp, 11 predicted proteins | sample MGYA00376238_ERZ650302 | MGnify/ENA primary metagenome ERZ650302 (study PRJEB26733, sample SAMN07839298) | wastewater metagenome | biome: urban; feature: wastewater treatment plant; material: waste water | place: USA: North Carolina | collected 2016-04-28 ... | reverse complement strand
AAATAGGTCATCCACTTGAATACTATGAAGACCACTTTAGAAAAGCTGTTGCACTTGAATGGGATATAAGACTTACTAATCCAAAATTTGCACAAAATGACCATAGAGTAAATAAAATAAAATCCGCATTTGCAAAAATCTATTCTAGTTTTGAGCCAAATGAAACATACAAAAAAACTTATGATTTTTCTTTAAAATCACTTGATAAAGTGCAACTTTATGTTGGACGACCTGCACTATTTTTTGGAGCAGAATTTAATGGTATGTTTTCAGCTCAAGTTGTTCCTAATGATGAAATTGTAAGTTTAGAAGAAGGTAAAAAAATCTTTGCATTTTCTGATGAGATTTTACAAACTAGTCGTGCAAAACCATTTTTAAAACTTTCAAGGGAAATCTTTGGACAAGAGATTCTTACGATTGATAGAACTTTCCTTTTCAATGAAACTGCATCTTGGCATCAAGTTTATGATATTAGCACTGTTGGGCATGAATATGGACATATTTTATGGTGTGATGATGAAACAGAATCAGTTATGAATAAAACTGGAAATTTCAAAAATATTGAAGAGTTCAAAGCAACAACTGGTGGTTTAATCTCTTATTTATTAGATGAAGATACAGATGAACTACACCTAAAAGAACAAGTTTTAATTGACCTTGTAAAAAGAAGTGTTGGGCTTATTGGTTGGATGGAAGTTGATGAAGTTCAACCTTATTATTGTGAAGGGCTGATTCATTTAAGTGGACTTTTTGAAAGTGGTGTTTTAGCTTGGGATAATGAAAATAAAAAACTAAATATAGATATAAGTGATGCAAAATTTGAAGCCTTAAAAGCTTGGTATATCACAAACTACACAGCTTTAGCAAAACACTATTTAGACAAACTTGATGCAACAAAGTTTTTAAATAACTATGCAACAAAAACTGAAAAATATTTTATGCCAAATGATGAAACTATAAACTCATTTGTAAAATATTACTTCAAAAAATACCAAGAAATTGGGCAAGAGTTAGATACAGTTGATAAAAAAAGTAATTATATAAAATGAGCAAACCTTGTGAAATAAGTCCAAAAATTTGCCCTTTTTGTAAAAAAGAAAATTTATGTGAAGCACATATACCAAACAATAATTGTTGGTGTAATAATATCGGTGTTACAAAGGATTTAAGGGCTTTAATTCCCCAACAATTACAAATGAAAGCTTGTATTTGTCAGAATTGCATTTTAGCTTTTAAAGAAGATAAAGAGAAGTTTATCAAAGAAATGAACATCTAAATAAAATAAGGGTTTAATCCCTTATTTTTTCTAAAACTTTCTCTTTTAAAAGTTTTAAATATTCATCTGCCTTATCAAAATCAAACTCATTTACATAGTTTATAAAGTTATCAAGCTCATTAAAATAAGCTAGTTTTTCTATTTCAACTTGTAACTCATTTGCTTTTATTAACGCATCTGAATCCAATTCTTTTAATAACTCTTCTAATTGTTCAAAAAGTTCTTCGATTTTTTCTTTATTTAAAGCACTTTTATCATTTATTTCATTTGGTAAAAAAGTTGCAATAGCTTCTTTGATATTATTAATTAAAAGCTCTAAATCAGTTTTTATTACTTTTATTAAATCATCATATTTATCATCAAAAGCTTTTTCTTTTAGATGAAATTCCAACTCTTTTGCTTTTTCAAACAGTAAATCAGCTCCAATATTTCCACAAAGACCTTTTAAGGTATGAGCTTCTCTGATTGCTGATTCTAAATCACTATTTTTTATATGAGCCAATATTTTTTCTTCAAAATTATTTTGTGATTTTACAAATCTTTTTAATTGATTTAAAAATAGTTTTTGGTTTCCAGCCATTCTACTTAAAGCTTGAGAAATATTGATTCCATCAATTTGCATGTTTTTAATATCAACTTCATTTTGCTCTTCATTTTGTTCTTCAAAAACAACTTTATTTTTTGGTTTTATCCATTTCACTAAAGTTTCATAAAACTTACTAAAATCTAAAGGTTTCGCAATATAGTCATTCATTCCTGAATTTATACATTTTTCTTTATCCCCTTGCATTGCATTTGCTGTCATTGCAAGAATTGGTAAATCTTTGAATTTTTCAATTTCTCTAATTTGTTTTGTGGCTTCATATCCATCTAAAATAGGCATTTGGCAATCCATTAAAACACCATCAAACTCTTCATTTTCTAATATTTCAATGGCTTCTTTTCCATTATTTGCAATTTTTGCACTTATATTTGCTTTTTGTAAAAACTCCATTGCTATTTCTTGATTTTGAACATTATCTTCAACTAAAAGAATTTTAGCCCCTTGTACTACTTTTTTCATATCTAAGAAATTATTACTTCTCATATTTTCATTTGCGTTTATTATTATATTTTTTCCAAACGCTTTTAGAATCGTATCATATAGAGTTGATGGACTTACAGGTTTTTCTAGAAAACCAAAAACATTTGCATCTTTTGCTTTTTGCATTAACTCATCTTTATTATAAGCAGTAACCATAATAAAAGTTGGTGTTTTTTCGATTTCTTTACTTTCATTTATTTTTTTGATTGTTTCTATACCATCCATTTCAGGCATCATCCAATCCATTAAAACTAAACTATAAGGTTTATTTTGGGCATTTGCTGTTTTTAATTCTATTATGGCTTCTTTACCACAACATATTGCTTTTACTTCAAATCTTAAAGACTTAATAATATTTTCTAAAATTTCCCTTGAACTTGCATTATCATCAACTACTAATATTTTTAAATTATTAACATTTTTATTTACTTCTAAAAGGTTTCTTTGAATATTTTGTAGTTCAAATTTAATGGTAAAATAAAAATCACTTCCAACATCAGGTGTACTTTCAAGTCCAACTGTTCCACCCATTAATTCAATAATTTGTTTACAAATAGCAAGTCCTAATCCTGAACCTCCATATTTTCTAGTTGTTGAACTATCAGCTTGTGAAAATGATGCAAAAAGTTTTTCCATATGTTCTTTGGAAATACCAATTCTTGTATCTTTTACATCAAACCTAATTTGAGCACTTTGTTCATCTTGAGAAAGTAGTTTAATTGAGATTATAATTTCACCTTTTGGTGTAAATTTAATCGCATTACTTAAAAGATTTGTCAAAATTTGGTTTAATCTTAAAGAGTCTCCCCTTAAATCTAAAGGAACATTTATATCCACATCAAATAATAATTCAAGACCTTTTTCTTCAATTTGAAACATAAATAAACTAGAAAGATTCGCCAAAATATCATCTAAAGAAAAATCAATTTTTTCAATTGTCATTTTTCCTGCTTCTATTTTTGAAAAATCCAAAATATCATTTATTATTCCCAATAAATTTTTTGAAGCCGTATCGATTTTTTGAATATAATTTTTTTGTTGTTCATCTAAAGAAGTTTGTAATGCAAGGTATGCCATACCAATTATTGCATTCATTGGAGTTCGTATTTCATGGCTCATATTTGCTAAAAATTCACTTTTTGATTTTGTTGATTCTTCTGCTAAAAGTTTGGCTTTTTTAATCTCTTCTAAAGCCTGTTTCTCAAGAGTAATATCATCGATTATAGCAACTGTTCCTTTATTTAAATCTCTAAAATCAATAGCTTGCATAGTAATTCTTGCCCAAAAAGAAGTTCCATCTTTTTTTACAAAAATTTGCTCCCAAGTAGATATTTTACCCTCTTCTAAAGTTTTATACTCTTTTTTTATTAAATCAAAATCTTCATTTTTTTCATAAAAAATTCTCGTTGATTGATTTAGAAGTTCATTATATTCATACCCAAAAATAGAACAAACCTTATTATTTAGCTCAAGTATAACTCTGTTTTTTACTAAAATTATTCCAATACTTGCTGTTTCAAAAATTACTTTTTGTTTTTGGTTCATCTCAAAAAGTTCAATTGTTCTTTCTTTTACTATATTTTCAAGATTTGCACTTAATTTTTCTAATTCAACTTGAGCTGTAACATCATGTCTTAAAGAGATATATCCAACAACTTTTCCATCAAAATCATACTCTTGTTCAATTACACTATCAACCCAGTAATAACCACCATCTTTTTTCCTATTTTTTACTCTGCCTTTCCAAATTTTTCCTTTTGTTATAGTTTCCCACATTTGTTTGAAAATCTCTGGATCATTATCAGGATGTTTTCCAATTCTATGATTTTTACCCATCATAAACTCTCTTGTATTTCCGCTAACTTTACAGAAAGCATCACTTACATAAGTTATATCACCCTTTAAATCTGTTCTTGAAGCAATTACATTTTCATCAAAAAATCTAAGAAGTTTAGAGAGTTCATGGGTTTTTTTTGCAACTTGTTTTTTAAGTTGATAATTCCAAAATAATAAAAGAGCCAATCCTAAAAGTACAAAAATAGAAATTTCAAGTAACATAACCGAATCTATTTGTGATTTTTTAGTAACTTTCTCCCATTGTTGCATGATTTCATTTAATTCACTCGAGGGATGAATAGCTAAAGCTTTTTCTAAAATAGTTTTAAAAATAACATCATCTTTTCTAATAGAAAAATTTAACTGCATATAAGTATCTGTTTTACCCATAATTTCAGTATTACTTAATCCTAAAGATGAAATTGTATATGTTGCTAGTGGTAATGAACAAAGTGCTAAATCATAAATTCCAGATGAAACACCTTGTAGAGCAGTTGTTGCACTATCAACTTCAATAAAATTTAAATTTGGATAGTTTTTATAAATCTCATTTAAGTAAAGAAAGTCTTTTATTACTGCAATTTTTTCATCTTTTAGTTGAGAAAGTGAGATAATAAATTCTTTATTTTTATTTTTTTTACCTGCTATAACGATTGGTGTTTTAACATCAATGGGTATTGAAATATGAGTATTATCAAACTCTTCTATTTTCCAATAGTTTGAAAAAATATCTATTTTATTTTGTTTTACTTCATTTAATGTCTCTTTGAAAGAGTTTGTTTTTACTCTTTCAAATTTTATTCCTAAAGTTTGTTCTACTAATTTCAAATGCTCAGCAATAATTCCTATATGATTTCCAAAAGAATCAAAAGATTCAAATGGCATATAGTTTGGATTCCCTGCATATTTTATAATAGGATTTTGTCTTAACCACTCTTTTTCTTCTTTTGATAAATTTATATTTTTATCATCTTCTAAAACTTTACCTTCCCATCTTGTTTTTATATTATCCCACTCTTGAATAGTAATTTCACCCATAGCTTTTTGCAAAATTGAAAATAAAAGTGGATAGTTTTTTGAAACACCAAGGGTTAAAATAGATGGTTTTCTACTTGAATCTATGGCATCAATTTTTAGATTATCTATAAGTTCTTCTTTAATTTTATAAGAAACAACTGCCCTATTTCCAATATAAGCATCAGCTAACCCCCTTGAAACGGCATCTAAAGCTAATGTTGTATTTTGAAATGTTTTAATAGTTATATTTGGATAATTTTTTTGTAAATCAATAATAGTTCCAATATTTTCTTCTAAAGCAACTGTTTTAGCATTCAAATTACTCAAACTTAAAAAAGGTTTTTGCTCTTTTTTTGAAACAATCACATGGGGAATTTGTAAGTATGGTTCTGTAAAATAAAAAAACTCTTCTCTCTCTTTTTTGGGAGTTATGTCCAAAATAGCGTTTAATTCACCATTTTTTGTTTTTTCATAAATCGTATTCCAACTTCCTGAAGTAATTTGTAATTTACTATTTAATTTCTGATTTAATATCTCAACTATTGAAGCACCTATTCCACTAGCTTCATTATTATAATCCACAAAATTAATAGGAGCCCAATTATCCATAGCTCCAATTGTTATTATTTTTTGATTATCAAGCCAATTTTTTTCTTCTTTTGTTAATTTATCTTGAAAATTTGCACTTAAAAAAAGAGGTAAAAAGATTAGGATAAAAAATAAATTTTTCATTTCTTATCCTTTGGATGAATATCCGTAAAATTTTTTGCAACTTCTGCAAACTCTTTTTCTAATTGTAAAAAAGCATCTAATATATCAGGATCAAAGTGTGTTCCTCGTCCTTCTTTCATAATCTCAACTGCTTTTTCATGCTGCATTCCTTCTTTATAAACTCTTTTACTAATAAGTGCATCATAAACATCAGCCACACACATAAGCCTTGCACTTATTGGTATTTCATCTCCTTTTAATCCTAAAGGATAACCACTACCATCATATTTTTCTTGATGTGAATGTGCTATCTCTTTTGCTATTTTTAAAAAACTAACTTCATATCCCAACTGATTCTCAGCGTGTTCAATTGCTTGTTTACCTAAAGTTGTATGAGTTTTCATAACCTCAAATTCTTCAACGGTTAATTTTCCTTTTTTCAAAAGTATATAATCAGGAATTCCTATTTTTCCAATATCATGTAAAGGCGCAGATTTATAAAGGGTATCTATCATTTCATCTGTTAAAAAATCTTTGAATTTTGGATGATTTTGTAGTTTTAAAGCTAGAATTTTTACATAAGTTCTAGTTCTTCGAATATGATTTCCTGTTTCATTGTCTCTTGTTTCTGCTAAAGATGCCATTGCAAAAATAGTAACATTTTGGATTGCAACTATCTCTTCTGTTCTTTTTTTTATCTCATTTTCTAAGAATTGATTTTTATCTTTTAAAAAATCAGCAGCTTGTTTATTTTCCAGTTGAGTTTTAATCCTAGCTTTTAAAATAGGCGGAGAAATAGGTTTTGTTATATAATCAGCAGCACCAAGTTCAAAGCCAATTTTTTCATCTTCTACACTATTTTTTGCTGTTAAAAAAATAACTGGAATATCTTTTAAAAGAGCATCTTCTTTTATCTTTTTAATAACATCATATCCACTTAAAATAGGCATCATAATATCAAGAAGTATTAAATCAGGAGCAGATGATTCTTGAAGGTATTTTAAGGCTTTTTCACCATTATTGGCAACTTTTACAATATATAAATCTTTTAATAAATTTGAAACTAAAAAAAGATTGTCAGGAGTATCATCCACAACTAAAATTTTTTGTTTATTTACTTTATTTTCTAACATAGATTAACCTTAAAATAAGAGGATTAAAATCCTTATTTGATAGTTCTATTCTACCTTATTTCAACTTCATATAAATATCTTCAACCAAATAAATATTTTTCAATAAAATCAATAAAGATGTTTTTATTTTTTCTAAATCTTGTTTTTGAAAACTTCCTAAATTTACTTTTTTACCATCTTTTTGATTTATAATTATCTCATTTTGTACAATCTCAATATTTTCTATATTTTTATACCAAAAAATAGATACTTCATCATTTCTTAAATTTACAAATCTTAAGTGGGAATATTTTATATTTAGATCAGCTTGAAAATCCCAAAAACTAAAAGTATAAACTACAGATTTTTCATATTCTTGCAAAATCTGATTTATTATCTCTTTTTCTTTATAAATATAAATATATGCCATAAAAGCAAATCTATATGCTTCTATATTTAATTTTTTTGTTTTTGAAGAATCTCTTTTATCAAGTTCATTAAATATATCTATTACATAATTTATATTTTGAGTAAAAGCATCAAGTGAATATAGATTTTTTAAAATATCAAACAGCTCAATCTCACTTAAATTTTCTAAATCTTTGTTTAACAAAAATTTATATTTTTCCTCTTTTTCTCTTGCATTTTTTTCTTTTATGTATTTTTCATATTCATCTTTGAAAAACTCAATATCTTCACTTAACCAATAAATATTATTTATACTATTAGACAACCATAAAGGTTTTAAAATAAAATCATAAATTGTTAGTTCTTCATAAAGTGTTGGTGAGATGTTAGTCAAAATATCTAAAAAGTTTTTTTCATCTTTTATATTATCAAAAATATCAGAAAATGAAAATTTTGAATAAAGGGTTATTAGATGAAGATTGTCATCTTTTTGTTTCTTTTGAACTAAAAAATATTTTCCGTCTTTTTCATATAAAGAATAAAATTCATCATATATTTGAAAATCTTTTACTACTTTTTCATTTTGTAAATTTAAAGCTATAGCTCTTTTTGTATCAAATCTATATTTAAAACTATCATTAAATAAGCCTAATTTAAAACTGATAAAATTTATTGCAGTATTCAAAATAATTAAAGAAAAAACAACTAAAAGAAATTTTTTACCATAATCAAAATAGATTTCTTTATTTAGTTCTTTTTGTTTTTTTAGAAGTTCTTTTTCATCTTTATTCAAACTTGTTTTTTTATTTGGAAAAATATAAAACCAAATAAAACTAATAGTCATAAAAACTACCATGAAAAAAATAAATCCTTGCAAAGAGATAGGACTTAATCCTAAACTTCTTTGCAAAATTGTAGCAATTCCACCTGAAATCAAAATTCTTAGGAAGTTATTATTTAGCATTTTTTCTTCTTTGTTATTTTTTGAATATTCCTTTAATAATAGCAAATATTTTAGAAATTCCTAAATATATCTTAGATTTAAAACTACTTTTTTGACTACTTAGATATTTTACTATTTCATAGTTTCCAAACATAGAAGCAAACATAATTGGAGTTGTTCCCATTCCGTTATTTTCATAGATATTTGCACCTGCTTTTACTAAAACTTTTACAATATCCAAATAACCTTTGAAACAAACACCAGCAAGTGGCGTTTGTCCTCTATCATTTTTTTTATCAACTTGAGCACCAAAATCTACCAACATAGAAGTCGTTTCAAGATTTCCATTATATGAAGCCAACATAATTAAACTATTGCCTTTATGATCACATAAATTTACTGGCATTCCAGCTTGAAGCATTGCTTTTAAATCTTGCGTTTTTCCAGTTCTTGCAAAATCAAGAGCAAAAACTTGAAGCTCTTCATATCTTTTTAACTCATCAGCTGTTGCTTCCATTTTAGATTCCTAAAGCTTTTTTAACTCCAGCAGCATAATCAGGATGAACTTGCTCAAAAAGTGCAATTTGTCTATCAATAATATGTCTAGGAACTGTATCCATAGCAGCTGCAATATTACTAAATAGTTGCTCTTTTTGATTAGTGCTCATTAACTCAAATAAAGCTCTTGGTTGTGAAAAATCATCATTTCCAATTCTATGATTATATCTATCTGCAATATTTCCTGTTTCAAATACTGGTTCTGCAAAACTTTTATCTTCAATAGGTCCATTAAAGCTATTTGGCTCATAATAAGCATCCGTTGGCTCTTTTATTTCATAGTTCATACTTCCATCAGCATGATAAGTATTAACCTCAACAATTGGTCTATTTACTGGCAACATTTCATAGTGTGTTCCAACTCTGTATCTGTGAGCATCTGGATATGAGAAAATTCTTGCTTGTAACATTTTATCAGGTGAAAAACTAATTCCAGAAACTACATTTGATGGAGAAAATGAAGCTTGTTCTATTTCATTAAAGTAGTTTTTTGGATTTTCATTTAGAGTCATAATTCCCACTTTAATCATTGGGTAATCTTTATGTGGCCAAACTTTTGTTAAATCAAATGGATTAAATGAACTATTTTTAGCTTGTTCGTTTGTCATAATTTGAATTTCAAAACTCCATTTTGGGAAATTTCCAGCTTGAATATTTTCAAATAAATCCCTTTGATTTGACTCTCTATCTTTTGCAACAATTGCTTCAGCTTGGGCATTTGTAATAGTTTCAATTCCTTGAAGAGTTTTAAAGTGAAACTTAACCCAAAATCTTTCACCACTTGCATTGATTAAACTATAAGTGTGAGAACCATATCCATTTACATGTCTATATGATTTTGGAATTCCCCTATCTGACATTAAAATAGTAACTTGATGAAGTGATTCAGGGCTTAAAGACCAAAAATCCCATGCAGCTGTGTTACTTCGTAAGTTTGAGTGTGGATGTCTTTTTTGAGTGTGAATAAAATCAGGAAATTTGTAAGCATCTCTTATGAAAAATACAGGAGTATTATTTCCCACTAAATCCCAATTTCCCTCTTTTGTGTAAAACTTAAGGGCGAAACCTCTTACATCTCTTTCAGCATCAGCAGCACCTCTTTCACCTGCAACTGTCGAGAATCTAAGTAACATTTTTGTTTTTTCGCCCTTTTGTAGAACTTTTGCTTTTGTATATTTTGAAATATCTTCTGTGATTTCTAAAACCCCAAAAGCTCCACTTCCTTTTGCATGAACTACCCTCTCAGGTATTCTTTCTCTGTTTTGATGAGCTAACTTTTCTATTAGTTGATAATCTTGTAAAAGAACAGGACCTCTCTCACCAGCAGTAATTGAATTTTGATTATCCGAAATTGGATTTCCAGCCGTTGTAGTCATAGTTTTTTGCATAGTTTTCTCCTTAGTTTATTGAGGATAATTATTTTCCTCTAATAAACTTATTCTATACCTAACAAACTTAAACTATGATTAAAAAATATACACTTACTTAATACTTGGACTTATACTTTTCCAATCTTCTCTTAAAGTTTTTACTAAAGTAAATTTATCTTTTGGATTGGCTATTTCTCCATATTCATAAGGAGTTACTACAACTAATCCACCTTTTAATAAACTTGTAAAAGTATTTGATTCTACCTTTGAACCAGAAAAAATAGAGAACTTCATCTCAAAACCACTTATGTCATAAAACTCTGAATTTTTTCTAATTAATTTTTTGTATTTATCATAAATCAAACAATCAACTACAACTTTTGAGCCATCTTCACTTAAATCAATTTTACTTACTTTTCCTATTTGAACATTTTTATAATAAACAGGTGCATCCACATTTACACTAGAAGCTGTAATATCTTCAACTTTAAATACTGTTCCAAAATGTGAAGTTTCAACAGATGGTTGTCCTGATAATCCTTCAAATTTTGTTTGAACAACTTGATTATCACTTTTTATAACTCCAATATTTACTGCCATTACAGTTGAACCTGCATTTGCAACTTCTTGAAGTGAAATTCGTGGTTTTTTTAGATAATAAACTGTTCCCTCTTTTGCAAAAGAAGCAAAATCACTATAAATCAAAGCCTTTACTTCTACTTGTTGTTTTTCATTTAATCTTACATTCGTTACTTTTCCAACATTTACACCTTTGTAAGTTAGTTGTGAAAAGTTTACTTGTAAACCTTCAACATCATCAAAAACTATTGTTATGCTATTTGTAGAATTCTTCATTTGATCTTCTGTTGCAAATATTTGTGGTTTTTCAAATGATATATTTGAATCAGTATTAAGTTCAATTGAACCATCTATTAATGAAGAAAAATTATCTACTTCAAATACAACTCCACTTAAACTAGCATTTAAAGATACTGCTGCTTTTTTATAAAATCTACTTTTATCAGTTATATATTTTTTAAAAGGAGAATAGATAAATAAGCTAACTTTTGATTTTTTATCATCAAATTTTATATCTTTTACAAAACCTATTTCTTGATTTTTGTACATAATTGCCATATCAGGCTTTATTTCAAAATCATTATAAAAATCGGCAGTTATTACAATTCCACTATTACTAAATCTATTTAATTTTTCCACATCTTTAAAAGACTTATATAACTTAAACTCTTTTTTTGTAAGTTTATCATCTGCTTTTTCTGATACAAGACCAATAGCTCCATTTAATAAAGGCTCTATTCCACTATAATTTATATTTAAATTCAAACTTTTCATCTCAAAAAGTTTTGAACTCATATCATAAAAAAGACTATTGTCATTTACTAAATCTTTATATTTTTCATCTATTGAAATAGAGATTTTTACATTTTTTAAATCAGGTGTTAAAGCATAATTTTCAACTCTTCCTATTTCAATATTTTTATAATAAATCTTTGATTTATTTGTAATTGAATTTAGATTTTCACTTAAAAGTTCTATTCTAATATTGTTATTACTACTATTTATATCTTTTTTATTAATTGCTGTAAAATTATCTTTGTAAGTTCCTTTTTTATACTCTAAAGATACATAATTTCCTTTTATTATATTTCCTAGGTTTTTAACTCCATCTATAGAAAAAGTTGGTTCTTCAACAAAAAACTTAGTTTTATCTGTCAATAAATATTTATATTCTTGATAAATAAATGCTTTAGTATTTAAAATATCTTTATTCAGTTTTACTTCTGTAATTTTTCCTATTTCAATACCTTTAAACATAATTGGAGTACTTTCTTCGATACCATTTACATCAATAAAATTTATATTGAAAAATTCTTTGGTTTTTAAATCATCTTTTTTCCCATATAAAATATAAGCTTCATCTTTTGAAATTTTTTCTGCTTCTTTATTTGGAGTAATAATAGTAACTCCTCCAACTAAAGCAGAATATAAAGAACCAACTTCAATATTTAATCCACTAGCTCCATAACTTACTTTTAAAGCTTCATTTATTACAAATTGCGAACTTTTATTTACTAAATAATTAAATTTATCATAAATATAAGCTGTAAAATAAACCTTTTCAAAAATAAATTCTTTAGCAATAATTTCACCTATTTGGAATTTATTATAAAAAATAGGAGTTCCAACTTCTACATTATCTTTATCATTTGCAATTAAAGAAATATAATATCCCTCATCATCAAATTCATCATTTGGTTGAGTATCTAAACCATTAAAAAAATATTTAGAATTTCCTTTATCATACTCTTCTTGTGTTTTAAAAGTTGGCGATAATTCTATTTTATAACCACTAATTAAAGTACTTAATCCTGAAATTTTTGTAAGAGAAACAGTAGGTTTTTTTATCCAAAAAGAAGAACCTTCACTTGCTACATATTTTGCAACTTCATTATCAACTAAAATATTAACTTTTACACTTTTTAAATCTTCGTGCATAGAAATTTTTGTTACTTTTCCAAGTTGTAAACCTTTGTATTCTAAAGGTGTAACATTTTCTTTTAAGCCTTCTGCACTTTTAAAAATAACACTAATATTTGTACCTTTTTTCATATAAGATTCATAAGCAATCCAACCTAAAATTGCCAAAATAATTAGTGGTAAAATCCAAATAAATGAAACTGCTTTTTTATCTTCAATTTTTGCTTCAAAAATTTCTTGTTCTATTATTTCTTTACTCATCCCAAATAATCCTTGTATCAAATCTATTTGCTGCTATCATTGTTAAAATTACCATTAAAGCAAAAGAGGTTGCAGCAATTCCTCCTTTTATATTAAAAATCTCATCAAGTTGAACTATTGAAGCCAATAATGCAACCACATAAATATCAATCATAGACCATTTTCCAATAGCTTCAATAAATTTAAATATTAATATTTTTCTATTATTTGACATTTTTACATTTATTTTTAAACTTACAAAAATAAAAAGTAAACCAACTAATTTAATTATAGGAATTACAACACTTGCAGTAAAAATTACACTGGCAATAAAATAACTTTCCATATTTAAAAAGCTAATAACACCTTCTAAAATTGTACTTTCGACTTTTACTCCAAGTCTTGTAACTTCCATTATTGGATAAATCATAGCTGGAATATAAAGTAATATTGCGCAAATAGTAAGTGCCAGTGAAACTTGTAAAGAGTGTTTTATTCGTTTTCGTACCATATGATTACATCTTGTACAAACAAAATCATTAAAATTTTCTCTTTCGTACATTTTATGACAATTTTTACAAGATATTAAAACCATTTAATCCTCACCAAATACACTTTCGCCCACAAATCTTCTGTTTGACATATAAAAACAAAAAATATAAGCTAACATGATGTAAAACCCAATATCAAATTTTGTAGAACTAACCATTCCTATTAGTTTTATATATGTAACAATAATACTTATTACAAAAACCTCTATAAATCCCCAATGTCTAAAGAAATGAAAACTATCATGAAGTAAAGTATCAGTAAAAAGTCTAATTTTTGTTTTTTCTTGAATAAAAGCAAAAATAATAACTAAAGAGTTTAATATAGGAGCTAAAATAATAGTAAAAAAAACTACTAATGCCACAAAAAAGAAATTTTGTTCTAAAAGAATAGAAACAGTACCAATTAAAGTAGCTTTTAGTTCATTTTCATTTATATTCAAAGTTATTATGGGATAAACATTTAAAATTCCAAAAAGTAAAAGTGCTGAAACAGCATAATATAAAGAGTCAAAAGAGTGTTTATTTTGAGTTTTTATTTTACTATTACATCTTGGACATCGCTGAGTAGCAGTTATGTTACTGTGTTTTTTTATAAATAACCCACAGTTATAACACTCTATAATCTCATCAATATTTTTATCCATAAAATCCTAACTCTTTTTGTTTTGGCATTTTAACATACTAAACTTTTTTTCATTCTAAAAACTCTTTAAAATTAAATATATTGTATTATGTTAATGCAATTATGCAAATAAATAATATTTTTTTAAAGGTTAATAAAAATGCAATTTACTATAACTCATGCACAATTAGGACAAAGACCTCCTGTTGTAAAACCAGACCCAAAAGTTTTAAACTTTTTAGGTGAAGAAAAAATGAGAAAACTAATCTCAGACCATTATGATTTATTAAGAGTTAGTAACATAAAAGGATTATTTCCACCAAGTGATGAAGGCTTTGAATTAGCAAAAAAACACTCTGCTGATTTTTTTATTCAAATCTGTGGAGGACCTGATTATTTTAATCAAAGTAGAGGAGCTCCAATGATGGCAGGACGACATGCTGCTTTTAAAATAACTCCTGAAGCTAGAATGATTTGGCTTGAATCTTATATCAAAGTTTTAGAACCTCTTGATATGCCAGATGATTTAAAACAATCTTTTTGGAACTACTTAGATATTTTCTCAATTTGGATGTTAAATACCCCTCAAGATTAATAAAAATGGGAATTAATCCCATTTTTTGTTAAATAATAATTATTATTCTTCTATATTTACTAAGTTTTTCTAAATTAATAATATTAATTTAACTTTTTTTTGCTACTATTTTAGAATCTACTTTTCTAGGACTTTTTATGAATAAAACTTTCAAAAATTATATATTTTCAAGACAAATAATCTTAGTTTCTTTGATTTTTTTAATTTGTTTTATTTTTAGTACCTATTTACATACAACTATCACAAAACAAGAAGCACTAAAACACTCAAAAGCAATATCTAATCAAGTTTTTTCATCAATGTATCAAGTTATGAGAAAAGGTTGGAGCAGAGATGATGTTGTACTTTTCACTAAATCATTAGAGCATAATTTTGAAAGTAGCAATTATGAAATAAATATTTATAGAGGAGACAAAGTTAGGCAACTTTTTGGTGATATAGAAGAAAAAGCAAAAGATGCAACTTTAGTTGATATTTTAAATGGAAAAATAGAAAAACTAGATGGCTTTGAAAATAATATTGTAAGAAATATACTACCACTAAAAGCAACAACTGATTGTAAATCTTGTCATATTAATGCACAAGTTGGGGATGTTTTAGGAGTTTTAGAAGTAAAACAAAATCTTAATTCTATTTTTCTAGAATCTAAATATCAATATATTGCATTTTTCTTAATCATCGTTCCTATATTTTATATTCTTGCTTTTTTATCATCAAGATACACAACAAAACCTATAATCGAGAATTTAACACTATTTAACGACAAAGTTAAAAATATAAATTCTGTACAAGATTTTAAAGCTTTTGATTCAAAAAATATTGATTTATATTTTAAAGAATTTAATCAAATAGTACATAATGTAGATTTAATGGCTGACAAACTAAAAGGTGTTGCCGTTGATAAAGAGTTACTAGAATTTGAAATAAAACTTTTAGATAAATTTATTATTACCTCTGATGTTGTAAAAGATTGGAAAGAGTATATTTGTGATTTATTAATTGAAATAAATAAAATCATGGAAACATATACTTTAATGACTATTTTTAGAGTTGGTGAAGACCAATTTGAAGTTGATATTTTTTGGTTAGGAATGCCTCAGGAGCATCAAAAAGAGGTTTTTGAAGCATACATTAATAGAACTATAAAAGACTCTGAATATTTCAAAGAAATGACTGATTTTACAATAAAACATGTGGTTGCAGATAGAAATAGATGTTTAAATGAATTAGTTGAAGAAGAAATAGAATATCGTTCAAAATCTCTATTTTTAGATAGTCCAAAAATTGGAGGAATTGTAGGTATTGGTTTACAATCTGCTTTTTCAAATGATCCAGTTAGATATATTGTAATTGATTCTATTTTAACAACTATGGCAAATCTTGTAGGTTCAGTAAAAGCTATTCATAAATATACACAAGATTTAGAATATTACGCTGCGCGTGATCCATTAACTGATTTATTTAATCAAAGAGTATTTAATGACATGATGGCTTATGAAATAAAAAGAGCAGCAAGACACGAATATCCTTTTGCTTTAATGGTTGTTGATTGTGATAACTTTAAACCAATAAATGACAATTTTGGTCATGCTTTTGGGGATAAATTTTTACAAACTGTTGCAAATATTTTAGAAGAAGAAAAAAGGGATGAAGATATTGTTGCAAGATATGGAGGAGATGAATTTACTGTTATTCTTCCTGAATGTGATGAAAATGGAGCATTAGCTGTTGCTAATAGAATTTCAAAAAGAATAGAAAATGAAAAATTAATTGCTCCAGATGGAACAAAAGTAGGAATAACTATTTCTGTTGGAATTTGTGTATATCCAATTCATACATTATCTCAAAAAGATATGTTTATAATCGCTGATTCTATGATGTACCAAGCAAAAGAAGAAGGAAAAAATGGTATTAAAATTCCAAATGAAAGAGATATTTCTAATATTTTAAAAACAAATCAAGAAAAATCTTCTCTTTTAATCAAAGCTATAGAAAATGATGAAATATATCCTTATTTCCAGCCAATAAAACCTGCCTCTTTATCTAATGATTTAGTAATACATGAATTATTAATGAGAATTCATCAAGATGGAAAAGTAGTTTCAGCTTATGAATTTATTGAAATTGCAGAAGCAAGAGGACTTATAAATACAATGGATTTAATGGTTATTGAAAAAGCATTTAAAGAAATTCAACAATTGGAAAGAAAGAATCTGGGACAGCTGACCATTTTATCTGGAGAAGATATTGGCCAGTACCAGACTGCCAAGGAAGCCCTCCTTCAGCAGATTGGTTTTGATGCTGGTGTAGGGGGCAAACACGCCCTTGGGCAGGCGGATGATGGTGTGCAGTTTGCAGTCGCGCAGCAGCAGCTTTTTCAGCTCGCCCTTGATGCCATCACCAAACAGAAAGCCATCAGGCAGCACCACGGCAGCGCGGCCACCGGGGGCCAGGTTGCGGTAGATGTGCTGCAAAAAGCAGAACTGCTTGTTGGTGGTGGGGTAGGTGAAGTCGGTGCGGGTAGGCAGGCCGCCGCCTTTTTTCGTGCCAAAGGGCGGGTTGCTGAGGTTGAGCGTGGCCTGCGGCAGGCGGGTGCCTTCTTCGCCCAGGGTGTCGCCAAACTGTATGCCACCTTCAATGCCGTGCAGCAGCATGTTCATGAGGGCCAGGCGGTGGGTGTCTTGCACCAGCTCCATGCCGTAGAAGGTGCTGTGGCGGTAGCGGCGCTGTCCTTCCTCGGCCTCGGCGCACAGCCGCCAACGCCGGAATGGGGCGCCATGCTCAACGCCGCGCGCGCCGACATGGTCAACGCGCCACATATCGCCATCGTCCCGAGCATCGCCATCTTCCTGACCGTGCTCGCCTTCAACCTGCTCGGCGACGGCCTGCGCGACGCGCTCGACCCGCGCCTCAAGAAACTCGCCTGATTCCGGATCGAGAACAACAATGAGTCTGCTGGACGTACAGAATCTGACCGTCGAATTCGGTCGCACCGATCAACCCTTTCGCGCC
>ERZ650302.787-NODE-787-length-17843-cov-16.286823_pt1 | contig 17843 bp, 15 predicted proteins | sample MGYA00376238_ERZ650302 | MGnify/ENA primary metagenome ERZ650302 (study PRJEB26733, sample SAMN07839298) | wastewater metagenome | biome: urban; feature: wastewater treatment plant; material: waste water | place: USA: North Carolina | collected 2016-04-28 ... | reverse complement strand
CCCGGATTCCGGCACTGAATAACGTATAGGGTTTACACACCTAGCCAGGATCGCTTCGCTGGGTTTTGTTAGCCGCTCTAAACACCTGTTGAAGCCCGTTCTGTTCGCGCAGCTTGTCATGCAGTGTTTTGATTTTTCAGGTTTTTACTGTTTGATGGACTATGTTTCGCATACAGCGGCATCAGGCTGAGGCACCCACCCCATGCGGGCTTCGGCTGGGCGCCTGTTCACGCTCAGGCGCGTCGGCTGGCAATCAGCCGGGCAATTGCCGAAGAATCCAGCTCGCCATCGCCTTGGGCCACCAACTGCTGAATCAACTCGGCGGCGTGGCTGGCGGCATCCAGGCGGATGCCCAGCGCGGCGGCGGTGTCGGCGACAATCCCCATGTCTTTTTGGTGCAGCTTGGCCTTGAAGCCAGGGGCGTAGTTGTCGTCGATGATGCGTTGGCCGTGCACATCCAGCACGCGGCTGCCGGCAAAACCGCCCAGCAGCGCCTCGCGCACCGGGGCCGGATCCACCCCGCAGGCGCGCGCCAGCGCCATCGCCTCGGCCACTGCCTCGATGGTGACCGCCACCACAATTTGATTGCAGGCCTTGGCCACCTGGCCGGCGCCGGAGTCCCCAATGCGGGTGATGGTCTTGCCCATGGCTTCCAGCACCGGGCGGGCGGTATCCAGCGCCTCGGCCTTGCCGCCCACCATGATGGTCAGCGTGCCGTTGATGGCGCCAATCTCGCCGCCCGATACCGGCGCATCAAGAAAATCCACCCCGGCGGCGGCCAGTTTGGCGGCGATGTCGCGCGCGGCCAGCGGCTTGATGGTGCTCATGTCGATGGCAATCAGCCCTGGGTGGGCGCCGTGGATCACGCCGTGTTCACCCAGCATGACTTCTTCCACGTCCGGGGTATCCGAGACATTGCTGATGACAATCTCCACCTCGCGCGCCAGCTCGGCCGGGCTGGCGCACAGCTGTGCGCCCTGGGCGACCAGTTCGGCGGCGCTTTCCGGGCGACGGGCATAAACCGACAGCGTATGGCCGGCGCGCAGCAGATTGGCCGCGCAAGCGCGCCCCATGATGCCCAGGCCGATGTAACCGACTTTCATGTGAATTCCTTTATGCTGAATGTGCCAGGCGGGCCGCTGGCGGCCGCGCTGCTTGAGGCTGACAATCGTAGCAGACAATGCCGGCGTGAGTGGGGAGATACCCGCCTCCTGCGCCTGGCGGCATTGCCGCACCGACACCTTAATCCGCCACGACTGGTTTGCATCCCACGCTGACGCGCGGCACAATCCGCGCATTTCCCATTCCCTGCTCTGCCGAGGCGCGTCATGACCGTTCCCATGCATTTTCAGTCTGTTCACTTTTCTGCCATCGAACCCGGCCCTCGGCTGATTGTGCTGGGCGCGGTGCACGGCAACGAGGTGTGCGGCCGGCTGGGCATTTTGCGGGTGATCGACGACCTCAACAGCGGTCGCACCCGTTTGCTGCGCGGCAGTGTCACCTTTGTGCCGGTCACCAATCCGCTGGCTTACAACAAGGTGCAGCGCGCTGGCGACCGCAACCTGAACCGCAATCTGGCGCCGACCGATGCGCCGCAAGAGTTTGAAGACCACATCGCCAACTGGCTGTGCCCGCAGCTGGCTGCGCATGATGTGCTGCTGGATTTGCATTCGTTTCTGGCGCCGGGCGTGCCGTTTGCCTTTATGGGGCCGCGCAATAACGACGGCCCGCTGGAGCCGTTTGCCTTTGCCGAGCAAGAGCAGGCGCTGGCGGTGCGGCTGGGGGTGAACCGCTTTATCGAAGGCTGGCTGTCCACCTATGCGCTGGGCGTCGAGCGGCGGGTGAAGGTGTTTGGTCACCAGACCGACCGCGCCACCCAACTGAACACCGACACCCGCTACGGCGTGGGCACCACCGAATACATGCGTGCGCACGGCGGCTGGGCGCTGACGCTGGAGTGCGGCCAGCACGCCGACCCACAGGCGCCGGACGTGGCCTACACCGCCATTTGCAACACCCTGGCGCATCTGGGCCTGAGCGACGCGCCGGCCCCCGAGGCGCGGCCGGCCAGCGACTGCGAGATGCTGGCGCTGTATGAAGTGATCGACAAAATGCACGCCGATGACCGCTTTGTGCGGCCGTTTGCCAGTTTTGACGCGGTCAAGCAGGGTGAGCAGATTGGCGTGCGCCACGATGGCGCGCCGGTGCTGGCGGCGGAAGACGGCTGCATTGTCTTCCCCAACCCGAACGCCCAGGTGGGGCAGGAGTGGTTTTATCTGGCGCGCCCGAGCCATCGCCTGCGCTAAACCGGCCCGACACACATAAAAAACCGCCATCCCTGCACCGGCAGGCATGGCGGTTTTTTTTGAGGAGGCTGCTCAGCGCGCCGGCACCCATGCCGGCGCGCCAGACTGCGCTTCGCCGCCCAGATCGGCCGGCAGCAGGCGTTGCAGCGCCTGCACATATTGCTGCAGCGCCGTCAGGCCGGCGGGCGTCAGCGCAAAAAACGACTGCGCGCGCGCACCACTGGCGTCTTTGCGCACGCAGACATAGTCTGCCGCCAGCAGTTTTTTCAGGTGGGCGTCCAGATTGCCATCCGACACGCCCAACTGGCGCTTGAGCTCGCTGAAGGTTTGCTCGCCGGCGCCAGCCAGAAAAGCCACCAGCTGGGTGCGCAGGGGTTGATGAAGCAAAGGGTCGAGAGGTTCCATACTGCACTTTCTGCAATCCACCAGACAGTATGCGCGCAAGCGCGCCACCCGGCCAGTGTGGACGGCGCTCACCCTGGCCAGCGGGATGGGCGCTTACTTGCCGGCGGCTTCGCCGCGCAAATCAAAACGCGCCGCCAGCACCCCCGGACTGACGCCGTCGCGCGCCTGGCCATTGCTGCCCGGCACATCGCCCGGCAGCGAGAACACAATATTGCCGCCGATGCAGTCCTGACCGCGCTTCCAGATTTTGCCGTCAAAGCTCACTTGATCGCGGTAGACAAACACATCGCGCTTCACCCGCACGGTGAGCTTGGCTTGGTCGCTCTTGGCCAGCAGCGAGCCATCCACCTGCACATTCACCGGCAAATCCGCCCCGGCCGGATACAGCAGCACAAAATCCCGGTCAGCCGGCGCGGCCTGGCCGTAGCGCACCACCGGCAGGCGTTGAATATCAGTCGAGGACGGCGCGCCCAGGCCGGCGCAGGCGGTGAGCAGGGTGGCGCAAGCCAGCAGGGAAGCAGCACGGATCATCATGGTTATTCTCCTAGATTAGGCACTATTGCCGTCAAAAAGCCAGTTCACAGGCGCACGCAGCCCTCCGGCGCGCCATGCGGCTGGATATACACACAACACAGGGATGTTTTAAGCGCCGCTCACAAAATCCAGCGAAGCGGCCCTGGCTAGGCGTGTGCAGACAGTGCAACAAGTACGGCAAGGTCACACCACAACGCCAGGGGGGTTTGTTAGCGGCTCTTAGAAAGGGCGCTGCCGTGTCAGGGTTGGCCGCCCACGCGCACAATCAGCTGGGTGCGCACCGCCGGCTGGCCGCCGGGCGGTAGATCCGCCTTGAGCCAGGGAATATTCAGCCAGCGGGTGTCGCGGCGCAGCCATGGCTCGCCAGGAATGCGCGCCTCGCCGCTGAGCTGGCCGTCTTTCAGCAGCACATCCACCGGCTGGCGCAAGGTCAGCGGCAACTGCACCGGGCTTGGGCTGGCAAACACATCGCCGGCCAGCTCGATTTGCACCGGAATCACCGTGCCCACCGGCAGACGCACCACTTGCGCGCCTGGCTGCGACTGGTGGAATTCGCGCAAGGGAGTAATCGGCAGCTCGACCGGCGGGGTTTGGTGCAGCAGGCGATCCAGCGTCAGCGGCGCCAAGGCCACCACCGACAGCCAGGCCAGCATCTGCCCCAGCCGCAGCGAGGCCGGGCGATGGCGGCCGTGGTCGAGCATCAGCGACAACATCGGCAGGCCCAGGCCAAACACCGCCGCCGCCACCCAGCGCATGCTGTCGTAGGGCAGCCGCACCAGCAGGCTGACAATGCCCAGCGCAATGGTCAGCAGCCCCGCCCATTCCAACAGCTCTTCAGAAAACAGCCCGTGCAGATACAGGCTGACGCCGAGAAACACCAGCCACACCGCGCACACCATATAACCGCCGCCATAAAAAAACATGGCAAAGGTGGTCAGCGTGGCCAGACCCATCAACAGCCATAACACCTTGACCACTTGACGGTGAATAAACGACCACGCCTCGTCGCGGGTTTGCTTGGCCTGTCGCGGGTTTGCTTGGCCTGTCGCGTCCAATGCCAATCCAGCGTGGCCACCGTGGCCAGCACCGTCAGCAACAGCGCCAGCCAGGCCAGCGCACGCTGGGTGAGGTCGGGAAACTGCTCGGGGGTGAGAATGTGCTCAGACAGCACAAACAGCATACCGGCCGGCACCTCCCATAACCATAGGGTGTGACGCTCCAGACGCAGATTGCGCTGGCCGGCGGTAAGCATGCTGTGAATGGCGTGTAATTGTTGGCTGGGGACAGTCATGGCGAGTCCTGGGCTAGGTCATCAGCGTGAACGTCATTGTGCCAGCGTCTGGTGTGAATGGCGTTTACTCTGTTTTGCAGAGTTTATTACTCTGTAAAACAGAGTGTCAAGCAACAAGATGCCCAGTCAATCTGAAATCGCGTGGCGCTTCCCTTTTGGTGTGGTGCTGGCAACAGTCGGGCCACGCTACACCGCCAGAAGCCACTTAGCGTTCAATCCCTGCCCAGCCGGCATCTGGATAACGCGCGCCGCTGACCTTGGCCGGGTCGAACATGGCGTCCAGCTCGGCTACCTCCGCCGCCGACAATGCCAGCTCTGCGGCGGCGGCGTTGGCGCGCAGGTGCGGCAATTTGCGCGCGCCGGGGATGGCGATCAACTGCGGGTGCTTGTGCAGCAACCACGCCAGCGCCACCTGGGCGTGGCTGCGCCCACGCGCGGCGGCAAATCCGCCCAGCGCATCCACCAGGCGCTGATTGGCCTGTGCCGCCTCGGCCTGAAAACGCGGGTTGTGCCGGCGAAAATCATCCTCGGCCAAGTTCTCCACCTGAAAATTATTGGCCAGAAACGCCCGCCCCAAGGGGCTGTACGCCACCAGGCTCACCCCCAGCTCGGCGCAACACGGCAATAACTCGGCCTCGACATCGCGCTGCCACAGCGAATACTCGCTCTGCACCGCCGCCACCGGATGCACCGCCACCGCCCGCCGCAAGGTGGCTGCGGAGACTTCAGACAAACCAATCTGCGCCACCTTGCCGGCCTGCACCAACTCCGCCATCGCCCCGACCACGTCTTCAATCGGCACGGCAGGGTCGCGGCGATGGCAGTAATACAGCCCAATGCGCTCCACCCGCAAACGCTGCAAAGACGCCTCACACGCCGCGCGGATATAGCCCGGACTGTTGTCGATGCGCCGGCCATACTCCCCCGGCTGGCGCACAATGCCAAACTTGGTCGCCACCACCACCTGCTCGCGCGCACTGGCGGCAAGCCCGCGCAAAAAACGCCCGAGCAAGGCTTCGTTATGGCCATGGCCATACGTGTCGGCGCTGTCGAACATCCTCACCCCCAAGGCCTGCGCCTCGTGCAGCACCGTCAGCGACACCTCATCATCACTGGGCCCATAAAACTCACTCATGCCCATACAACCCAGGCCAATGGCGGAGACCGCCAGCTCAGACGCGCCGAGAAAACGTGTTTGCATATCGATCACTTTCAGCAAAAAACAGCCGCGCGGCGGGGAAAACCCCGCCAGCAGGATGCGTATATCGTGTGTGGGGGTGTCGGGAGGCGCCAGGCATGGATGACCAGGAAGCGTGAGTTTGATGCTCAGCCCATAGCGCTTAGCCGCTTTTCCTCCCCATAAAGCCCGCTGAGCATCGCAGCCAGCCCGGGGGCAGTCCGGCCCGGTTGTTTGAGCGGCAGCGCAGCTGACGCGAGTTTCCGGGACGGCCCGGGCTGGCGAGAAGCGCAAGGGACCACCGTCGCCGCAGGCGGCGGACAGGCGGGCGTCCTGGGGTCGCCTTTCTTTGCATCCTTTCTTTGGCGAAGCAAAGAAAGGATGTCGGCAAGCGGGACGAACTCCCGCCCAAAATCAAACCCCGCGCGCAGCGCGGCTCCTTATCTAACATATTCAAAAATATTCAAAACACCCGATGCGCCAACGCCGGCAAACGCGTGCGCACCGACGCCAACTGCCGCCTATCCAACTGCGCCAACACCACCCCCTCGCCCTGCGCCTGCTCCGCCACAATCACCCCCCACGGATCAATCACCATACTATGCCCATGCGTGGCGCGGCCGCTGGCGTGCACCCCACCCTGGCCACTGGCAATCACAAAACACTGGTTTTCAATCGCGCGCGCGCGCAGCAGCGGCTCCCAATGCGCCTGACCGGTGATGGCGGTAAACGCCGCCGGCAAGATAATGATGTCCGGCTCGCCCATGGCGCGAAACAGCTCCGGAAAGCGCAAGTCATAACACACGGATAAACCCATGCGTCCCAGCGGAGTATCCACGGCGACAATCTCTTTGCCTGGGGTGATGGTGTCCGCCTCGCAATAACGCTCGCCCAACCCAGAAAAGCCAAAGAGGTGGATTTTGTCATAGCGCGCCGCTGCCTGGCCATCCGGGCCATACAACACGCAGCTGTTGTACACCTTGTCCGGCTCGGGGGCCTCCAGCGGCAGGGTGCCGCCCACCAGCCACAGCTGATGGCGGCGGGCCATATCGGCCAGCGCGCGCTGGATGGGGCCATCGCCCCAGGGCTCGCGCGCCTTCACCTTATCGGTGTCGTTCAGCCCCATCAGGGCAAAATACTCGGGCAACACCACCAGTTGCGCGCCGGCGTCGGCGGCCTGCGCCACCAGGCGGGCGGCGGTGGCCAGGTTGCTGGGCACGTCCGGGGCGGACACCATTTGAATGCTGGCAACGGTCAGGGTGGAAGCGGTCATGGTTCAGGGTTTCTCGCGGGGTGCGTCACCGCCAAAGCGGTCGAGTTTGCGGATGTCCGGCGCAGCAAGGCTGCCGGTGATTTCGTAATCATAGGCAAATAGCTTGCCAACCGGGTCTTGCAGCACTTTTTGCGCGGCCAGCGCCGCCACGCCCAGCACCGGATTCAGCAGCGCGGCGCCAGCCAGCGCCACCCCTTCCGACAGGTGCGGCTCGACGGTGACACGCAATTGCTGGCGATCACGGCCCAGATCGGCATGGCCGCGCAGGCTGACATCGGCGGCCGGGCCGGTCATTTTCATGTCGTTGAGGGTGAATACGCCATTGTCCACATTCACCTTGCCGGTCAGCGCATTAAAAGCAAAGCCCTCGCTGAAGATGTCGTGAAAATCCAGCTGAAAGCGCCGGGGCAGCGATTGCAGGCTGATCACCCCCAGCAGGCGACCCACACCAGGGTTGATCTTGGCAAACTGGCCGTTTTCGGCGCGCAGGCTGAGGTCGCCGCGCAGCGAGGACAATACCGGGCTGAGCACGCCGCCCTGCCATTGCAGCGCGCCTTGTGCGGTCAGCCGGCCACGGCGCAGGGTGTCGGGGTAGCCAAAGCGTGCCAGCAGGCCGCCCAGATCCTGGCTGTCAAACTGGCCGCGCAGGGCGGTGACGCCTTCGCGGCCGTCGCGCTGCCACATGCCGGTCAGGCGGGCGCGGCCTTCCGGGCCGCTCCACCATAGCTGATCCAGTTGCCAGCCATTGCTGCGCGGCTGCATGGCCAGTTGCAGATGGCCCAGCGGCTGTTGCTGATAACTGAGCGCATCTACCGTGATGTCCAGCGCCGGCAGGTTGGCGGCCTGGCGGCCCAGGCTGGTGTCGTTTGGCTCGTTGGCGCTGCTGCTCAGCGGCAGGTTCAGCCGCGATAGCTTGGCGCTGAGTTTATGCGCACCGGCTTGCCAGTGCAGGTTGCCGGCCAGCTCTTGCGCGCTGACCTGGCCTTCCCAATCGCCGTGGCTGGATTGCAGCTGCGCCTTGACCTGATGCAGCACGCGGCCCTGGGCCAGCAGTTGCCGGGTGTCCAGCGCCACGCTCAATGTCGGCCAGGCGCCGTCGGCGTCGCCGCTGCCCAGGCTAAGCCAGGGGTCGAGCTCAAAACGCTCGTCCTGCACCGCCACCGCCACGCCGCCACGCGCCGGCATGGCCGGCAAGGAGGCGTGCGCCCCCAGACGCAGCGCACCGCGCTGGATTTCGCCCGAGTCAGCCAGGGCAAACTGGCCTTGCAGCGTCTGGCCCACTTTGACGCCCAGGCGCAGGCCGCCGCGCGCCTCTGGGGCCAAATCCAGCCGCAGGGGCAAGGTGTCGGCGGCTTGCTTGGCCAAGGGGGCCGGCAGTTGGCTGCTGACTCCGCGCAAAGAGGATTCCAGCCATAGCGCGTCCAGGTCGCGGCTGATGTGAAATTCGCCGCGATACTCGCTTTGCCCGTTAAGGTGTGGCGCCAGCCAGGGCAGGTATTGCCGGGCGGCGGCGCGCATATCGGCGTGGCCGTTCAGGCCAAAGCGCATGCGCCCCTGCGGCTCGCGGGCAATGCGCAGCTGGCCGGCGCCACCCAGTGCGGTAAAGCGCAGGCCGTCGCTGTCGGCGCCGGTTTCGCTAAAGCGCAGCACGCCAGACACCTCGCTCAAGGGCGGCACCGCATAACCCACCAGGCGCACGCCATTGCGCAGAAACTGATATTCACCGCTCACCTGGGTGGCATCGGCATGCGCCAGCGGAATATCCAGCTTGAGCTTGAGCGCGCCCGCGCCCTGGGTTTGTGCGGCGCGGGTCAGCCCGCCCAGCACGCGGTCGATGGGGGTGGCGCGCAGATACTGCAAAAATGCCTGGGTGGGCCCGCTGGCCTGGCCTTCGATCTGCAAATGGCTGCTGCTGTGTTCAATGTCTGGCAGGACGCCATTGACGTTAAACAGCCGCGCGCCCATCACCTGGCCGCTGGCGTTGGCGATTTCCATGCGGTTGCGGATAAAGCGCAGCTCGCCGCTGATGTTCTCCAGCGCCGGCCAGCCCGGCGCATAGGCCAGGGTCACGCCGTCGGCGCGGGTGTGCACCTCAAAATTGCCCTTGCTGGCGTCGGCAAACGGAAAATGATCCAGGTCGCCGCGCAGCAGCAGCCGCGCGCCGTCGGCGTGGCCGCGCCGCAGCGCCTGGGTGAGCCAGTTGCGGGTGTCGTGGTCGATGCTCAGCGGCAAATAGGCCGGCACGCGGTTGGCCGGTGCGCGGCCCAGCGTGGCCTGAATGTCCACCAGGCCGGCGTGGCCGGGCACATAGCGGTAGCGGCCAGACAATTCGCCGCTGACGTCGGCGTTGGCAAAACGAATCTTGCCCAAGTCCACCGCCACGCCCTGCGCCTCGCGCGTCCAGTTGACTCGGGCGTTGAGGTCGGCAAATTGCAGCGGGGCGATAAACACGCCAGGCAGGGTGACGCTGGCGGCGCCCTGGTTGCGCAGGTTCAGCTCGCCCCGGCTTTCGTCAAAGTTGAGCTCGCCGCTCATGCCGGTGACCGAGGGCAGCACGCCCGAGCCCTGCCAACCCAGCTGACGAAAAGCGCCCGACACCTGATAGCGGCTGGGGGCGACAATATCGCCGCGCCAGCCCACCTGGACTTTTTCCACAAAACCGGTGGGCGCCAGCGCCTTCCAGGCGGCGTTTTGCTCCAGCGGCAAATGGCGCAGCAGCGGCTTGATGGCGGCCAGGTCCACTTGCGACAGCGTCAGCTTGCCGTGGCCGTTGGCGCCGTCTTTCCATTCGCCCTGAATATCGGCGTGATTGAAGATGGCGGCGTTTTCCGCCACCGCCAGCAAATCCTGCGCCGCCAGCGTCCACACCCCATCGCGGGTCTGCGCCAGCGCCAGCTTGCCGGACAACACCGGCACGCGCACGGCGGCTTCGCTGGGGTTCAGCCGCAGCAGCACATTGCGCAGCGACAGTTGCGCGTTCAGCGCCTCGATGCGCGGGCCGTCAAAGTTCAGCTCGACGCTGCTCTGGCCTTCGCCCTGCGGCAGCACCCGGCTGCTGTTGAAGTTCAGGTAGTTTTCCCAGGCGGACAAGCGCACGCCGCCCACGTCCAGCCGCACGCGGCCGCGCCAGGTTTTCCAGTCGGCCAGCCGGTCGCCGCGCCAGTCCATGGCCAGGGCAAAGCTGGACAGCCAATCGCTGGGCGGGCGGGCGCCAATGGCCAGGCTGTGGCTGAACAGGCCGCGCCGCAGCACCACCCGGCCATCGGTCAGGGTCAATTCGGCCAGACCGGCGTATTCATCGCGCCAGTGCAGGGTGGCCTGGTCGATGCTGACTTCGCTTTGGCGCAGCAGCCAATCCAGCAGCGCGGTGTCGCCGCTGCCCTGGGTGAGGTCGATGTCGTTGATCAGGATGGCGCCGCGCGCGTCGCGGCGGATGTGAATCACCGGGCCAGACAGGGCAATCCGGCTGAAATGCGGCTCCAGCCGCCACAGCGAGCTCAGCGACGGGGCCAGCTCCAGCTTGGCAAAGCGTTGCGTGGCGCCGCTTTGCGGCTGGCTGACGCTGACGCCGCGCACAAACAGCACCAGATGGCCATGCCGCCAGCCGCCGCCCAGTTGCGCGATACTGACCTGCTGGCCGGTGGCACGCGACAGGGCATCGGCCAGCGCCGGTTTGTAGTCGCCCAGGCGCGGCAGCAGCCAAAACTGAATGGCGCAGGCCAGCGCCGCCAGCAGCAAGGCAGCGGACACAATCAGCCATAAGGCGGCGCGAAGGGCGCGGCGCACGGCCGGGCGCTGGCGCCAGGCCAGCAGTCGAGCGGAGATCAGGCGGGGGAAAACGTTCAAAACAGGCGTCCGCTCAGGATATGATAGGGAAATTCACCCAGTGAAATGCCGGCTGGCCCTGCGCCAGCACTTTCAGAAATGGTCATTATATGTCACTCAGCCCCGTTCATGCGCTGTCCGCCGCCCAGGCGCACAGCCACTACCTGACCCGCCTGTTCGCCGCCGACCCGGCCCTGGCCGAACGCATCGCCGTTGAGGCCGCCGAGCCGTTTTCGCTGCGCCATATGCAAGAGGGCTTTGCCAGCCTGCCCGCCGACAGCGAAGAAGCGCTCAAGCGCAATCTGCGCAAGCTGCGCCAGCGCATGATGGCGCACCTGATCACCCGCGACATTGGCCGGCTGGCCGACCTCAATGAAGTGGTTTCGACCATCAGCCAGTTTGCCGAGTTCTGCGTGACCACGGCGCTGGCGCATGTGCAGCCGCTGTTGGCGCACTTTGGCCAGCCCATCGGCGAAGACAGCGGCCAGCCGCAATCGCTGATTGTGGTGGGCATGGGCAAGCTGGGCGGCGGCGAGCTGAATGTCAGTTCGGACATCGACCTGATTTTCATCTACCCGGAAGACGGCCAGACCGAGGGCGGAACCCGCCATATCAGCAACCATGAATATTTCACCCTGCTGGGCAAAAAGCTGATCGCCGCCTTGTCCGAGCCCACCGGCGACGGCTTTGTGTTTCGCGTGGACATGCGCCTGCGCCCGTATGGCGATTCCGGCCCGCTGGTGATGAGTTTTGCCGCGCTGGAAAACTACCTGCTCAGCCAGGGCCGCGAGTGGGAGCGCTACGCCTGGATCAAGGGCAAGGCGCTGTGCGGCGACGCCGAGGGGCTGAATGCGCTGATCCGGCCATTTGTGTACCGCAAATATCTGGATTACAACGCCTACGGCGCCATGCGCGAGCTGTACGCGCAAATTCAGCGCGAAGTGGCGCGCCGCGAGCTGACCGACAACGTCAAGCTGGGCGCTGGCGGCATCCGCGAGGTGGAGTTCATCGCCCAGGTGTTCCAGCTGATTCGCGGCGGTCGGGAAAAAAGCCTGCAAGTGCGCAGCACCCGCGAGGCGATGGCGCGGCTGGCCGAGCTCAAGCTGCTGGAGCCAGAAACCGTCAGCGAGCTGCTGGAGGCCTACACCTTTTTGCGCGACGTCGAGCACCGCCTGCAATACCTGGACGACCAGCAAACGCAAACCCTGCCGGCCGGCGTCGAGGCGCGCCAGCGGGTGGCCGGCAGCATGGGCTTTGCCGATTGGGATGGCTTTGTGAGCGCGCTCAACCGCCAGCGCCAGCGGGTCAACCGGCATTTTCAGCAGGTGTTTCTGCTGCCCACCGAGCAACACGGCGGCCACCCGCTGGCCAGCCTGTGGCTGGACGTGGGCGAGGCGCCCGAGGCGGTGGTCGAGCGGCTGGCCTCGCAGGGCTTTCAGGATGCGCCAGCGGTGGCGCACCAGCTGTCCACCCTGGCGCGCAGCCAGCGCTATCTGCAACTGCCCGCCGCCACGCGCAAGCGCTTTGACGCGCTGATGCCGCCCTTGATTGAAGTCTCCGCCCAGTGCGGCAACCCGGATGTGACGCTGGCGCGCATCATCAACCTGATGGAAGCCATCAGCCGGCGCGCGCCGTATCTGGCGCTGCTGGCGGAATACCCGCAAACCCTGCGCCGGCTGGTCACGCTGTATTCGTCCAGCCCGTGGGTGTCCAGCTACCTCACCCGCCACCCGATCCTGCTGGACGAGCTGCTGGACGCGCGCGAGCTGTACGCCGAGCCAGACTGGCCGGCGCTGGCCGCCCAGCTGGAGCAGCAAATGGCCGAGTGCGGCAGCGATGTGGAAGCCAAGATGGACACCCTGCGCCATGTGCAGCACGCCCAGCAGTTTCGCCTGGTAGCGCAGGACTTGGCCGGCATGTGGCCGCTGGAGGCCTTGTCTGACCAGCTCTCGCAGCTGGCCGACATGATTCTGGACGCCACCCTGCGCCACGCCTGGCAGGACGTGGCCAAGCGCCACGCCGACACCCCGCGCTTCGCCATCATTGGCTATGGCAAGCTGGGCGGCAAAGAGCTGGGCTATGTGTCTGATCTGGATGTGATTTTTTTATACGAAGACGAACACCCGGACGCCGCCGACGGCTACGCCCGGCTGGCGCGCAAGCTGTCGGCGTGGATCACCAGCGCCACCCCGGCCGGCATTCTGTACGACCTGGATTTGCGCCTGCGCCCCAATGGCCAATCCGGCCTGCTGGTGAGCACCGTCGAAGCCTTCCGCCAGTATCAGGCGCGCGACGCCTGGCTGTGGGAACACCAGGCGCTGACCCGCGCCCGCTTTGTGGCGGGCGACGCGGCAATTGGCGACGCCTTTGAAAAAGTGCGCTTTGAGGTGCTGTCGCAACCGCGCGACCTGGCCGCGCTGCGCCAGGAAGTGCTGGCCATGCGCGCGCGCATGCTGGAAACCCACCCGGCGCAGCCAGACAAACTCAAGCACGCGCGCGGCGGCATTATTGATCTGGAGTTCATCGTCCAGTACCTGGTGCTGGCCTACAGCCACTACCACCCGGAACTCACCGGCAATATCGGCAATATCGCCCTGCTGCACCTGGCCGCCAACGCCGGGCTGATCGAGCACGACCAGGCCGAAGCCTGCCAGGCGGCGTACCGCCATTACCGCCGCCTGCAACACGCCCAGCGGCTGAACGAGCACAATAGCGTGGAAGTGGACGACGTGCTGCGCCGCCACTACGCCGACGTGCAGGCGCTGTGGGAGGCGGTGTTTGGCCAGCCAGACGTGGTGTGACCAGCAAAAGCACACCCCCCGCCGCCATGGATGGCGTGCGGGGGGCGCAATGCAGCTTCAGTTCAGTGGATGGGGCGGAAACTCAGAACACCAGCTTGGCGCCGATCATCGCCATCATCACCGCCAGCGCCGGGCGCAGCCATTGCTCGGCCACGCGGCGGGTCATGTGGCTGCCCAGCCAGATGCCCGGCAGCGAGCCCATCAGCAGCTGCGCCAACAGGCCGTAATCCATATGTCCCATGCTGGCGTGCCCCAGACCGGCCACCAGGGTCAGCGGCACGGCGTGGGCAATCTCGGTGCCCACCAGCCGGGCAATCGGCAGCAGCGGATACAGGGCAAAGATGGCCAGGGTGCCCAGCGCGCCCGCGCCAATCGAGCTTAAGGTGACAATCACGCCCAGCATTACCCCGGTCAGCACGGTGGCTTTCACCGGCAGCACACCTTCCGGGCGCGGCGGCACCATGCGGGCCAGTTGGCGCAAAATCCACGGCTTGAACAAAATGGCGATGGCGGTCAGCATCAAGGCCACGCCCAGCATCAGCTTGATCAGCCGCTCGATATAATGGGTTTCCAGGTGCAGGCCATGCAGCACCAGCACGGTGAGCAGCGCCGCCGGCATGCTGCCCAGCGCCAGCCAGCCGGTGATGCGCCAGTCGATCTGCTTATGCTGGTGATGCACCCACACCCCGCCCATCTTGGTGATACAGGCGTACAGCAGGTCGGTGCCCACAGCGGTGGCGGGGTTGATGCCAAACCACAGCAAAATCGGCGTCATCAGCGAACCGCCGCCCACCCCGGTCAGACCGACCACAAACCCGACCACCAGGCCGGCCACCACAAAACCCCATTCCACGGCGTTCTCGCTTCATGCAGATCAAACAAGTCTGCATGCTAGCCCACTGCGGTATAACTTTTTAGACGTTTTGAATTGTAGTTAATTCCAAATTAAACTAATGGACAAGCGCGGATGGCCTGGCCTGCACCCCAAGGGGGTTTGGTGCGCCGCTGTTAAACTCTTATGCAGCAAGCGGCCGGACTGAAGTCTTTGCGCTCATCGACGGCGCCGGCAGTTGGCCGCCACAGCTGAGCAGCCAGGCGCGTTTGTCCGCCGCGCGCATGGCTTTCACCGCGCGCTCGGCGGACAGCGCCTCGCCCTTGCTGGCGAACTCCACCACCAGCGCCAGTTGCTGCGGCGGAAAGCTGCGGGTGTAGCGCGCGCCCTTGCCGGCCAGATGCGCCGCCCAGCGGCGGGCCACATCTGGCGTGACGCCGGTGTACAGCCCGCCGCCCTGACAGGCCAGCACATACAAAAACCAGGGCTGCGCCATCGGCTTATAAATCCAGCTGGCGTTGGCCGCCGTCCGGGTGGCGAATCTCGGCCTGGGTGACGCCGTCGGCCAGGCGCAGGGTGACGCGCTCGTTTTGCTTGAGCGCATCCGGGCTGCGCACCGCCTGGCCTTTGCGGTTTTCCACGATGGCGTAGCCGCGTTGCAGCACCGCCTGCGGATTCAGCGCGCTCAGCCGGTCGGCCAGGTGCTGCTGATGCAGCGCAGCTTGCGCCAGTTGCCGACGCATGGCCTGACGCAGGCGCTCGGCCAGCGCGTCCAGGCCGGCTTGCGCGGCGGCGGCTTGCGGGCGCAGGCGAGCGTGACGCTCGGCCAGCCGCTCCAGCCGCCAGCCGGCCTGCTGTACGGCGCTGCGCGCCAGGCTGGCCAGCCTGGCTTGATCGCGCTGGAGCAATTGCGCTTGCTGACGCAGACGCTGGCCGGGATGGGTGAGCCGGGCGGACAAGGCGTCCAGCGCTTGCATGCGGCTGTGCAGCAGGCGCTGCATGGCGCGGCGCAGGCGCTGCTCGCGCTGCGCCAGCTCGGCCAGCAAGGCCTGGCGGTCCGGGCACACCTGCTCGGCCGCCCCGGTGGGGGTGGGCGCGCGCAGGTCGGCAACAAAATCGGCAATGGTGAAGTCGGTTTCGTGCCCCACGCCGCTGATGGTGGGGATCGGGCAGGCGGCCAGCGCGCGGGCGACGGTTTCGTCGTTAAACGCCCATAAGTCCTCAATGCTGCCGCCGCCGCGACAGACCATCAGCACGTCCACTTCCTGGCGCAGCGCCGCCTGGGTGATGGCGGCGACAATCTGCGCCGGCGCCGCCTCGCCCTGCACCAGGGTGGGATAAAGCACCAAGTGCGCCGACGGCATGCGCCGACGCAGCGTGCTGACCACGTCGCGCAAGGCCGCGCCGGACGGTGAGGAGACAATGCCGATGCGGCGCGGAAACGCCGGCAGCGGCCGCTTGCGCGCGGGGTCGAACAGCCCTTCTTCGCCCAGTTGGCGCTTGAGCCGCTCGAAGGCTTCAAACAGCCGGCCTAAGCCGGCTTCGCGCATGCGGTCGAGCTGGATTTGATAATCGCCGCGCGCTTCATATAAAGACACCTGGCCAAACGCCTCAACTTGCACGCCCTCGCGCAAACGAAACGGCAGGCCGGCCACCCGGCCGCGAAACATCACCGCGCGAATCTGGCCGCCTTTGTCTTTCAGCGAAAAATACGCATGCCCGCTGGCGGCCACGGTGAGGTTGGAAATCTCGCCGCTGACCCACAAGGGCGGCAGGCCGCGCTCCAGCAGGCCGCGCGCCAGGCGGTTAAGTTCGCTGACCGAAACCAGTTCGGGTAAAACTTCTTGCATGGGTGGTTTTCCTGGCTTGTCAAGTCATCCACACCCCTTGGCTTTGCTGACATTCTGTCAAGAGGGTTTGTCATGAAAGCGCAATTATTTTTTAAGTATTTGTTTTTTATAGGGTTAGCCAGCCTGCCCAGCAAATGGGCAATCCAGAAAAAAGCCTTGCCTGACTAGGGGTTTGCCGGTTCACTCAAGGTTTGTCCACATGGTTATCCACAGTTTGTGTGGATGAATGCAAAAAACCGTGACAAACCATGGTCTTAAGTAAAATTACCCAGAAAACACCGAGAAAATCCCCCTGGTGGCGGTCAGATGTCTTGCCGCAGCTGACGCCTTCGCGTAGAGTTTAAAGATTGTACTGTCTACGCATAAAAGGGGTCTTGCGTGTTGTCGATCATCGAAGCGGCCGGCTGGCCGATCTGGACCATCATTCTGGCTTCCGTGGTATCGCTGGCGATCATTTTCGAGCGCTTCTACAGCCTGCGGCAAAGCCTGGTGGCGCCGGCGGGCCTGCTGGAAGACGTGCTCAACCGCAGTCAGGCAGGCGACACCCGCGCATTGTACGAGCAATTGGTCAATGGCGCGCCGCTGGCGCGCATCCTCGCCGCCGGCCTGAAAAACCAGCGCGCCAGCCGCGAAGTAATGAAAGAAGCCATCGAAGAAGCCGGCCGCGTGGTGGCGCACGAGCTGGAGCGCTTTCTGACTACGCTGGGCACCATCGCCGCCATGGCTCCGCTGCTGGGCCTGCTGGGCACCGTGGTGGGCATGATCGAGCTGTTTGGCGCCAGCAGCCCCACCGGCACCAACCCGCAGCAACTGGCGCATGGCATCTCGGTGGCGCTGTACAACACCGCCTTTGGCCTGGTGGTGGCGATTCCCAGCATGATCTTCTACCGCCATTTCCGCGCCAAGGTGGACGCCCTGCTGGTGAGCATGGAACAACAGGCCATCCATCTGGTGGACGTGGTCCACGGCGACCGCGACCGTTAAGGAGAGCGGCATGAACTTCAGCCGAGGCCGCAAGCGCGAAGAGCCGGAAATCAATTTTATTCCGCTGATTGACCTGTTGCTGGTGATCTTGATCTTTTTGATGGTCACCACGACTTACAATCGCTTTGCCGAACTCAAGATCAACCTGCCCACCGCCAGCGCCGACGCCCCGCAGGAAAAACCGCTGGAAATCCGCGTGGCGGTGAACCCGGCCGGCGAATACCTGGTGAATCAGCAGCCCGTGGCCGCCAACGCCCTGGGCGACGCGCTCAAGGCAGCCGCTGGCGGCCAGGCCGACCCCAGCGTGGTGATTCAAGCCGACGGCAAGGCGCCGCACCAGGCGGTGGTGACCGTCATGGAAGCCGCCCGCCAGGCCAGCCTGAGCAAGCTGACTTTCGCCACCCAGGCGCCGGCCGCCCAATAAGCACGGCTGACCAAACTTCAGCGCAGCGCTCCTCCTAGCTAGTAGTCAGTCACCATGGTGTGAATGGATCATTGGCATTAAGAGCCGCTAACAAAACCTATCGATAAATCGTAAACAAATCAATGAACAAGCAAGCTTAAG
>ERZ650302.786-NODE-786-length-17849-cov-45.611105_pt1 | contig 17849 bp, 14 predicted proteins | sample MGYA00376238_ERZ650302 | MGnify/ENA primary metagenome ERZ650302 (study PRJEB26733, sample SAMN07839298) | wastewater metagenome | biome: urban; feature: wastewater treatment plant; material: waste water | place: USA: North Carolina | collected 2016-04-28 ... | reverse complement strand
TCGTGACCATCTCTGCGGTGAAGGTTAGTCCAGACTTAGGTTATGCTGAAGTATATGTGACTGTGATGGGCCGTGAGCTTGGCGATGAGCAAAGTGAAGCAGCCAATAAAGAAACGCTAGATGTGCTGAACAAAGCATCTGGTTTCTTGCGTCACGAACTCGGCCGTCGTATTAAGACACGTATTACACCGCGTTTGCGTTTCCATTACGATAAAACCAATGCATATGGTAACTATATGTTTGGCCTGATTGCTGAAGCAGTAAAGGATTTACCCGCTGACGAAGCAAACAAAGATGATGAATAATTCAGTCTAACTGAATCAAAAAGCCACCTTCGGGTGGCTTTTTTTATGCGGAGTAATGGCTGGAGCTAGATTAAGACTTGAAAGATATTGCATAGGATTATGATAGGGGAGTAGAGGGTTGAGCTTTTAGGGATTATTTTGACCATCAAGTTGCTGTGGACTGGATTGATATGGGCAATGATTTACTAGTGGGACACTTTGATCATTTTAATTTTTGAGTAGCTCGAGTATCAAGCAGATTGATCAGTCCATCTGTGTTGGTCAATGTAATGGATGCGACACAATCTAATACGTTCGAACATTATCGTCAGTACAATGTTCAAATTAGCGCAACAACACTATGTCAGTGCTGAAGCGCTAGAAATTATTTATTTTTATATCCTTAAGGATACAAACGTTTAAAGACGATGTTCAGTGTCTTCATGCTTATTGCTAAAAGCTCTGCGGCGGGTACGTTGCCAAGGCAGTGGACGGTTGAGTGCTTCTGGAACGTCACCACTCAGCGAGCGTAAGCGTAAGTGCAAAGCCGCTTGCGCCATCAAATTTGCCGATACAGGTGCAGTTAAGAAGGCAAACAGCGTTAATAACAGCTCAGCAAAACCAAAGCGTCCTTGGAATGCAGAATAGATCATTGCCGCGATCAAGAAGCTCCCTAAGCCTAAGGTACTGGACTTGGTTGGGGCATGCAGGCGCATGAATAAATCGGGCAGGCGCACCATTCCAATTCCTCCGACCAGCATGAAGAAAGTGCCGATCATGAGAAAAATGGAGACTAAAATTTCCATCGTAAGTTGCATCGATCTCGCTCCTAGTCAATCACATGACCTGAGGTGAAGTAGCGTGCTAAAGCGGCTGTAGAGACAAAGCCGAGCATCGCAACCAAAAGAGCACCTTCAAATAATGAAGTGCTGGCCCAGTAAATGCCTAAAATAATAATGAGGCAGATTGCATTTAAAAAGAGTGTATCGAGTGCTAAGAGTCGGTCTACAATCGATGGGCCGATGATTAAGCGAATTAAGCACAGCAACATTGAAATGGTGACGGCGATTAAACAAATCCCGAGGGCATAAGGCAAAATAGTCATGCTTTGTCTCCTGCTTCGACACCAAAAATTTGCATCAACGGTTTTTCATAACGCGCTTTGATATTTTCAATCTCGGCATTTTCATCATCGGTGCTGAGGGCGTGAACTAAAATGTCCCCACGATCTTGATCGATGCCTGCTGAAACAGTGCCTGGTGTGGTGGTAATAATCATCGCCAGTAAGGTGTTTACTTCCTCATGTTGTGTTTCCAGCGGAACGCGAAACCATTTGGGTTGTAGACGATCAATTGGGCCGAGGACCAATTTAGCCACTTGAATATTCGACACCACAATGTCGTATAACACCACAAAAAATAGTTTCACCGCCGCTTTCCATTCAATATTTGGAGTGTAAGTAATGAATGGTCTGATCAGACGCGGAATAAAAATAGCCAGTAAAAATGCCATCACTAAGCTGGCTGCATCGACACTATGTGCCAACATCACCCAGCTCAGCGCAACAATCACCGAGACAAAAGGGTGGGGTAACCAACGCTCCAAAAACGACGTTTTTTTCATGTTTAAGGCTCCACCATCGGTTGTAGGCTTTCAGCATCGGGATTCACTTCAGCCTGTTGTTGCTGTTGCATTTGGCGTTTTTTGTATTCGGAAATATGTTCGCCTTCCAGTGTTTCCTCTGAAATTAAATATGGAATCAAATGTGCATTCGGATCTACGCGTTCGCCACCATATTTGGTCTCGGGTAAATTTTCACTGTCGAAAGGTTGTACGCTAATGCTTTGCCCATGCTCATCAGTTTTGAGCAAAGTCTGTTCATAGAGCACATTATTTTGGATTTGCTCAGCCGTTTGGTAAGTGTACTTTTGAATCGGGCCTGCAAACACCATATAAGCCATTAAACCTACCAACAATAGATAGATGGTTTTGTCATTGCGCTTCGGTGCTTGTTCAGGCAAAGCTTGGTACGCGGCATAAGCAGCTTCATTCGGGTTGTCTTCTGGTTTAGTTGCGCGCCAAAAAATCACGAAACCCACACGTGTAAACGCAATAATACTCAATAAGCTCACCACTAAAACGGTCACAATAATCAGCAATTGATATGGTGAGTGTGCGGTGGCTTGGAGAATAAATACTTTGCCCAAGAAACCACTAAAGGGTGGTAAACCTGCCATCATCAAGGCAATGGTGAAATAGGTTAACGCCACCACCTTATGCTGTTTCATTTGTGGTGCAATTTTAAAATGGTCTTTAAATTCACCACGTTGAGAGGTAATCCAACCACTTAAAATGTAGAAAGCTGCCGCAATAATGGTGCTGTGCACCAAATAATACAGTGCCGCTGCCCATGCCAAGGTATTGAATAGGGAAATGGCGATTAAAATCGTGCCCACAGAAGACAAAATCATAAAGCCAATGAAACGACGTAAGCGTTCTGCGCCCATCGCGCCAATCACACCATAGACTGAGGTAATTAAACCAATCGGCAATAGAATGTATTGCAGGATTTCACGGCTAATCGCATCGTCAAATACGGTGCCATTAACACGTAAAATGGCATAAATACCGACTTTGGTCATGATGGTGAACAGTGCCGCCACAGGAGTGGTCGCGACTGCATAGGTTTTCGGTAGCCAAAAACCGACAGGTAGCATGGCTGCTTTAATGCCAAAGACTGTAAACAACAACAGCCCGCCAGCAACAGCAATACGATGTTGATCGCCTTCTAACAATGGCATCAGACGTGCAACATCCGCCATATTGAGGCTGCCGACGCTGCCGTAAATCATGCCAAGGCCAATCAGAAACAGAGCTGATGCCAACAAGTTAATGGTGACATAGTGAATGCCGAGTTGAAAACGCGCTTTGCCTTGGCCATGCAGTAACAAAACATAAGAGGCCATCAACAAAATTTCAAAGAATACGAACAGGTTAAATAAGTCGCCTGTCAGGAAGGCACCGGTTAAACCCATCAGTAGGAAATGGCACATGGCATGGAAATAACGGCCACGTTCATCCCATTCTTTACTGGCGAACCACATCACTGGAACAGCTAAGCCGTAGGTTAAAACCAGCATCAGGGCAGACAGTTGGTCGAGGACCAAAACAATACCAAATGGTGCAGCCCATTCACTCAGGTTATAAACACTGATTTGCCCTGAGCTGGCAAAGATCAGATAGTTGATCGCTGTAAATAAGCCCAACAGGCCAGAGGTATAACTGATGCCTCGACGCCAAGGTTGTCGCCAGTCTTGTGCTAAAGAACCTGATCCAGGATTGCCCAATAACACCAAAATAAAGGCGGTAATGGCAGGAATTAAAATACTAAAAATTGGGGTGTGTTCGGTCCAAAATTGGATGAGGTCATTCATTATGGCTCATCCTCACGTGGGTCAATTTGAGGTATTTCTTCTTTAGAGTCAACGTGGTCGGTTCCTGTTTCATAACGACTGCGTAAAGCCAGTTGTACAATAAACGCCGTGGTAGCAAAGCCAATCACAATTGCGGTTAACACCAAGGCTTGTGGCAAAGGGTCAGTGGCTTTGCTGGCTTCCGTGAGTACTGCGGGTGCATTAAGTTGAAGTCGCCCCATGGCAAATAAAAATAAATTGACGGCATATCCAATCATGGCCAAGCCAAGTACCACAGGAAAGGTACGGGCACGCAAAATCAGATAGATGCCTGTGGCAGTCAACAGACCAATAGCGGAGGCAAGTAACAGTTCTAAACTAATCATATTAATCCCCCTTTGGTACTGGACCAGACATACTAGAGTGACGCGAGTCCCCGAGTACTGAAATAAGTAGCATGGTTGCACCCACAACCGTGATATAAACCCCGACATCGAACAGTGCAGCTGTCGCTAAGTGCATTTCACCTAAGATCGGTGGCGACACATAAAAGTGTGCACTGGTGAGGAATGGACGTCCCCAGAACCATGCACCTAAGCCTGTTAATCCTGCAATGACCAGACCAGTTCCAATCCAGATTTCATACAAACGACCTGACTTGGCTTTGAGCAGCTGTTCCGCATGGTCTTGACCGAGTGCCATGTACTGAATAATCAAGGCCAAAGCGGTAATTAGACCTGCGATAAAACCGCCTCCAGGCAGATTGTGTCCACGCAGGAAGATATACAGACTGACCACCAAGGCAATCGGTAAAATCCAAGATGCAGTGATACGAAGCATCAATGGCGATGGATTAAAACGGTAACTGAGACCTTGGGTCATAGTCGTGCCGTGGGTACGCATACCATCCATTAGGCACAGCGCGCCAATGCCTGCAATGCCGAGGACGGTAATTTCACCGAAGGTATCGAAACCACGGAAATCGACTAAAATTACGTTGACCACGTTGGTACCGCCGCCTAATGGAATCGACTGCTGCATGAAGAACCATGAAATGGAGTTGTGATCACGGGTCAAGATGAGCCATGTGATCCATGCAATGCCGAGCCCGCCGCCAATCGCAATCAGGGCATCTCGCCAACGACGTGAGACACTCGACTCATAGGGAGTGAGCTGTGGTAAAAGCGATAAACTCATCAATAACAGTACGGTGGTGACTACATCGACGGTGATTTGTGTCAAGGCCAAATCAGGTGCAGAGAAGCAGATAAAGACCATAGTTACGACTAAACCAATCGCGCCACTGATCAATACCGCTTTAATCCGTTCGTGGTGGAACCACAACATCATCCAGCACGAAGAGAATAACAGTAGCCACAGGACAATCGCTAAAGCAGGGGCATGGGTGAGTTCACGGGTACCTGTGGTCAGTCCTTGTCCTAAAAATGGAAGTGAGACTATGGCAATACTGAAGATCACAATCCAAAGAATATAGCTTTGTAATTTACCGTTTTCAGTCCAGCGTTTAAATTTGCGCGAGTTGAGTAGGAGTGACTTCAGGAATAAGTCAAAGGCAACTCGACCTTGTAGACGACCTAGGTATGGATCGAGATCAATTTCTCGAATTTTGCCACCTTTCGCCAGACTGAAATAGAAAATCAGACCGCCAATCGATGCAATCAGGCTCATCAATAATGGCATGTTAAAACCATGCCATAGGGCAAGATGTGCGCCTTCAAAGTCCATCACTTGGGTGCTAGCGCGTGCTGTGCTATTGACGATATTTTCAACTAGTAGAGCAGGGAATAAGCCGACTAAAATACAGAGAATCGCCAGTAAAGTAGCGGGTGCACGCATGCCAAACGGCGGTTCATGTGCATCTTTGTTCGGAACTTGCTTGCCTAACGGGCCATCGAAGAAAACCCCATGCACCAAACGCACAGAGTAAGCCACTGCAAAAATCCCCGCTAGTGTCGCGACAATCGCCGAGCAGATGAGCACAGGACCAGACAGATTGCTGAGCAGTTCAGTAAAGAACATTTCTTTAGATAAGAAACCGTTGGTCAAGGGTACGCCAGCCATCGATGCTGCAGTGACCATCGTCAAAGTGGCCGTATAAGGCAACAGTTGCCATAACCCACTAAGCTTACGTAAATCACGTGTGCCTGACTCATGATCGATAATACCTGCGATCATGAACAGCGCTGCTTTAAAGGTGGCATGGTTAATAATATGGAAAATAGCCGCAGCCACAGCCAATGGTGATCCGATTCCCAAGAGACACATGATCAAGCCGAGATGGCTGATGGTTGAATAGGCCAATAAACCTTTCAGGTCTTCTTTAAAGATGGCAAAAAATGCAGCCATACACAGGGTAAATAAGCCAATAAAGGTGACCAAATTATGGAACAGTGCCGCACCTGCAAAAATGGGTAACAGTCGTGCCACCAAGAAAATGCCCGCTTTTACCATGGTTGCTGAGTGCAAATAAGCAGACACGGGGGTCGGGGCAGCCATCGCGTTGGGTAGCCAAAAATGGAATGGAAATTGCGCACTTTTGGTAAAAGCACCGAGTAAAATCAGCAGCAGCGTAGGAACAAATAAAGCATGGCTTTGAATCTGCGCTGTCATCGTCAAGATTTGATCAATCTCGTAGGTGCCTGTGATTTGGCCGAGCAAGATGAAACCACCTAGCATGGCTAATCCGCCCATACCCGTAATGGTCAATGCCATTCGTGAGCCACGTTGCGCCGCGTCGTAATTGCTCCAATAACCGACCAACAGAAAAGAGGAGATACTGGTCAGCTCCCAAAAAACGAGGAGTAAAATTAAATTATTGGAGAGTGAAATTCCGAGCATGGCTGCCATGAATAACATGAGCAGTAGATAGAGTTTGTTGAGAGAATTTTTTGGGCCTAAATAAAAATAGGCATAAATATAAATGAGCGTTCCGATGCCACTAATCAGTAAGGCAAAGAGGAGGCCTAATGCGTCTAGACGGAAGCTGAAGTCAATTCCAAGCTGCGGCAACCATGACCACGACTGCGTAATGACAGCGCCATTAAACACCTCTCGTGCTTGGGTCAGTAATAAGCCTAAACTTGTCATACTGACCCCAACAGCTGCGAAGGCGGTTAGCCTGCGTGAGCTCTGCTTCAGTAATGAGACAAGGGTTGTGCCAAGTATTAACGGTAACAATATAATAATCGGTAGCACACTCGTTTCCATTGTCGTGAATAGGTCAAAACCTATTGGTGAATCTCATCTTTCAAGGATTACAGGACTGCAAAGAGCAGCCCAAGAGTCTCAATCTTGAAAGCCAATGTGAAATTTAAAAATAATGAAGTTGTGTTGCGCAACTCATGAAGCGTTATAGCAAAATCCGATTTCAGTTGGAAATTTGCAAGTAAAACCGATCATATAACATGACTAAAACAACATCAATCTTTTTTGCGCTGACGCAAAACATTATACGCGTGATGGTTGTTTCTTGGTGGATGGCAGGTACTTTCTCAGTGCAAGAAATGTAAAAAAGCGACCATTGGTCGCCTGTTTTTGAGGGTTGAAATAGATATGCTTATGAAGCAGGCTAAGTTAATGGATTTGCCGATGAAGCATCATCTTCGGCACTGAGTAAAGTAATCAAATGCTGTTGCTGTTCGGGAGAGAGTTGCTGCTGTATTTGTGTGAATAATTCAGCCACACTTAAATCTTGGGGTTCAGCCGCAATCGGTTCGGTGCTTCCACTCGTCGCTTCATGATTGGCAAGGTTTTGGTAAATCACATCGAACTGGTGTTGCAGTGGTTCGAGTTGGATCGGACTTAATTGCTTATTTTCCAGTTTGAGGCATTGAAACTCACTGGCTTGTTCCAGCAACTCACTTCGGTTGCCTGAGGCGATAATTTGTAGTCGAGGAAAAGCCTGATTTAAACGTTTTAAAATGACTTGCGCCATATTTTGATCCAATTGATGATCAATCGCATCAATCAACAGTACGCCGTCACCTTCTAAACAAGGGAACAGGCTTTCAGGGTTGAGTAGGCATAAACGTCGCACAATATCGCCAACAAGCGCTACCCAGTTACGAATACTATTGGACAGCTGTTGATAGAGCATGCTGTTGCCATGGTAGCGCACCATCAGTTGTAACTTGGGATGATATTGCAGATAAAGATCTTCTATTTCGGGCAGAACGGTTGCTAACGCTTGCTTGAGCGCTTGTAGGCTGGGTGACTGGATGTGTGCTTGAGCCTGAGCCAGTTTATAGCTTAAGGGGATATCGGGTGGTATGCTTTTAGGCTGATGTAATATCGTTTGTAAAAACTGCGCAGTTTGCGCATTTTCAATATCGCTGATTTCACGAAACCACTCAAAGAAGCGCGCAAAGGTGGTATAGGGAATAGCTGAAATTTCATAGGCATGTGCATGTTGGAAAATCAGGGGATTATTCTTGCTGAGAATATTCATCTCATTGACAAAACGTTCCGCAGGATAATATGCAATCAATGGCAAACCTTGCAGCGGATCTTGTAACGTTGCCTGCTGATATAGATTGACCAGTTGTTCGAGTTCTAATGTTTCAACTCGACTGATGCCAATGCCTTGTTGGTTTAAGGTTTTGTAGAGTTGCCATGTATAGGGTTCGGGAGCAGTATCGGCTGCCGTAGGTTTGAGAGCATACAGCTCAGCGGGCACAGCAACTTGAATATCAATTTTGGACTGTAGGCGGTTCAGCATAATATCGTGATCTAACATCACCACACCTGCAGAGCGTAAATCTTTATAACGGGCCGCAAACCAAGTCAGAGCCTGATAGCTAAAACGTAAGATCGAGGTCTTGCCTGAGGCTTGATCGCCTAAAATTAAAGTGACGGGTTTATCGTGATAAGAAAAATCGACTTTAAGGTCAGCAAAATGCAGGATGTGTTTCAGGTGAATCGATTGAATTTTCATAGAACACCCGCAGCGGTTGTGACTATTTTTACATTCGACTATCCAACAACTTTACGTAATGAGCTTGGCATTTGTTTTTTCAGCTGTTGCATCAGGTCGTAAATGTGATGGATATTTAAACTTACTTTAGCACGTGTACAGGCCACGTAAAGCAGTCTTAACTCTTCATCACTAATTTTATGGTCTTTGTCGTTGACCTTAAACTGATAATCATCTTCGATGTGAACGCGGTTCCACTCTAGGCCTTTGGCTTTGTGTGCGGTGGAAATAATATAATCCGCTTGTTCAATCGGCGTAATCTTCGCGAGGGCTTTTTTGAGTGGATCGGTGCCATGATCATCCACCAATTTTACTAAAGGCTTGATGTCGCTGCCGTCATTGGTTTCGCAGTATTCATGTACATCATGCCAAGAATTAAACCAGGCCAGTTCAGGCACATCGGTGACGCGCTTACCTTGTTTCAACATCGCTGCGGCATCGACAAAGCGGTTCAGTTTGACATGGTCGGCTTGTAAGCTGACTTTGTCGCCATGGACCAATCCTGAGAGTAACAGTTCCATAGCGCGCGCATTGGTGCGACATAAAATCGCATCGCGCATTTTGGTATGAGGTTTGTTGACCACTTTGGAGTTGAGCAGAGGGTTGCCCATGAGCGGCACGGTTTCATTCAAGGCGCCTAAAATAGCATTGGCATGCAATGCAATCTCTTCACCAAAACGAAACGAGGTGGTAAGGCGTGACTCAGGCAAAGGCAGTTGTTGCATGGCATTGACTGCGCCGCGCCATGCATAAATTTGTTGGTGTGCATCTCCGACATAGATCACTTGTGTATTACGCTGTTTCAGTAAGATGCCCAACATCAGTGGGTCAGCATCTTGTGCTTCATCAAACAACACATAGTCACTTGGGATATTGGGTTCAGACAACGCCCACAGTTTTAAATAAATATCATGACCAATCCCAGCCTGATGGTTGGGATCGATGGACTCTAACCAACGTCGCTCAATGGCAGGGTAGAGGTGTTTTTGTAGTGAATCGATATCATCGGGATGTAACCAACTCGGTGCTTGTAAATGTCGCGGTGCAGGATACTGAGAACTGGTTGAACAGAAGTGACTCACAGCATTCGCCACAAGGCTGGCCAAGCGTGAGGGCATCAATACATATTTTTCATAACGTCCGCCCATCATCCGTCTTAAGGTGATGGGTTCAAGGCGGTATTCTTTGGCGATAAAACTCGGACTTAAACGAGGCAGACGAAGTTTGTCCGTTACTCCACGTGGAACACTGCGAAAAGCAAGCGAGTGAAAGGTTCGGCAGTCGACATTGCCATGAAACTTCATTTGCGCTTCGCTGGCAATGGCTTTGTTGAACGCTAAATACATGCCTCGTCTTTGCGGCATAGCATCGCTAATCATTTGCAGTGTGGTGGTTTTACCTGTGCCTGCGTAGGCAATTACTTTAAACGATTTGCCCAGACGCGCGTTATCAATGGCAATGGCTTGCTCATAAGTCGCGCTCGGTTTGATGATATTCGACACAGGCAATAAACTTAGTGGCTGCGGTTGGCTTTTTCAAGCAAACCAGAAAGCCCTTGACGACGTGCCAATTCATTGAGAACCAATTGAGGGTCTAAGTCGAAATAACCTAAAACCACAATCGTATGGAACCAAAGATCCGCCACTTCATAAATCAAATCATTTTTATGATCTTCATTGGCTTCAGACTTAAAGTCTTTCGCGGCAATCACAGTCTCGATGGCTTCTTCACCGACTTTTTCTAAAATTTTGTTGAGACCTTTGTGGTACAGCTTTGCAACATAAGACGAGTCTGGATCCGCTGCTTTACGCTCAGCCATCATTTGGCCGAGGTAAGACAAAACTTCAACTTGCTCAGACTGCGCCGTTGAGGCATTCATCGCCAATGTATGTGGATTGGTTGATTTTTCACCATAAATCGCGTTCGGGTCTTTGAGCTGTGCATCCACAATTTCCCAGCCATTTGGCGTGAGTTTACGGTAGAAGCACGATTCGCGACCTGTATGACAGGCAATTCCGCCGTGCTGTGCAATTTGCAGCACAATTACATCGGCATCGCAGTCGAGACGAATTTCATGTACGGTTTGAAAATGCCCAGATTCTTCGCCTTTGTGCCATAATTTGTTGCGTGAACGAGAGAAATACACGGCTTGGTTTTTCTCAGCCGTCAAAGCCAAAGCTTCACGGTTCATCCATGCAACCATCAAGACACGTCCCGTTTGGTGATGCTGTGCAATGGCAGGGACTAAACCTTGTTCGTTAAATTTTACTTCATCGAGCCATTGCAAATTGTTCATAAGATTTCACCAAGCGAATAAATATTGAGAGTGTTACGATGTTAACGTAGCGCGCTATAGTCTACGTGATTTAAACAGAATAGAGGAGAAACTTTCTACAGTTATCTCACAGCGGCTTAATTGATATATTTTAGAAATTCAACCATCAGTCACCCATCCAAAGCGGATGACGATGATTGTCATCGCATTCTACACAGAATGATTGTTTTGTTTTGCAATATCCCGATAGTTCATTTGACTGAACATGCCTAATTTTAAACCTGAAATTGTCACCGCCATTTCTTTACGGAAATAGGGAATTCGATACATCCAAGCAAAGCTTAAATCTCGTAAACCACCTGCCCACCATAGGTCAGATTGGTAAAGTGGTGTAAGTAAACGACTTAAAAATTGATAGAACGCCGTCGAACTTTGACGGTGTTGATGATAAGTTTGCCAGAGTTGAACATAATCAAGGGCTGCATTTTTTCTTGCGCTTTGAACCGCTTGTCCCAAAGCCCATGCATCTAAAAGGGCCATATTTGCACCTTGCCCCAGTTGTGGACTCATCGCATGTGCTGCATCACCCATGACACCGATACGACCCTCACCAAACTTAGACAGTACTACATCACGATAATTTGCAGTTAACCATTGTGATTTTTGTTCAGGCTGGGCAATGACTTGTTCTAACCAATCCGCAGCAGGTTTCCAACGCTTAGACACTTGGTTTAACCAGTCTGAGTGAGCTTGTGAATTGTGTAGAAAGTTATTTAGCTGATGGCTGGGAAGACTCCAAAAAATACTCGACAGTCTTTGCTTGGGTTCATGTGGCACTGTACCTGTCGGTAAGATGCCCATCATCATTTTAGAGCGATCATGAAACTGATGTAAAATTTCTGTATCTAATTCAATACATTCGGGAACAATTGTCCATTTGGCTCCCCAAGGATAAGCTTGATCAACCTTTACCCATTCTTTCGGTCTTAAAAGACTGCGTGCGCCATTGGCAATGATCACCGCATCAAAAGCTTGATCAAATGATTCACCATCTTTTGTACCCAAAACACGCACTTGATTGGATGTTTCTTCTAATGTTTGAATGTCGGTATTCATTTGCCAAGTAATCAGTTCGGAATATTCACGGCATTTATTTTCTAAAACATGACATAACGTTGCTCGATGGATACCGACACCATAAAAATCAGGATGCGCTTGTTGATAATGACTATTGACCAGTAAATTTCCACTCGGTAACTGACCTTTGAGCCCAGTGACTTTTGCACCCAGTCTTAAAACCTCATCTAAAAGGCCTAAATGCTCAAAAACAGCTAAACCAGAAGGCTGTAGTAACAGTCCTGCGCCGACAGGTTCGAGTTCTGAGGCTTTCTCTAAAATACTGACTTGAATATTTTGTCGAGCCAGTAAAATCGCAGTGGCTAACCCTGCGGTTCCAGCACCGATGATGGCGAAGTGGGGCGGGTGATTAGGAATCATAGATCGAATGATTTAACCATTGTCTAAAATGAATGCGTAACGAATATCATCAGATTTTTTTAATTGGTCGATGTTGATTTGAATGAAATCTTCTAACGAGCTTGCAATCACATTTTTTCCACGATTCATTTTGTAATTCAATAATTTGACCATATTGCCCTTGTTCACTAGGATCAAGATCAATCATTAAATAATCACCATTTCTCCCTTCTGCAAACGGAATCCAGTTGGGATTGGTATAGTCACTTATTTTTGTTCGAACATCATAATTTGGGTAATTCGAGTGATCGAGATTTTCTCCAGTATTGAGTTCAACATTATGTTGCCAATGCTTATAAATATCTTCAAAAGGCAGTAAATCGTAATTCCAGCCCTTCACAAAAAAAGTAAAGATAGCTGTAACCGGATTCCAATACACATTATGAACTTTATAAAAACTGGTTAAAACTTCAGGCATATGCATCTCATTTTGCATGTGGATTTCCTGAATGTCTTGACGCTGTATACCGTGCTTTAAATTATAATAATTATTGTGTTGGGGAACGATACTATGAATTGCATTGAGCCAATTTGACCATAGGATTTGAAAATGGGCATATTTTGGAGCTAAGGCTAAGGGTTCTGGTATTTCAGATTTAATATAGGCTGAGAAACTAATCCCATCGATTTGCTGGTTTTTTAAATCGCCATGAAACCATGCATAAACGTCATGTGCAACTAAGGCTTTGTTGCGGTCGCCTTCATAAATAGGAATACGTAACTCAGGATGTTTAAAAAAATAAGAGATTGCTTCATGTTGGCCATAATGGAATTGTCCCTTAAAGGCATGTTTTGGAGCGGCATCATTTTCTCGATGTTTAAATGAAACATCAATTGTATCAATAAGATGATCTTGTTTAGCATAGGCTGTGATACCAAGTTCATCCCAAACATAGATTGTATTGGTTTCGCAGTTTAAAACCCGATGCGTTGTATCCAGTACAGAAATCAATTTTTCTGTTGGAATGGGGAAGTTAAGGGGGCGTTGGTTTAATAAAAAAGTATTTTCATTTAAATTAATTGTTAGCATAGAAAAAATGTAATCTCGATTTTTCTTTATTTGGTCAGATTAAACAAGATTACATTCATGCGCAAATTTTGTTTATAAATCTTGTATGACCTGTGCAAAATGCTGTTTTTCCACTATTTCCAAGAACTCATCACCTAAGCGCTGACTTTCAGAAATACATTGGTTCCACATTTGAATGCGCTGTTTTTGGTCGAGCCCTTTGAGTGTGAAATCTTTACGATCGGGCAGGCGTCCTAAAGGTAAGCTCTGTAAATAGTCTTGGGATGGGGACAATAGCAGCGTACGGGCTTGATTTTCAGGATTGGCGTGACGTTTAAACAGCTTATCAAACCAACCGGGCGTAATGCTGTCCGTAAAGTGTGGATAAAGCACAATGCCTTGACTCTCAAAAGGCAGATCGATGTGATAGTCAATCAGACCACCATCACGATAACTGCCTTGTGGTGCATCTGGAATATCACGAATCGCGGCCATCACGCCTGGAATAGAGGCTGAGGCAATCAACCAAGGCAGAACGTTTGCAGCGGTGAGGCTGTGATAATGAGTGAGGAAATCATCTTCTACTTTAAATTGTTTGCCATTGCTGGGCTGACTAATCACTCGTTGCATAAAGTGGCGACTATGCTTTCGCGCAACAGCGGTTGTGCCGATGATACCTGCCACAGAAGCTAAGAGCGGGAGAACTTGGTCACTTTGGAAGATGTGTTGAGCCTTAATCGACAGTACCGCGAGGTGGTAATCGGGATGATTGACCAATTCCGCTTCTTTGCCTTGCACCAAGTCGAGCAGCATGCCACGGCAAATATCACTGACTTCTTGACGCTGCATTTTTTTGTCAAAATAGAGATTGGTATAGAGTTCACCTAAACGTTCGGTACCTGCTTTTGCACCGTGCGCTAAGATGCTGGCAAAGCGCCAACTGCCAATGGACGAACCAATCAAAGTCCGTCTTTGCGGCGCACGAGCAAAGAATTCACCAAAAATAGCTTGGTCTAAACCTTGAATCCCGATCCCTTTGGGCCCACCTGCGGCACCGGGTACAATATCGACCTGCTCAGCTTGTAAGCCTTCGCTTTGAATGAGTTGACGTGCTAATTTACCTGCACGAATGCTTAAAGCTGGAGGGTGTTTATGCAGGATTTGAGTCATCGTGATCATTCAAAATAGACAATATGTATTGTCATTTTAACTGGTGAGAGAATGAGCGCATTGGCAAAAGTGATCCAAGAATGACTTGGGAGTCACTTCCGACATAAAACCTAAACATAAAAAAGCCTGAGAGACTCAGGCTTTTAATACAGCAGAAAGCGTCTATTTAAACACGCGCCACACCGCCAGTAAGCTGGTGAGTACAATTAAAATCACTGAAATAAACCAAGGCGAGATAATCGCAATCGACAGCAAAATGGCCATGAGACTGCCAAAAATCCAACTGCGTTTTTGCTGATGCTCCATTTGTAGGCGCATACTTTGCAGTTCATTGAGCTGTTTAGCATGCCAAGCTGATTGGTTTTTGAGACCATTTAAGCTATCGACCAACAGCGTTGGGAAGTCTTGTGCCCCTAAAAGTAAATCTGGAATTTTTTGTCCCAGCTCTTTTAGGTTCTTTTGTGGATTCATTTGCGCTTTGATCCAATCGGTCAGGATTGGCTTTGCCAAACTCCAAATGTCCAGCTCTGGGTAAAGGTCTGTACCTAAACCCTCAACATGCACGAGGGTTTTAAGCAGCAGCATCAGCTGTGGTGGAATTTCCAAATGGAAGCGTCGTGCAATATCCATCACTTGAATCAAAATGCCCGCGAAGTCCAATTCATGCATAGGTTTGGACACCATTGGCCCGACCGTGCGACGCATTTCACGTGCTAGTGCATCTTGGTCTGTGCCCGGTGGAATCCAACCAGCTTGATGCACGATTTGAATCAGTTGCATAAAGTCGCTGTTCATGACCGCAAGCAGCATACGCGCCACGGTCATTTGGTCGTGCTTCGACAACTCACCCATAATGGCACAGTCTAGTGCAATATAGCGGGGTTGGCTTGGGTTTAGGGTTTCAACGAAGACATTGCCCGGATGCATGTCGGCATGGAAAAAGTTGTCACGGAAGACTTGGGTAAAGAAAATGGTTAAGCCTTTTTCCGCCAGATCTTTACGATCCATTCCCAGCTTTTCAAAGGTTTCAATGTCTGAAATGGGAACGCCCGTAATGCGTTCGGCCACCATCACGTCTTTGCTATCCATATAGACTTCAGGCACATACATCATGCTTGAGCCTGTAAAATAATGGCGCATACGACGGGTATTGTCGGCTTCTAAAGTCAAATCCAGTTCATTTAAAATGACCTGACGATAGTCCTGAATAATTTCAGATAAGTGCAGTGCACGCGCGGCTTCTAGGCGTTTTTCTAGAAAATCACCTAGCCATTCTAAAATTTCAAAGTCTTGTAAAATTTGACTACGAATAGCGGGACGGGTGACTTTCACCACCACTTCGCGACCATCATGTAAAGCGGCCGTATGTACTTGAGCAATCGAGGCTGCTGCCAAGGGTTGTTCGTCGAAGCGAGCAAACAGCGTGTTTACATCGGCTTTCAGTGAGTCTTGAATGCGTATTTTCGCCACATCAGAACCAAACGGTTTGACACGGTCTTGGAGTAAAACCAGTTGTTGTAACACTTCAGGTGGAATTAGGTCACGACGAGTAGACAGTAGTTGTCCCATTTTAATCGCCAGTGGTCCCATTTCCTCTAAAGCTTGTTTGAGCTTCAGTGGATTTTTTCGTTCACGACTGGACCATGCCGCAGGGTGCATACGAATTACACCCAGCGCATGGCGCGCTTTTTCAGGCAATTCTTCCGCAGGAAACAACGTGTCGAGTCTATAGTGCGCGGCAATGCGCCAAAGTTCGAGTAAACGTGAAACGTGCGGAATCATATATGTAAATACCTAGTTTTGAGTTGAGTCTTGAGTGTCAATCTGTGCTTGAAGCTGTTGAATTTTGGCTTCGGCACGATCTAAGTTTTGATTAAAAATACGGGTGTCTTGATGCAGATCATCCATTTGCCAACGTGGGGCAAATAGACCACTGTCTTCTTTCAAGGCATCTTCAGCAAAGAAAAAATGACTTTGTAAGGCCTGTTTGATGTGTTTTGGGGCCAGCTGAATTTTAGCCAATTCATGCGCCAAACTTGGGCCAATCCATGGGCTTAAATACGCAGCCAAGTCAGGCTCAGCGTGTTGCATAATCCGTTGAATATCCTGTAGAAGGTGATAATCACCTTGGAGCGGGATATTGCCGATATCATCCGCCAGTAATAGCTTGAGCAGCTCAACCACATTGGCCACCGTTAAAGTTGCGGTTGCTGGGGTGTGAGACTGAGTTTGGTCAAAAGGGCGTTGTTCGAAAATGGACGCTGTTTCACTATGCCCCGTAACGGTAGGTTCTAAGCGCACTTTAGCTTGATCAAAGAACACATCTACAGACAGTTGTGGGGATGCGATCACCACACGTAACATCTTGCCTTGTAGTTCATTGAGCTGGATGCGAGTGATCGCATCCAAATTAATCACATGATGAATTAATCGTTCAACTGCACCGAGTGCCAGAATCGACCACATAATTTGCCCTTAAACGTTTAATTTTAAAGTTTAAAACCACGGTGTACAGCAACGATACCGCCTGTCAGGTTATGATAGTCGCAGTTTTGGAAGCCTGCATTTTCCATCATACCTTTCAATGTACGTTGGTCGGGGTGCATACGAATGGACTCGGCTAAATATTTATAGCTTTCTGAGTCATTGGCAATGATTTTGCCCATGATCGGCAGTGCGGTGAACGAATATAGATCGTACAGTTTTGAAAAAGGCTCAAACACAGGTTTAGAGAACTCTAATACCAGTAGGCGACCACCTGGCTTAAGCACGCGGTACATCGCTGCAAGTGCTGCATCTTTATCGGTCACATTACGTAGACCAAATGAGATCGTGAGTAGGTCAAAGCTGTTGTCTTCAAATGGCTCTAAGGTTTCAGCATTGGCTAATACGAAATCAACATTGGTACATCCAGCATCAATCAGGCGGTCACGGCCAACATTGAGCATGGATTCGTTAATGTCTGAAAGTACTACATGACCTGTAGGGCCAACTTCGCGGCTAAACACTTTAGCCAAGTCGCCTGTCCCGCCAGCAATATCTAATACGCGTTGACCACGACGTACCCCTGACATATTGATCGCAAAGCGTTTCCATAGACGGTGAATACCAAAAGACATCAAGTCATTCATAATGTCGTATTTGCTGGCAACCGAGTGGAAAACTTCCG
>ERZ650302.785-NODE-785-length-17867-cov-10.784696_pt1 | contig 17867 bp, 22 predicted proteins | sample MGYA00376238_ERZ650302 | MGnify/ENA primary metagenome ERZ650302 (study PRJEB26733, sample SAMN07839298) | wastewater metagenome | biome: urban; feature: wastewater treatment plant; material: waste water | place: USA: North Carolina | collected 2016-04-28 ... | reverse complement strand
AAAACACACATAGCCAATGCATTGGGTTACCGGCTGATTGAGCAAGGCATACGCTCAAATCTATATCTTTAATGCGTAGTTGTAATAACTCTGTCAATCTCATGCCTGTGCCATAGAGCATTTTAGCCATTAACAGATGAATACCTGATAAATGTTTAAAAACGGACTGAACCTCTAGGTGTGTTAATGCTACAGGTAATCTTTTGGGTTTATTGGGTCGATTTAATTCTAGTAACCAAGGTAGCCCTACGCCAAGTACCTCCTTATATAAGAAAAGTAATGCTGAAAGTGCTTGATGATGTGTAGATTGTGAAACATTTCCCACGTTCACCAAATGTGACAGATAAGATTCCACTTCCAATCGACCCATCTCTTGTGGATGACGCATTTGATGAAAAATTACATAGCGTTTTATCCAACCACAATACGCTTGCTCAGTTCGATAACTCATATGCTTATAGCGTATACGTTGTCTAACTAAATCGAATAGTTTTGGGTGCTGAGTTGTCATCATATTATCCTTGTTATTTTTTTTGTTTAATGATAATTTTAGTTTAAATAAATCAATGCTTTTTGTTGTATTTTTAATCAAATAGGTGTCTTATGCAGCAAGTTTTTTTTCATCTTATGTGTCACCTCTGCCGCATAAGAGTAGTTGGGCGTCTTCATCCAATCTGTGAGGCTTTCATCCAATGAAGAAAGCAATCCTTCTCGTTGTGTCTCATGTGTGCGTTCTCGCGGCGGGCTTCGCGCTTGGTGTCTATGCGCTTCCTATCCTTACCGCCCCTACTGCACCCACGCTAGCCGAAACCTCGCTAGCAGCGAGCCAAAGCATCTACAAGGGGGAGTTCCGGCGCGACCTCAAAGACAGTGACGCCCTCCATTGGGGGCAAGGCACAGTGAACGTGGGCTCAAAGAGCATTGCGTTCACCGGCAAGCTAGCGCCTGGCCCTGACTACAAGCTCTACCTATCTCCTGAGTTCGTGGAAACGGAAAAAGACTTTGCACGTCTGAAGCCGCAGATGAAACGCATAGGCGATGTTCGTACCTTCGAGAACTTCGTGGTTCCTGTGCCTGAATCAATAGACGTCTCGCAGTACAAAGCCGTCATCGTCTGGTGTGAGTCTTTCTCACAGTTCATTACTGCCGCTGAATACAGGTAGTCCATGCTCAGTGCAAAGACGCCCAACACTTCCATCGAGAGGGACGTCCAAGGGCTGTCGCCCTCGGCCGCCCCTCATGTCAAACGTTAAATAGACGCTTCGCGTCCATTTAATGTTGCGCGAGTTGTTCCCGATGAAATGTCAGCGTCGCTGCGCGCCACCTAACAACTCATCGGAGCGCACTGCTCGCAAATTTAAGCTACACTTCGTGCAGAAAATTTTATTCACTGGTGCTCAACTCGCGCAACATTAGGTGCCACACACACAGATTTCCGGGAGCTGAAATGACACTCATAAAGTCGCCTGTTGCGCGAGCAACAATGCTCATCCGCAGACCCGTCGAGGAGGTGTTCAATGCCTTCGTCGATCCCACCGTGACCACCAGATTTTGGTTTAGTCGTTCCAGTGGGCAACTAGCTCCCGGTAAGACAGTAACCTGGTACTGGGATCAATACGGCGTCTCGGGGGAAGTTACGGTCACGGCGCTGGAGAAGAACCAAAGAATTGCCATTGAATGGCCCACGCCTGTTGAATGGACTTTTACGCCTAAAGGCAATGACACAACATTTGTTTCTATCGTCGCCTCAGGCTTCACAGGAACCGATGATGAAAAGGTTGCGCAGGCACTGGATTCCACTGAAGGATTCAATCTCGTAATCTCTGCCTGCAAGGCATTGCTTGAGCACGGAATTGATCTTCAGCTTATCTCTGACAAAAACCCTGATGCCGCCGTCAGTGGCACCTAACAATTCATTCAAGCCGACGCCGCTTCGCGGCGCGGCTTAACTCAGGTGTTAGATTACTTTTATGTCACATCTAGAGTCACTTATCGTTGAATACCTTGATTGGCAAGGCTATCTCGTTCGCAGAAATACTAAAGTCGGACGATTGAAGCATGGTGGATGGGAAATGGAACTTGATGTCATAGGCTTCAATCCCCACAGCGGTGATCTTGTTCACTATGAACCATCTGTAGATGCCCATACTTGGGAAACTAGAGAAATGAGATACAAGAAGAAATTTGATGCCGCTAGAAAGCTCATCTTCTTGGAGGTTTTTTCTTGGCTACCGCCAGAAACACCACTACGTCAAATTGCCGTATTCCCATCACACCCGAAAGATAGGCACACTATTGCTGGCGCTCAGATTTTATCCATTGATGAGCTAATGGCAGAGATTCGCTCAAAAATTATTGGGTGTGGCGTCATGAGGAGCAACGCACTATCTGAGAATTATCCACTCCTGCGTGTGCTGCAACTATCGCACTGTGGGTACAACAAAGTAATCTAACAACTCATTTAAGGCGGACGCTTCGCGCCGCCTTAACCCCAACTTTATAATTTGAAGATCTCACAATCTTGAAAAACAAAGCCGCTATAAAAGCGGCTTTGTCAAAAAATTTGGATAAATCTAATCACTCATCATCCAACATCGACTGGCTCATACCAACAGTATTAAACCCTGCATCGACATATAAAATTTCACCAGTAATACCCGAAGCCCACGGCGAACATAGGAATAATGCAGCATTGCCTACTTCTTCTATCGTGACATTACGTTTTAACGGCGCGATTTTTTCATTCACATCCAACATTTTACGGAATGATTTGATACCAGATGCAGCCAAAGTACGAATTGGGCCAGCAGAGATCGCATTCACACGAATCCCCTCTTTACCCAAGCTTAGCGCTAAATAACGAACACCCGCTTCTAAAGATGCTTTTGCCATACCCATCACGTTATAATTTGGCATCACACGCTCAGAACCTTGATAAGTCAAAGTCAATAAACAACCCTTACGTGCTTGTAATAATGGTTTTGCCGCACGAGCCATCGCGACAAAACTATAGGCACTAATATCATGTGCAATTTTAAAACCGTCACGATCCGTTACGTCGGTAAAGTCACCATCTAGCGTATGTGCAGGTGCAAAACCAATCGAATGCACAACACCATCTAAACCATCCCAGTGTTTTGCTAACTCAACAAAAGTATTGTCAATTTCTGCATCAATCGCTACATCACAAGGGAAAACCAGATTTGAACCAAACTGTGCTGCAAAGTCATCAACACGTTTTTTTAGCTTTTCATTTGGATAAGTAAATGCTAACTCTGCGCCTTCACGGTGTAATGCTGCCGCAATACCGAAAGCAATTGATAATTTACTTGCAATACCAGCGATTAAAAAACGCTTACCAGCTAAAAGTCCTTGTGACATCTTATTCTCACTCGAAAAATTTTCACCACATCATGCCAACATTCCTGATTTTTCGGAATTGCATAATCCACCTTTTTTACAATCTTGCATAAAAAAATCGCCTTCATATGAAGACGATTTATGTTTTATATCAATTTAAATTTAATCATCACCTTGAATTAGGCTTAATAAGCGCATGAATGAATAGTACATCCATACCAAGGTTGCCAATAGGGCGATGCCACACACCCATTCAAACGCTTTAGGCGCACGCTGTGCCGCGGCACTCTCAATCAGGTCAAAATCCAGAATCAGGTTGAGTGAGGCAATCACCGCAACAAAGGCGGCAAAACCAATACCCAACCAATTGCTTTCAAAAATATAAGGAATGCTTGAGCCAAATACCAAACGTAGAATGATCTGCACCACAAAAACCAGCGCAATGGCAATAGTGGCTGAAATTACAACCGCCTTGAATTTTTCGGTGGCACGGATAATCTGGAATTTATACAGCCCAAATAACACCAGTGTGGTTACAAAAGTGGCAAGCAATGCCTGTAAAGGAACACCAGGGAATTTCAACTGGAAAATAAAGGAGATGCCACCTAAGAAAGCTCCCTCAAACAAGGCATAGGGAATCGCCAAAGCTGGTGCGGTATTGGTTTTAAATGTCGTGATCAAGGCCAGAATAAAACTACCCACAGCCCCGACAATCGCGGCCGCATAGGCAATGGACAGGTTTGCAGTGATGGCACAATAGAAAAACAATGCGATACCTAAAACAGCGGCAATCACAGTTAAAAGCACTGACTTCTGAATTGCCCCCTGAATGGTCATTGGTTCAGCCAAATCGCTGTAGCTTTCCACCCGGGTTAAAATAGGATTATGACTTTGCATGTACACTCTCTTTTTATAGTTGGCAATAAAAAACCGAGTTTAAGCGATTTTTTGATCAGGCCCAAATCTTTTATTCACATAAAAAAAGGAGCTGATGCCCCTTAATTTATTTATTCATAATAAAAAAGTATTCACGGTAATATTTTAATTCAGCAATCGAATCACGAATATCATCCATTGCCAAGTGTGAAGCATTTTTCTTGAGACCACTCATGATTTCAGGTCTCCAGCGCTTCGCCAGTTCCTTGACTGAAGATACATCCAGATTGCGGTAATGAAAAAACTGTTCCAGTTCAGGCATTAAACGATGCAGGAAACGGCGATCCTGACAAATCGAGTTGCCACACATGGGTGATGATTTTGGATTGACCCATTTTTTCAGAAATTCCAGCGTTTGCTGCTCTACATCCTGAGCGGTGAGTTTACTGCGGCGCACCCGTTCAATCAGTCCCGACTGTCCATGCTGCTTGGTATTCCACTCATCCATTGCGTTCAGGATCAGGTCAGATTGATGTACAGCCAAAACAGGCCCTTCAGCCAGAATATTTAAATGGTCATCTGTAATAATGGTTGCGATTTCAATGATCTTGTCGTTATCGGTATCAAGGCCTGTCATTTCCAGGTCGATCCAGATTAATCGTGTATCAGGGGTACTGCTCATGAATGCTGATTCTAAAGTGCTTAAAAACATCAATAGTAGCAAATTAATTACATCTTGGCTGTAATTCCATAGCGGCTTCATGCTATTTTTGCGGTCTTCAACATGTGGATTTTCTGGGATATGAATGGCTTTAATTCGTAAGCGTCGTTTAACCGAGCAACAGCAGCGCCGTATTGAAAAACAGCATAAATCGCGTCAGGATGATATTGACACGTCGCAGGATTTAGATGGGCTGGTTGTTCAGCATTATGGCCGTCAACTCGAAGTACAAGCCCTGTCCATACCTGAACAGCACCCTGAAAAACCACAGGTGGCAGAGGGCGAACCTGAACCATTCTGGAAACCGATTGAACTGGACAGTATTTGGCGCTGTCATACCCGTACCAACCTGGAGTTGCTGGTGACGGGTGACCGTGTGAAATGGCAGGCCGACCCAAATACAGGCCTGGGGATTATCACTGCGATTTATCCAAGACAATCATTATTGACCCGCCCAGACCGCTACCACAAGGTAAAACCCGTTGCCGCCAATATCAGCCTGATTGTGATTGTGTTCGCACCACTGCCAGAACCCGCACCAACACTGATTGACCGTTATCTGGTCGCCTGTGCCGATGCCAACATTCCTGCATTGCTGGTACTGAACAAATCAGACCTGCTCACTGAAAATGACCCAATCCTAACCATGCTCAGTGAATATGAAGCTCTGGGTTATGAAACCCTGATCTGTCATGCCCAAGGTGATTTATCCGCACTTTCAGCACGAATCGACAATGAAACGGTTGCATTTGTTGGTCAGTCAGGCGTGGGTAAAAGCTCATTGATTAACACCATTGTTCCAGATGCGGCACAGAAGACCAATGTCATTTCCGAAAACTCGGCACTGGGACAACACACCACCACCTCAACCCGTTTGATTAAATTTGGAACAAACGGCGCACTGATTGACTCCCCAGGAATCCGTGAATTTGGTCTGTGGCATTTGAGCCTGGAAAAGGTGCGAACAGGTTTTCCTGAGATTGAAACCCATCTGGGCCATTGCCAGTTCCGTAACTGCACCCATAGCCATGAGAAAAATTGTGCCTTAAAACAGGCAGTTGATGCAGGTGAGATTTTACCAAGACGTTTGGACAGCTATCTACGCCTAATGGATGAAATTCAGGAAGCCCAGCAAAAAAGTTAGTTTTCTTGGGTTTTTACCCTTGAACTAACATTTTTGATCACCATAGAGATAAGTTATACTCAGGGTCAATTTTGATTTTAACTTTAGGTGACTTGTGGAACGCTGGTTAGAGTTTATGGGGAACCACCCCTTTTTGTTTGGTACGCTCGGCGTGCTCATCGTGCTGTTCTTCATTTTAGAGGGTCAGCGCAATGGTCGTAAAATTTCACCACAATCACTCGGTATTTTGGTCAAGGCAAAAAATGCCATGCTGATCGATCTACGGGATGCTAAGGATTTCCGTGATGGCCACATCAGTGGCAGCCGCAACATTCCATACAGCCAAATCACAACTCATGTTGATGAATTAAAAGCAAGTGACCGTCCATTGGTGTTTATTTGCAACCTAGGGCAAGTTGCAGGCTCCGCATTGCAGAAAGTCGGCCATGCCGACAGCTACCGTCTAGATGGTGGTGTCAGCAATTGGAAAGCCCAGGGCTTACCCTTAGTTAAAAGCAAAACCAAAGCTTAAGGAGAAATAAAATGACCGATACCAACGTCACCATTTATTCAACGCTTTCTTGCCCATATTGTGTGAGAGCAAAACAGCTCCTTGAGCGTAAGGGTGTTGCCTATAAGGAAATTAACCTTTCCAATGAGGCGCCTGAAGTTCGTATTGAGTTAATGCAACGTACCAATCACCGTACCGTGCCTCAAATTTTTATCAAAGACCAGTTTATCGGTGGTTTTGACCAACTTTATGCCTTAGAGCGTGAAGGGAAACTCGACCAATTATTAGCTTAACAACAATAGATTTTTATTAAGCTTATAAAACCCCTTTTGCTTTTCCCCCTTTTTAAGGGGGAATTAAAGGGGGTTAATAAAAATCTATCAACACACTCCACGATTTAAGGAAAAACAATGAGCGAAGAACAAGTTCAACCACAACTCGCGTTAGAACGTATTTACACCAAAGATATTTCTTTTGAAGTTCCAGGGGCACAGGTATTTACCAAGCAGTGGCAGCCAGAACTCAACATCAATTTATCTTCTGCGGCAGAAAAGATTGATCCAAATCATTATGAAGTTTCTTTAAAAGTTGTGGTTCAGGCCACCAATGAAAGTGAGACCGCATTCATTGTTGATGTGACCCAGTCAGGGATTTTCCTGGTTGATGGCGTGGAGGAAGATCGTCTTCCGTACGTTCTGGGTGCTTACTGCCCGAATATCCTGTTCCCGTTCTTGCGTGAAGCAGTGAATGATCTAGTGACCAAGGGTAGCTTTCCACAATTGTTGCTTACCCCAATTAACTTTGATGCTGAATTTGAAGCCAATATGCAGCGTCTACAAGCTGAAGGTGATGCGCAAGGTCAGGCATAACGCTTTAAGCGCGCAAAAAACCACAGCACCTGCTGTGGTTTTTTATTATTTTATAATGAGAACGATATGGATAAGATAAAATGAGCCTGATGTTACCGAACATATCTATACCATCCTCTTTGACAACATCTATACGGTTGCAGAACAACATGGGCTGGCACTGTTATTAATCTCGAATGAAAACCCTTATTGGATGCTGGTTCCAGATCAGGCTGAACAGGTTAATCACCTGATCGAGGCATTTAACCAGACTTTTACGGACGTTGAGCTTTATCACTATGTTTAACCACTGATGATATTACTCAACAATCGTTCTAAAGGTCAGGTTGATACGAGCAGTTGTTACTTTTTTAGTGGGGGGCAAACGGTGCAGCCAGTGGCTTTGTGTGGTGTCTTTCATCACCAGTAGACTGCCATGTTCCAGATACAGCTCCACCTTTTCCTTGCTTTGTTTATGTTTAAAGGCAAATTTCCGTTCCGCACCAAAGCTGAGTGATGCAATCGCGCCATTTTTCTTCAAGTCGGTTTCATCATCACTGTGCCAGGCCATTCCCTCCTCACCTGTATGGTAAAGATTCAGTAGACATGAATTAAAGTGCTCACCTGTCAACTGCTGCACCCGTTGCCTTAACTCAAGCAGTTCAACCGCCCACGGCAAGGCATATCTGTTGACATTGGAGTAGGTATATTCATACCCCTGATCGCCATACCATGCCACTTTTCTTTTGGTGGTGATCTGCCGACCCAAGATAATGGCCTGATCATTTTCCCAAGCAATGTTTTGCATCAACTTTTCAAAATAATCATCAGCGACCATTTCCTGTATGACTTTGCCATAATACTGCACCGTTCCATCATAGGGTAAATGGTTATGCCTTGGGTCAGCTTCAATATCAAACAATTGCATGCGTCTGTGCTCCCTCCCAGCCAATCATCGCTGTTTTCCTTAGGGTTCCCCATTCATAGCCACCCAAAAGACCCGTGGACTGAATCACCCGATGGCATGGAATCAGGAAAGCCACGGGATTACTGCCAATCGCTGTGCCCACCGCACGGGCTGCCTTGGCATGGTCTATATTTTGCGCAATCTGCCCATAGGTGGAAAGCTGCCCCATTGGAATCCGAAGCAGGCTTTGCCAGACTTTCAGTTGAAAATCGGTTGCTTTTAGATGTAGTTTAATTTCAGGCAATTGCGCCCAATCTTTTTGGAAGAAAGCCAGCGCATTAGTCTGAAATTCATCTATTTGCTCAACAAGCTGAGCTTTAGGAAACTGTAATTTCAATTGTTGCAATGCTTCCACCTGATCTTCCACAAAGCTTAATGCGCAGATGCCTTTATGTGTGGAAGCAACCAGCACCTCACCGAACAAGGTTTCAACAAAGGAATAATGAATTATTAAATCTTGTCCGCCCTGTTTATATTCGGCTGGGGTCATGCCCTCAATCTGGATAAACAGGTCATGCAAACGACTGGTACTGGAAAGTCCTGTCTCAAAGGTCGCATCCAGCACACTACCCTGTTGTTTTAAAATATTTTTGGCATATTCAACACTGGTATATTGCAGGAATTTTTTCGGGCTGGTTCCCACCCAATCGGTAAACAAACGCTGGAAATGTGCTGGACTGAGATGAATGTGTGCGGCAACCTCATCCAGTTGTGGCTGCTGCTGAAAATTTTGCTGGATATAGGCAATCGCTTGAGCAATACGATCATAAGTACGCTGCTGTTGCATTTCTCTATCCTCTAATTGCTGCTGTCTCTCCACACTAACAAGCTTCCTGCGCCAAGAAAATCCGAAAGATGCTATTCATTTATCCACATCCTCATTTATGATGGCAAATATCTAAACATCAATTAAAACAACAAGAGCATCAATTATGCCGTTTACCCCCTTACATTTGGGTGTGGGTGCCTGCTGTAAAGCCATCGCACCACAACGTTTTAGCTTTGTGATTTTCGCTGGCACACAAATCCTGATGGATCTGGAACCGCTATTTGGCATGATCTATGGCTGGCAATATTTACATATCATCACGCACAATCTATTGGGTGCAAGCTTAATTGGCTGTCTGGCTTTTTTGATCGGCAAGCCCATCAGTGAATGGGTGTTACGATTCATCCTAAAATATGGAGATTGGAGAATTTCATGGAAAACCGCCGCAGCCAGTGCCTTGATCGGAAGCTATAGCCATATTTTACTGGATGCCTTTATGCATCACGATGTGTATTTCTTTTATCCGTGGATTTTAAAAAATCCCTTAGCAAACTTGATTCCTTATTCCGCACTTTTTTATAGCTGCATTTTTATGGCAATTATTGGCACATCCATTTGCTTATATCAGCTCAAATTTAAAAAAAAGAGGGCGTAAACACACGCCCTCCCAGGCTTTTTATAAACGACGACGCAACGCATCGGCAATAGACTCAACCAATTGTTGTGAGATTTCCTGTTTTGAGGCTTTTTCCAGTTCACGCTTATTCATGTGATAGGACTGGGCAAAGAACACCGTCATGGCGTTTTCATCAGATGCAAAACCAATATCAGGGCGCGACACATCATTACAGGCGATCATATCCAGCTTTTTCGCGACCAGTTTGCCTGCGGCATATTCCTCAACATTCTGGGTTTCAGCAGCAAAACCGACCATAAATGGGCGCTGCTGTTGCTGGGCAATCGTCGCCACAATATCGGGGTTTTTCACCAAGGATACTGCAAGCTCATCGCCTGCTTTCTTGATTTTATGCTCTGCAACCTGTGCCACACGGTAGTCTGCCACCGCAGCCGTGGCAATAAAGATGTCACAGCCCTGTTGCAACTGGTTCATGCTGACATCCAGCATTTGCATGGCTGAACTGACATTGATACGTTGCACACCATTTGGAGTATCCAGACTGACAGGCCCTGCCACCAGAGTCACTTTTGCCCCTGCGGCATAACAGGCTGCCGCCAGAGCAAAGCCCATTTTTCCAGTGCTGTGGTTGGAAATATAACGTACAGGATCAATCGCTTCGCGGGTCGGGCCAGCGGTAATGGTGACACGTTTACCCGCCAATAAACCAAACTTTTCTGCAATGGCACGCTGGGCTTTATGGAAATAAGCCGCCACCTGACGCGCCAAGTCCTCAGGTTCAGGCATACGCCCCAACCCGACATCACCACACGCCTGCTCACCTGCATCTGGCATAATCACATGCACACCATCTTCAACCAGAGTTTTCAGGTTACGCTGTGTCGCCTTGGCTGCCCACATTTGCTGGTTCATGGCAGGTGCAACCCAAACTGGTGCTTTGGTGGCTAAATATAGGGTGCTCAACAAATCGTCCGCCAAGCCATTGGCAAACTTGGCAATGCTGTCACAGCTTGCAGGTGCAACTAGCACTAAATCAGCCCAGCGTGCCAGTTCAATATGCCCCATGCCTGCCTCAGCTTCTGGGTCAAGCAACTCAGTATGTACTGGATTGCCCGACAATGCCTGAAAAGTCAGTGGGGTGATAAAAGCCTGTGCGCCTTGTGTCATCACCACACGGACATCAAAACCATAATCTTTTAGACGGCGAACCAGAATGGCACTTTTATAGGCAGCAATGCCACCCGTAACCGCCAATATAATGTTTTTATGAGGAATAACACTAAGATCGAAGCTCACAAACAGGATACCTTGCTGTTGCAGTGGCGCTCACAATAGCATTAAATACGATCATACCCAAGCCATGCGCTCGGAAAAACATACACTACAATAAAATGAACGTGAATATTCAGCATGAATCAATCCATAAAACAGTCCATCAAGGCATGGCCAGAACAAGAACGACCACGGGAACGCTTATTATCACAGGGGGCACAGAGTTTATCCGATGCGGAATTGCTCGCTATTTTTCTACGCTCAGGCTCCAGACAACACTCGGCGGTTGAGCTTGCCCGTATACTGATTCAGCATTTTGGTGGACTCAATCCAATTTTTGATGCCTCACTTGAAGAACTTTCCCAGTTTAACGGCATTGCCGATACCAAATACGCACAACTGATGGCGGTAAAGGAACTTGGACGGCGTTATCTGAATAATTACTTTCACCAGCAACGGCTTTGCCTAGATACATCTACATTGGTGCTTGACTATCTACGCTATGAACTGCAAGGTGAAAAACAGGAAGTGTTTGCGGTGCTGTGTCTGGATGCTGAGCTCAGGAAACTGCATTTTAAGAAACTGTTTTTTGGATCACAGCATAGTTGCAGTGTATCCATTAACCAGACCTTGCGTTATGTGCTTCAGCAACAGGCCTGCCAAATCGTGATTGCACATAATCATCCTTATGGCATTGCCCAGCCCTCGCACGAAGATATTTACCTCACCCAGCAATTGAAACAAGCCTGCCAGTTACTTGAAATCCAGTTGCTTGATCACTTTATTATTTCACCTGAAAACCATTTTTCCTTTTCTGAGCAACAACTACTCAAACCTGTCCGAATCAAACAATCTGATCTTGACAAAGCCTAGAGCAAACAGGAACATCAGCAGATAAAATTAATGATTCAAACAACATGATTGTCCGTGACCAGCCAAGTATTTTTAAGGTTTTATTTTCATGGCGTGGGACGATTTTACCCAAAATTTTACCCTCTCTTGGTTTTGTCATGTTGATCTCCGCCATTATTGGTGGAATTGAATATATTGATCTATACCGCTTCCCTGAAATCCCCCTTGTCGGCTTTACCCTGATTGGTGTTGTGCTTTCAATCTTCCTTGGTTTTAAAAATACCGCATGCTATGACCGCTGGTGGGAAGCACGTAAACTTTGGGGCGTTTTGATTGCCACATCACGACACTTTGACCGCGATTGCCGAATCTTGACCCAGGCACGGCGTGAACGTGTGATTCAGCATGTGATTGTATTTGCCAATGTGTTACGCGACCGTTTACGCCATCAAACCGCCAACCCAACTGAACTGACAGAAACCAGTGGTTTAAGCCAGCAGGCGCTTAACCAGCTTTACCAGCAGCACAATGCGCCACAATATACCCTGAGCCTGATCCAGTGGGAGCTGTTACAGGCCCTGAAAGATGGGGAAATCTCCGATATTATTTATACGCAGATGAATCACCATGTCGCGGCCTTAAGTGAAATGCATACGGGTTGTGATCGGATTGCCAATACCCCAATTCCTTTTGCCTATTCAGTTTTGCTGAACCGAACCGTTTATTTCTTCTGCTTTATGTTGCCTTTTAGCCTGGGTTCTTTACTGGGTTTGGTGACACCCCTCTTGGTTGGAATTTTGGCTTATACCTTTCTAGGCCTCGATGCCTTAAGTACAGAAATTGAAGAGCCTTTCGGTACTCAGAGTAATGACCTGCCACTGGATGCAATGGTACGTACCATTGAAATTGAATTATTGAGTACCTTAGGCCGTCCAACACCACCACCAATTCAGGCGAATAATCATAATTTATTGTAAATTATGATTTTTTCACTTATGTGGTCAATATAAAAAGTGTCGATATAACAATATTCAAAAAGTTGAAATCGGCACTTCTCAAACAGAGACACGATTGTGCATTTGGCTTAAACAACAAAATTTTCAAATACCAGTGGATGAAAACCAACTTAAGCTGATGGAAACAATTTTCTTCACCAAGCTTTTAATGTTCTCACAAAAGCAATACCTGACCATTAAGAACCAGCAGACTCAAGATATTATTTGGCAGTCGTAGTATAGAACAATGGAAATCCATGAGGCATCCAATGCGCTCTCCATAACAGAATCATGAAGAATATAATTGATCAAAAATATTTCTAACTTTTTCATTCCATTATCATCTAAAACTTTCCCACACCCCTTTTTGTCCATCAGCAACTTTTGGGGTATTACCAAGCTTAATCCACGGCATGTTGTCTCCATGAAAATCGCTGCCAATTGAAACCGCTAAACCATATTCCTGAATCATCCGATCCACCATGTGTCGCGTAGAAAGCGCTTCACTACTGCCAGGAAGCTCAACCGCATCACCACCAAACTCAGCAAATAACTGAATCAAATAACGGATATTGGTTGCAGACAAATCATAACGGGTCGGATGTGCCAATACCGCAAAGCCCTGACTGGCATGAATCACATCAATGGTCTCTTTTAAACCTACCCCATCAAATTTGACAAAAGCCTTTTTGCCCTCTTTCAGGAAACGGTCAAATGCCTGCTGTGGGCGAGTGACAATATTTTTTTCAACCAGCGTCTTGGCAATATGGGTTCGTGTCACTCGATCTGCATGTCCATCGACTTGAGCGATTACATCAGGATAAATATCAAAACCGATACATTTTTCCAATAACTCACAAATCAGTCTTGCCCGTTCAGCCCGCACTTTTTTCTGGTTTTCCAGCATTGCCTTAATAGGAACATCATCCTGCATATTTAATGCAACGATATGCACCCCATAACTCTTTTTAGTGCTGGGACGTGACCACTGACTGGAAATTTCCACACCAGAAATAATTTGAATATCATGCTGTTGAGCATAATCTCTCGCCCTTGCCACACCGTCCATCGTGTCATGATCTGTCACGGCAAGCATCTTTATTTTTAAGTCAACCGCAGCCTGTACCAATTGTTCAGGAGACAAGGTACCGTCTGAAATGAAACTATGCGTATGTAAATCGACACCGAACATGGTTTGTATTATGCTATCTGACCTATTTCACCACTGTACTGTAACATGAAAGCGTTGCTCGACTATCTTCCACTGATTATCTTCTTTTATTTTTATAAAACCACCGACCCCAAAGATAGTCACCATCCATTACTGGAGCTTGTGGGCAGTGCAGGAAATACTGATCAAAACCATATTCTGGTTGCGACCTGTGCGCTACTGATCTCGACCCTTGTGGTCTATGGTTGCCTGTTCTTTTTCCAGAAGTTCAAACTGGAAAAAATGCAGTGGTTTATCGTTGTCATGTCAGTGGTTTTTGGTGGAATTACACTGGCATTCAGTGATGTGACCTATATCAAAATGAAAGCGGTCATTATCAATATCGGGATTGGAATAGGTTTTCTGGTTACGCCCCTGTTTAACAAAGAACGTGAACCGATTATTAAAAAACTTTTGGGTTCGTTGCTTGAACTGACACCAAAAGGCTGGATGCGTCTAAACTGGGCATGGTGTGGGCAGTTCTTCTTGTTGGCATCACTGCATTTCTTCTTTGGCTTTGTATTTATGCAGGGAAAATACTGGGGCGAATTCACCGCATTTGGCGATATTATCGTTTCTATCAGTTACCTTGCTGTTATACTAATTTGCTTAAGAAAGCATTTTAAAGCCACTGACTAACCTGAATCATTTGAGCGACTGCTATGCCATATTTTGTGCTGACCTGTACTGATCACGAAGATACCCTGGAAAAACGTTTAGCAATTCGCCCCCAGCATGTAGAGCGTCTACAAAAGCTGGATGATGAGGGTCGCTTAATTGCTGCGGGTGCGCATCCAAAAGACCCGAATGATCCACAGGCTGGATTTTTAGGCAGCACCATCATTGTTGAATTTGAGAGTCGTGAAGCACTGGATGCATGGATTCAGGAAGAGCCATTTTTAAAAGAAGGGATTTACGCAAAGATTGAAGTAAAACCTTTCAACAAAGCTTTTCCAAAAGGGTAAGTCATGCAAGTTGCCATTAAAAGCCTATTCGCTTTTTGTTTATTCAGCTCAAGCGTATGGGCCGTTGAACCTCCATCTCCCACACCAGCAGTACAACCGAAATCATCTGTTACAGCCACTGCTACAAATGTGACTGGCACGGCAGCAAAGCCTTTAACGGCTGAACAAATTGCCAAGGCAAAACAGCAACAGGAAGCAAAGGTAAAAGCCCTGATTCAGGATCAGGCCCGTCGCTTAAAACAGCTTGAACACGCCAATCTTGAAGCACTTGCCCAAAATCAGGAATTGCAGCTTAAGAACGATAATTTAACAGTTCAGGTGCAGGTTCTACAAAGTGAACGCAGTGCCCAGATGTTCCTTTATGGCGCGATGACCATTGCGGTCGGTGTCATTCTAGGTTTCTTTATTGCCAGTTATGTTCACACTAAACGCCGCCGTCAGTGGTAAAACACGATTTCTTTATTTATGTCTCACTCATCAAAATTGCAAACTGCTGAATTAGACTGGGAAATAGTCGATGACATCGAAATTCCTATTTCTAAGCAATTCGGTGATGTTTACTTCTCTAAAGACAATGGTTTGCTTGAAACCCGACATGTATTTTTAAATGGCAATGATTTAACCGAACGCCTTTCTCAATTACATGATTATCAATATTTTTGTGTAGGTGAAACTGGTTTTGGTACAGGACTCAATATTTTGACCCTGTGGCAACTCTGGCAACAAGTTCGCTTAGATAATCACAGCCATTTACATGTTGTCAGCGTTGAAAAATTTCCATTAAATAAAGCCGATTTAATCCGTGCACTCAATGTTTGGACAGAGCTCAAACCTTTAGCAGAAAAATTGATTCAGCAATATCCCTTGCCAATCGCAGGTTGTCATCGCTTAAGTTTTCCTGAAGAACGTTTTAGTATTGATTTATGGCTAGGGGATGCTCAGGATATTTTTCCAACGATCCCTAAAACCCAAGCAGTGAATGCATGGTTTTTGGACGGTTTTGCTCCATCTTGTAACCCAGATATGTGGCAAGCGAATGTCTTAGATCATATGGTGCGTTTATCTGATTTTGGAACAACTTTCGCATCCTTTAGTGTCGCAGGCATAATCAAACGTGGGCTTAAACAACACGGCATCCAAATCAGCCGTCCACGAGGTTTTGGTCATAAACGAGAAATGCTCAAGGCGATTTGGCTAGATACCTCCCAAACTGAAACCCAGTCGCAAGATTCAGAAACAACTATTGCAGCTCCACCAAAGTCCGAAACATCAAAGCAACGTAAAATCGCCATCATTGGCGCAGGAATCGCAGGTTTAAGCTCAGCGTGGGCATTTGCTCAACGAGGACATCAAGTTACGATCTACGAGCAAAATGAGCCACTTTCAGGTGCATCTGGCAATCCACTGGCGTTGCTCAATCCAAAACTATGCCCAATTGAACAGGCGCATGAACACTTGATGACCTTGAGTTGGCAACATGCCTTGAATTTTTATCCACAATTCAAGGCTTTTAGACCGATTCAAGTACAGCAGATTGCCTTAAAAAATGCGGATGAATTATCAGGTCTAGTTGAGCAATATCCTGAAAACGTTTTAACTGCAAATACAACGCTTGAATGCTTTCCTGAAACAGAGCTTCCAAGTCTGACCTTACATCAAGCTGGCGCAGTTTCACCACATCAATTACGTGATGAGATTTTACAACATGCTAATATTCGAATAGAAAAAGCAAAAATTTCTCGATTAGAGTCGACTGATAGCCAAGTTACACTCTGGCAAGACCAACAAAAAATTGCCATAACGGATCATGCGATTGTCTGTTGTGCTAAACAAAGTGCTGAACTCATCGAAAACTATCCTGTCTTAAAGCCAATTCGAGGACAAGTCAGCTGGGTTGAGAATAGCCAGCGGCCTTTAGCACTGGATCAAGCTTATAGTTATGGCGGCTATTGCATGCAACTGGATGCTTCACAGTTAATTCTGGGTGCATCTTTTTATCCCAATCGGGATGATGCAGAAGTGCTAACTGAAGATCATGTGCATAACTACGAACTTATCCACAGTGTCTTCCCTCAATATGCAGAACAACTTCCAAAGCTGGAGACTTGGCAAGGAAGAGCATCCGTTCGCGCACAAAGTTTAGATTATTTCCCCTTAGTTGGGAAAATACAAAATCTTGATCAAATCTATACTTTTGCTGGTTTAGGATCGAAAGGTTTCTTATTTGCGCCATTATGTAGTGAAATCTTAGCATCACTAATGTTAGGTGAACTTTGCCCAGTTCCTCAAAGTTTATTGGATAAATTAAACCCTCAAAGATTTCAAAAGAAATTAAAAGCTAAAAAACCTTATTATTCTGGGTAAATTATTATTTTAGTTGTTCATTCTTTAAATTTGCCAAAATACCTAAGTATTTTGGCAAATTTAACTGATCTATGCGCCTTGTTCTAAAGCTAAGCCAGCATCACGTGCTGCACGTGTACCGCCCATCAATACAACATATTCACGAGAATCATCTAAACCTTCTAAAAGCTCTGCTGCGCGTGGTGCTTTACTACCACCACCACATAAAATATAAATCGGCTGATCCGCTGCAACCTGAGTCAAACTATCCGCAGTTAATTCAGCAATTGGACGATTCAACGCCCCTTTGACGTGTGCCTCTGCATAAGCTTTGGCATCTCGGACATCCCAAATGACTGCGCCTTCTGGGAACTCAAATGTTGTAATTTCTTGTTTACGGATCATTGTGCACTCCTTT
>ERZ650302.784-NODE-784-length-17867-cov-18.493319_pt1 | contig 17867 bp, 19 predicted proteins | sample MGYA00376238_ERZ650302 | MGnify/ENA primary metagenome ERZ650302 (study PRJEB26733, sample SAMN07839298) | wastewater metagenome | biome: urban; feature: wastewater treatment plant; material: waste water | place: USA: North Carolina | collected 2016-04-28 ... | reverse complement strand
TGCTGCCGTACACGATGTCGTCGCCACCGAGGGCGTCGTAGCTGTGTGCGGTTTCTCCAACCTTCATCTGCTGCGAACGCATAGCAAACACATCGACGTTATGAGCTCGTCTGGCTTGCCATGTTCTTTCCTGATTTAGCTCGATTTGAGTGGATGATGCTAACTACCTTGCCAATCCCAATCAATTCGTGAAAATACCATGGTAATAATACGCAATATCCGTGCTGAGACAGCAGCAGGATGCTGCGGGAGAAGAGGCAAGCCTCACTGACCCTGATGGAAGGCGGCTGAGCGGGAGTTTGTGCGGGCTGGCAGCCATGGCGGGGATGTGAACAACATGATGACCCCACACCAAAATGAGCACAAATATTTGATTTTTATGAAATTTGATTTTTGCAAAACCACACCCTGAACCCATCAGGGCGTCCTTGACACGCTTCAACACGCTCAGTCATCTTCGCATGGGTATTGTTGAGGCCGTGTTCCCGATTCGGAAACCAGCCTTGGGTATTCCACATCAGGGCTTGGCGCTTGTGGCGCCTTTCGCGCTTTGCTGATCTTGAAGAGCCAGTGAGCGCCATAGTCAAACAAGTAGTAGAGATTCTTTCGCTCAGGCAGCGGAAAGAGATCTGCAATGGTTTTATCGTAGAGCTCCCCATTTTCATCGTCAAAGGAACGCCGGTCACGGCTATATGCTGTCCGTGCGATGAAGAATTCATAGAGATGATCGTCGTCGAACTTCAGTGCGTCTTGAATGGCGAAATGAAGCTCATCAAGCGGAGACATCGAGTCGATCTCAAGCGTTGCCTCCCACTTGTCTGAGCTATCCTGCCCATGAAGCGATGTGACCTTGAGCGTGAAAATCATAGTGGATTCCTTGTGATGCCTCAGTAGATGATACAGCCGCTCATGAAACCCCGCGAAACGGCCCTGGCCTGGCGCGCAGCCGCCCCCAGAATGGGGAGCCGCCACGCAAGGCGGAGTTTATGCGCCGTGCCGCGCCACGCTCAATCCTCATCCCCCAGCATCACCACCACATTTCCCTTCTTGCGCCCGCTATCCACATAGCGATGCGCCTCGACCATCTGCTCGAACGGATAGCGCCGGTCAATCACCGCTTTGAACGCCCCCGTCGCCGCCAGCTCGGCCAGCAGGGGCAAATCTTCCGCGCGCACCGAAACCGGCCCGGCAATCACCTTCTTGCCGCTGGTCAGCGACGCCCATGGCGCGTGCAGCATATCGGCCAGCCCCGCCAGCACCAGCAATAAACGCCCGCCGTCTCGCAACGACGCTTGGCAGCGAGAAAACGGCGCCGTGCCCACGGTGTCCATGATCACATGGTAAGTCTGGCCGTTCTGGGTGAAATCCTCTTGCGTGTAGTCGATCACCTGGCTGGCGCCCAGCGCCCTGACCCAGGCCATATTCGCCGTGCCGCACACCGCCGTGACATGCGCGCCAAAATGCCTGGCCAGCTGAACCGCCGCCGCGCCCACCGCGCCGGACGCGCCATTGATCAGCACGCTTTCCCCACGCTGAAGCTTGGCCCGACGCAGAAAATCCAGCGCCGTCGTGCCGCCAAAAGACAAAGCGGCCGCTTCGCCGTAAGACAAACCAGGCGGTTTACACGCCACCGCGCCATCCTGCGGCATGCATTTATACTCGGCGTAACAGCCCATGCGGGCGTCGCTGAACGCAAACACCGCATCCCCCACCTTGAATCGGCTGACCGCCGCCCCCACCGACTCCACCACCCCGGCCAACTCGGAACCCAAAATCGGCTGCCTGGGCCGAGACACGCCAAACACCAAGCGGGTTATCCAGCCAAAACCGGCCGGCACAGTCAGACTGCGCACCCGCCAATCCCCGGACGTGACCGTGGTGGCATAGGTTTTGATCAGGATTTCATTGGGCTTGGGGATGGGCTTGGCGATGTCCGCCATCTGGAGCACATCAGGCGGGCCGTATTGTTGGTAGAGGATGGCTTTCATGGGGGACGTGGCGGTGTTGAGTTGGGCGAGAGTGGAGGGTGATGGATGCGCTGAAAAAACCGTCACTCCCGCGAAGGTGGGAACCCAGATTTTTGATCTTACTGAATTTTTTTGGCCGACGTGATTTTTCTGAATGAATCAAGGCATGCTTAGCCGGTCTTGGAGCCGCTCACCAAACCCAGCGTAGCGGCCCTGAAAGCGCGCGGCCGCAGACAGCACGAGCAGCACGGCAAGGCCGCGCAACAAGGCCAGGGGGTTTTGTGATCAGCGGTTAAGAATGCAGATTTTTTGATGCTTCAAGAAGCGCATCAGGGTTCATCTTGGCAATCGCCAGCAAGGTTTTTGCCGCACCGCTGGGGTGTTTGCGGCCCTGTTCCCATCCTTGCAGGGTACGCACAGAAACACCCAGCAAGCGCGCAAATTGTGACTGGGATAAACCGGTTTTCATCCGCGCCTCAATCGCTGAGGTATCCACAGGTTTGACCTGCCCGGCTTTCATCTCAGCAATGGATTGCAAAATATCAGCCGCCAAGTCACGGCCAGCTTCGTACACGTCCAACTCGGCATCGGTAAGCGGCTTATTTTTCGAGGGCATGTTTAATCTCCTTGAGCTTTGGGCCAGTCAGATTGTCGGTTTTGGCTTTGGCGTACAGGGTCAATAGCACGAGCTGTCCACAGGCTAACCTGGTGTAGTAAATCACTCGAACGCCACCTGACTTTCCTGAACCAGCTCGACTCCAGCGGACTTTTCGCATCCCGCCAGACTCTGGCACCACATCGCCCGCTTCTGGATTGTTAGCCAGATAACTTGCAAAGACGCCTCTTTCTTCCTCTGTCCAGTACACCGGCCACTGCTTCTGAAAGAGTAGCGTTTCAACACTGGTGAGTATGCTTTGAATTAATGCCTTTAGAATATTTGTATTGGGGAGAGGGGGGTATTCAAGCATCAAATCAAGGATATGTGGAAAGCCGTGTTAAACAAGAAGAAAATGGGGACCATCCCCTATTATCATGCGGTTTCTCTGAATAAAACAGCATATCCCTATTGTCTGAAATAGTCCTAACGTAAAGCCAAGGGGCACGCCACTTTTGGCATATCCTGCTCGAACACCTTGTCAGCCTTCATTTTATTGCTAAATCTTTTGTGGTTTTTTTAACCCTTCCCATTCCTGATCTGCTGGAATTGTATTCTTTTCTTACCAAGCGCAATCTGGCTTTTTCTTTATGATAGGCAACGAAGGCTTTGGCCAAACTGGCATCCTGAAAAACAACATGATTATGACTATCCGTCGTGTATTCAATTGTATTTACATCAATTTTATTTAGTTCCTTAAAGCGATCAACGATCATCGAAAAGGTGTTTGGCTGCCTGTGATCTATGACTAGTTCAGCCCATGTTGAAAGTATATTGGATTCCTGGCACCTAACCTGGCCTTTAACTGAATTTTCGTCAAAAAACTGCTGCTTAACTGCACGGATATCATTATGAATTGAACTTCTGCAGGCTTTATTAAAAAACTCATCTGGCGTGAAGCGCTTCTGGTTTAAGATCATCAAGTACGAAATATATTGACTCGTTTTATCACTGTAGAAGAGTTCAAAGCATTTTGTGTTGAACTGGACTTTTGAGACTTTAATGTCTTCTATAGTTAATGGCACAGCGTTGACTTCATTAACATCCTCTGGAACAATCGGAAAATCTGAATTATCATCTGCATCAACCTCATCACAAAAAAAATGACCATATTCAAGGAGGTCGAATAGCTTGTGATAGTCCTCATCGGTTAATGATTCGCCAAACTGATAGGAGTTTAGAATTGCTCTATAATAAGTGACAGCATCTTTTTTATACTTGAACTTATTTTCACCTATGATAATTGGTTTTTTCATTTTCCATTAACCTATCAGCATTGATTAAAAGAACAACAGTTGAACTCACCGAACCTAGTGGCTTTTCGCCTAGGTCTGGTGGAATGATGGGTTTGGCTGCATGGTTTTATCGCTGACTGTCGAAACTCTCGAAGACCGGATTCAAACGGCACTCTAGAAACGCCTCAAGAAGCGTGAGTACGGGAATTTCGCATTCGGCGCTGAGAAGAAAGTTCACGCGGTCGATGTTCGTATCGTTCGAGAGTAATTTTCTATATTTTCATATGCTTATAGGGGCGAGCGGTTGAAGTTGATAAAGATTATTTTACAAATTTGTCTAACGCAAGAAATATCCGGACGACAAAATGCATAGCATTTTGACGGTCTGGTTGATTGCCTTGTTAGAACTCACTCGATGGGATTGCTGACGCTTTCGATTTGTCGCTTCACTGACATTGGATCATCAATGCCTTTGAACGCGAAATTACTTATGCCGCGACCAGTGATCCTGATCGTGCCAAAGCCGAAGATTCTCCCAAGGATTCCTTGGCTGATTTCAACAGTTTCTATGGATTTCAGCTTCATTTCCTGAGTAGAGCGGCTGATGATTCCTGTTTTCAGTATTACCCGCTTGTTTGTGACACCTTGCTCAGTAGATTTCAGTCGGAGGAATTCGTAGATTGCCAGTAGCCATGTAAAGCCAAGTGTTACAAGGCCGAGGATGATCCAGATGACCATTGGAACCCAAGCAAACCAATGGAACTTAAAAATGCCCTCGACCTGCTCGCCAGAGGACAACGATTGCTCAATATAAGACGACATAACACTCCCTTGTGATGTGTATTGTAAGCCCTAACGCTGGAGGTAAGGGACACTGCGCGGCGGGGTTTATCGCGCAGCGTCCAGCGACCGACCGGAGGGGGGCGGCCTTGACCACAGTGTTAGAAGGGACAACCTCAAGAACCAAGTGCAACGCTCAGCTAAGACCATGGGCTTACAGCGCCACTAGTTTTGCATCGAAACATACGCTTACATCATGTAGTCGCCTGCATCATGACCACCGAAAGCTCAACATTATACCTTTAGCAATTATCATCCCAAAGAAATATATAAAGTCACCTTGAACAATCGGTGCCTCAAGCCTTGTTCGCCATGAGCAAAGCTCTGATTGACGGAAGAACCCGCGCGCGCCACAACAAAATCCAATAAAATCAAACGACTAATCCCCTCGCCACGCAGAAAAAACACCTTCCCCGCCCCCAAAAAACAAAGCCACCCTCGGCATCCTCACCCAAGGTGGCTTTACAAAACACCCTTCCCCCTCACACCCGTTCACCACCGCAAGCACAACCCGCCCCGCATGATGGTGTCGCTTTTCCGCATCACCCTCACCTCCAGCACCAAACCACTCCCCCCACTCACACCGTATATTGCATCACCGATTTATGCATGCGTTCCACCATGCTGTTCAGCGATTGGGCGGAGGCGGTGGTTTGGGTGACCACGGCCATGTTTTGCTCGGTCATGCAGGCCACTTGTTCCACGCTGCCGGCCATCATGGTCATGGCGCGTTCTTGTTCGGCGGCGGATTCGCTGATGTCGTTCACCATTTGCATGGTGTGCGCCATTTGCGCGTTGATTTCGTGCAGGGCGTCTTGGGCTTGTTGCACCAGGCCGACGCCGTGTTCCACTTGTTCGGCGCCGGCGCGCATGCCGGCCACGGCTTTGCCGGTTTCTTGTTGCACGGATTCAATGGTGGCGCTGATTTCGGCGGTGGCGCGGCCGGTGCGTTCGGCCAGTTTGCGCACTTCGTCGGCCACCACGGCAAAGCCACGGCCTTGCTCGCCGGCGCGGGCGGCTTCGATGGCGGCGTTCAGCGCCAGGAGGTTGGTTTGTTCGGCAATGTCGCGGATCACCCCGGTGATGCGGGAGATCTCTTGCGATTGCGCGCCCAGGCGCTCCACTTGGGCGGCGGCGGTTTTCACTGTGCCGGCCAGCGTCAGGATGGTTTGGCAGGCTTGCCCGGACAGGGCTTCGCCCTGACAGGAGGTTTGCGCGGCGGTGTGGGCGGCGTCGCGGGCGTGGTTGGCGTGGGCGCACACTTCGCTGATCGACACGGTCACTTGCTGGATGCCGGCGGCGGCCGAGGTGGTGGCGGCGCTTTGCACGCGGGCCGACTGGCTGACGCCGCCCACGGCTTGATCCACTTCGTCGGCGATGTGGTGCACTTGCTTGGCGGAGTCGGCCATGCACATCAAGGTGGCTTGCACCGAGGCGATAAAGCCGTCCAGCTTGGCGGACACCCGGCCCAGCTCGTCGTCGCGGCTGATGTCCAGCCGCTGTTTCAGGTTGCCGCTGCTCAGCAGCCGGTCCAGGTAATCGTCGGTGCGCGCCAGGTCGCGGCGCAGGTGCGGCATGAAATACAGCACAAAAAACAGGCTCCACAGCACGCCCATGCCGCCCAGCCCCATCCACAGTTCGCGCAGGTTGTCGCCCGGCATCATATGGCCGACAAACATGGCCAGATTGGACAGCAGCATCACCAGCCCAAACCAGCGCAGTTGCGAGCCCAGGCCCATAAAACAGGCCCACAGCGATTGGCGCGCCGGGCGCACCTTACCATGGCGGATAACAATCGAGCTGTCGCCTTCGCGGATGCGCCGATAGGCGCTTTCGGCGGCTTTTACCGCCTCGCGGCTTGGGCAGCTGCGCACCGATTGATAGCCGACAATCTGGCCGTTTTCGCGCACGGGCGAGGCGTTGGCCAGCACCCAATAAAAGCCGCCGTCCTGGCGGCGGTTTTTCACCAGGCCGCGCCAGGGGCGGCCTTGCTTGAGGTCGCTCCACATGTCTTTGAAGGCCTGTTCGGGCATGTCGGGGTGGCGCACCATATTGTGCGGCTGGCCTATCATGTCTTCACGGCGATAGCCGCTGATGTGGGCAAATGCCTCGTTGGCTTCGACGATGATGCCGCGCAGGTCGGTGCGCGAGTAGATGAACTGGCCTTCCGGCAGCAGGGTTTCCATCTGGGTGATAGGCTGGTTGTTGCGCATGATGTTCTCTCTGGATCAGGCGCTGGCGCGACGGGGCAAAGCGAAAGCGCAAGCTGGGTTCAACAAGGCCGGATGAAGGCCGGATGGTGGTCAGCTCACTATAGGTATTTCTACGTAGCCAACAGGCCGATTTATGCATTCTGGCAAAAATCTACGACTAAAGTCGTAGAAATCAAGCCAAAACCGCCGGCAGCAGCAACCAGGATTGCAACTCGCAGGCGGCGCGGGTGTCGGCGTCCAGCACGGATAGCCAGCGGCGCGGGATCGCCTTGGGGCCTTGATGCGCGCCGGCCAGCATGCCGGCGATGGCGCCAGTGGTGTCGGCGTCGCCGCCCCGGTTCACCACGTCGATCAGGCAGTCTTCCAGCGTGTCGGTGTCAAAAAACGCCTGAAACACCGCTTGCAGGGTGTCCACGATATAGCCGCTGGGGTTGTCGCAGCGGCGGGCGCGAAAGCCAAACACCGGGTATTGCTGGATCAGCGGCTGCACATGCTGTTGCAGCACGGTTTTTTTGTCGGCGCCGGCCAGCAGGGCGTGCAGCATGCCGGTCAGCGTCAGGCAGGCGGCGTCGGATAGGGGGCTGTGGTGGGTAACGCGCGCTTGCGCCAGCACGGCCTCGCGCACGGTGTCGGCGTCCAGGCCAAAGGTGGCCAGCGCGGCCGGCAGCAGGCGCATGGCGGCGCCGTTGCCGGCGTCGTGTTCGGAGGGCGGCGCGCAGGGTTCGCCAGTGCGGCGAAAGCGCATCAGGTTGCGGCGCACGGTGTTGCCGATGTCCACCGGCTTGCCGCGCATCCATTGGTCAAACGCCTGCGCGGCCAGCAGGGCGTCCACCCGGCCGCCGGATAATAAGATGGCCTCGCCCAGCGCCAGGCTCATGGTGGTGTCGTCGGTGACCATGCCGGGGCGCAGCTTGAGCCAGCCGCCGCCGGTCAGGTGGCGGTGCAGGCCAATCTGGTGGCGGATTTCATTGGGGGTGAGAAACTCCACCGTGGCGCCCAGCGCATCGCCCACCGCCAGGCCCAGATACGCGCCCAGCGCGCGGGCTTCCAGCGTCAGCGGCGCCAAGGGCGCGGGGCCAAACTGGCGTATGCGGTTCAGGACTCCGGGCCAAAGCATGCTGGCCGGTCGTGACAGGCTTGGCAGGAGGGCGCCGGGCAGACGTAAATCCCTTCGCGCGCGCACAGTTGCCGGTAGATGAACTTTTTCCATTTCATGTCCCCGTCGTTGGCCTGGGCCAGCGCCGGAAAGTTCAGCGCAATCAATTGGCTGAGCTCGTGGCGGCCGGTCAGGCCGAGGTCTTGCCACAGGTGATCGCGGCCGGCGCAGGCGGCGGCCAGAATATGTGCGGCCCAACGCGGCTGGGCCTGCTCGTCGGCGCGGTGGTCCAGTAAAAACTGCACCAGTTCGTCCCACTCCGGCACGGGCGCAGGGGCGGGCTCGGCCCACGGCGCCGGCAATGAGGCCTCAGGAAAATACGCAGCCAGCAGCTCGGCAAAGGCGGCGGCGTCCAGGCCCAGTTCGCCGGGCAGGCAGCCCAGGCCAGCGCGCTGGCCGGCCAGCAGGCTGGCCAATAGCGGGCGATGCGCGTCATCGCCGGCATGGCCATATGGGCTTTGCAGCAGGCTGGCGCACAGCAGGGCGTGGTGGTGCAGACGGTCCGGGGTGTTCATGCGGCCTCCGAAGCAGACAAACCGCCCGCCCGGGCAGGGCGGGCGGGGCGCGCCAAGCGGTCAGCGCGCCCGGATGACAATTACTTGCTGGGGTATTCGACCAGGATGTCCTCGTCGCGCACCACCATCTGGCAAGCCAGGCGCCATTGGGTCGGCGGAATGTCGTCCACGTACATTTGGTCGAGTTCCGGCTGGGTCACATAGCCCATGTCCTTGAGCACAACGGCTTCGCGGTTGGTCAGCGGGCCGCCCATCGGCGAACGCTTGGTGTCCACCGACGACACCTTGACCAGACAGGTGCCGCATTCGCCATTGCCGCAGCCAAAGTCGATGGGGATGTGGTTTTCTTTGGCCAGGGTCAGAATGGTTTGGGTATGGCTGCCAGCGACGGCATAGACGGTTTTGTCTTTATGCAGACGGCTGGAGAAGGTGATCAACGCCATGGTGTTGCTCCTTTGGTGAAAAAACCGGCAGCGCCAGGTCAACGCACTGAACCATGGCGCGCGCCTGGTCTGCGTGGGGCCCAGACTCAGGCAAAGTACGAAACAGCAAGTCCGACAGGCGGCTTCAGGCCGGGCGCACCACCACTTCGCCGCCCAGAATCTGCGCCTGACAGGCCAGACGGTGGTTGCGTGGGGCCATATTGTCTTTCAGCACCTGATCCTCCAGCACCGAGGGCGCGGCCAGGTTGTCGCCGCCTGAAATCACCTTGGTCAGGCAGGTGCAGCATTCGCCTTCGCGACAGCCATAGGTGATGCCAGCGCCGACTTTCTCGGACACTTCAATCAGGCGGGTGCCGGCCGGGACGGTGACCGCCACGCCGATGTCTTCAAAAATCACTTTGGCTTTGGGCATGGAATGCTCCAGTCAGGATAAAAATCAACTCAGGGAGGCCAGATCGACCTCACGCGGCATGGCTTCGCCCACTAAGTGACGGGCCAGGGTTTCGCCCAGCGTGCGGCAGGCGTCCAGCTCGCTGGCGTCGGGCGCCAGCTTCAGGCGCAGGCCTTCCACCGGCACGCGCAGCTTGAGCCCGCGCAGGCGGTCTTCAATCAGCCGCACCGCCTCGCCGCTCCAGCCATACGAGCCAAACGCCGCGCCAAACTTGCCTTTGACGTTCACCGTGGTCAGCGAGGACAGCAGCGCCCAGATCGGCGGCGCGGCGTCGCCGTTCAGCGTCGGGCTGCCAAAGGCCAGGCCGTCGGCGGCTTCGATCAGGTCGGTGAAGTGAGCGGTGTCGCCGCCCTCCAGGTCAAACAGCGACACGCGCACGCCAGCAATGCGCTCGGCGCCAATGGCGATGGCTTCGGCCATGCTGCGGGTGTTGCCGTAGGCGGAGAGATAAAACACCGCCAGGGTTTTTTCGCCGGCGGCTTCGGTGTCCAGCGCCAGGCGCGGGGTGGCCATTTCGCGGTAGCGCGCCAGGTAGTCGCGCGGGTGGTGGCGCAAAATCGGCCCGTGCGCCGGGGCAATCAAGCGGATGTCCAGCGGCTCCAGAAGCTCCAGCGCGTCCAGCACATGGGCGCGGAACGGGCGCATGATGTGGGCGTAGTAGTATTCAAAAGAGAACCTGAAATCGCCCACCCGGTCGTTGAACAGGCGCGGGTCGCAGTAATGGCAGCCAAACACATCGCCCGAAAACAACATGCCTTCTTCCACCAGCCAGGTGCACTGCGTGTCCGGCCAGTGCAGATACGGCGTGTGAAAAAACGCCAGCGTGCGCCCGCCCAGGTCGATGGTGTCGCCAGTGGTCACCGGGGTGTAGTCCGGCGGCGCCTGGTTGGACGAGGGCTTGAGCAGCGCCTTGAGCATCATTTGCGCGCGGCTGGACAAATACACGCGGGCATTGGGCGCGCGACGCAATAGCTCGGGCAGCGCGCCGCTGTGGTCGGGCTCCAGGTGATTGAGCACGATGGTGGTGATTTCGTCGTAACGGGCGACGGATTCCAGCCGACGAAAAAAATCGTCGGCAAAGGCTTCTTTGACCGTGTCGATCACCGCCACGCCCTGCTCGCCGCGCACCAGGTACGCGTTGTAGCTGGTGCCGTTGGCGGTGGACAAAATAATGTCAAAGCGGCGCAAATGCGGGTCCAGCGCGCCAATCCAATGCACGCCGGGGGCCAGCTCCACGGCCTGATCAGGGTGAACAATGCTCATGGGCGTGGCCCTCCGCGTGGCAGGCGGCGGCGTGCGCCGCCGCCTCGGCGCCGTGATGGGAACAGGCTTCCAGGTCGCCCGGCGGCAGGTTGACGCCATTCAGGCCGATGCGCGCATCCAGCGCGGCGACGTCAAAGCCCACCCAGCGCTCGTCGCCCATTTCCAGCAAGGGGCGGCGAATCAGGATGGCGCGCTTGACCATCAAGGCCAGCGCGGCGTCGGCGTCCAGCGCGTCGGGGTTGACCTCGCCGGACTTCACTGCCGGGGCGTTGCGGTTAAACCACTGCGCCACCGGCAGCGCGCCAAAAAACTGGCGCAGCCGCTCGGGCGTCCAGGGTTCGGTCAGCAGATTGCGCACGTTCAGCTGGTGGCCGGCGGCGCGCAGCAGGGCTTTCTGCCGCGCGTTGCCCTGGCAGCCTGGCTTTTCGTAAAAAGTCAGTGTCGCCATTACGCCGCCTCCCGATCCAGCAAGCCCAGCTCGCGCAGCTTGTCCAGCGGGATGCCGGTCAGCGAACCGGGCGGGTTCAGCGGTTCGCCCAGTTCGTTGACAATCGCCCCCTCAATCGGACAAATCGCCGCGCACTGCGCTTCGGCATGGTCGCCCAGGCACTCGGTGCAGGCTTGCTCGTTGATCAAGAAGTGCGGGACATCTTCCACCACGGCTTGATTGGGGCAGACATCCACGCACGCCCAACAGTTGACGCACAGATCGACAATTTGCAGAGCCATTTACGCCACCTTGTTCAGCTTGTCGGCCGGCGCCGCCAGCTTGCCGGCGGCGGACATTTCCCGATACACCGCCAGCACGGCGTCTTCCACCGGCTCCATGGCGTGTTCGCCATTGGGCTGGATGCCGGCGGCTTCCAGCTGGCCCCAGGGCTCAAACCCAATCCGGGCGCACAGCACCTGCTCACAGCCGGACAGGGCGTGGATGATCTGGTCAAGAATCGACCCGGCCGGCTGGCCGCCTTCGCCGCTGTCGCCACAGTCGGTGGCGCCGTTGCAGTACAGGTCCACCTTGCGATGGCCCATCAGCCGCACGCCCTTGGGCGAGGCTTCGTACACCAGGAATTCGCGGGCATGGCCAAAGTGCTCGCCCACCACGCCATTTTTGGCGGCCACCGCCATCAGCACCGGGCGGCTGTCGGCCGGCACGCCGGCCAGGGCGGTGACTTCGGCGGCCGGGGCGCCGGCGCGCTTGGCGGCCAGTTGCTCCAGCAGGTTTTCGCGCACTTCCTGGCGGGTTTGCATGGCGGCTTCGTAGTCGATGTCCATGTCGGCCAGCTTGTCGAGGGTGAACTCGGCGCCGCGATCTTCGCCCAGCAAGCCCACTGCGTCGGCGCGGCACTGGCGACAGTGGCGCATCATCGCCATATCGCCGCCGCACTCGTCTTGCAGGGCTTGCAGCTGTTCGGGCGTGGGCGACGGCTGCTCCATCAGGCCGTAATAGGTGCCGTGCTCGGCTTCGGCAATCAGCGGCATGACGTTATGCAAGAAAGCGCCCTTGGCCTTGACCACCTTGGAGACTTCTTTCAGGTGCTCGTCGTTGACGCCAGGAATCATCACCGAATTGACCTTCACCAGAATGCCGCGCGAAGTCAGCATTTCCAGGCCTTTTTGCTGCTGTTCGATCAGAATCCGCGCCGCTTCCACCCCGCGCAACCGGCGGTTTTGCCAGTAAATCCACGGGTAGATCTGGGCGCCGATTTCGGGATCGACACAGTTGATGGTGATGGTCACATGGTCGATGTTGTGCTTGGCGATTTCGTCCACATGCTCGGGCAGGGTCAGGCCGTTGGTGGACAGGCACAGCTTGATGTCCGGCGCCTTGTCCGACAGCTGCCGGAAAGTCTCGAAGGTGCGAGTGGGGTTGGCCAAGGGGTCACCGGGGCCGGCGATGCCCAGCACGGTCATTTGCGGAATGGTGGCCGCCACGGCCAGCACTTTGGTGACGGCCTGATCCGGGTGCAGCAACTCGGACACCACGCCCGGCCGCGACTCATTGGCGCAGTCGTATTTGCGGTTGCAGTAGTTGCACTGGATATTACAGGCCGGCGCCACCGCCACATGCATGCGGGCGAAGTAATGGTGAGCGTCTTCTGAATAACAGGGATGATCCTGCACTTTCTGGCGGATGGAATCCGGCAGATGGGCCATGGCGTCGGACGACGACCCACAGCCGCTGGACGAACAGCCGCCGCCGCTGCTGGGGGCGTTGCTGATAACAGGTAGTTCCACGATGACACTCCTCAAGTGCTGGTGCTGACAAGCACTTGAGCAAAAGCCGCGCCACGTGGATTACCTATTCAAATCAATATTTTGCCTATTGATCTTCTGTCCGTGTCGCATCACTTGTCGTGAACCGGACAAGGTTGGCGTACGTTTGCGTATCCGCCACGGCATGACCGCGCAGACGGCCATCGGCCAGCACGCGCCCGCCCTGGCGCAGATACAGCCCGCGCACCGCCTTGACGTATTGCTCGGTTTCTTCATACGGCGGAATCCGCCCCAGCCGCTGCACCACGCCCTCGCCAGCGTTATAGGCGGCCAGCGCCAAATCCAGCCGGCGATCGAACAAGCCCAGCAAAAAAGCCAGGTAGCGCGCGCCGGCATCCAGATTGGCGCGCGGCTCCAGCACGGTCTCGGCTGACACGCCAAAGCGTGCGGCGGTGTCCGGCATCAGTTGCATCAGTCCCTGCGCGCCCTTGGGCGAGGCCGCGCTGGCGTGGTAGCCGGACTCCACGGTAATCACCGCGTGCAACAAGGCGGGCTCCAGTTGGTGGCGGCGGGCGGTTTGCTCGATCAGCGGCGTCAGCCGCTTCAGCGCCGCCTGGTCGCGCGCGTCCAGATAACGGCCCAGTTCGGCGGTCGCCGCGCCGCTGCTGGCCGCCGGCAGCGCGCCGCGCTTGAATAGCCGATAGCGCGCATCCAGCGGCTTGTCGGCCAGATGCACCTCGCCCTGTTCGTCCACAAAGCCATAGACATCGGCGTGCGCCTGCCAGGCGGCCAGGCCCAGGGTGACAAAAAACAGGGTGCGCAGGAAAACTGTCATGTGAATTTAAGGTCCAAACCGCTATGCTGCATCAGCTGCGCGCCGGAAGCCCCGACGCTTGCGCGCTCGCCATAAAATCGGCGACGCCCCGGCAATGTAAGGACAATCCCGGCTATTTTCAATGGTTTATCGCAAGGAGAGTGATATGGGTCTGCTGGATCAACTGAGTGACGCCATCAGTGGCGGCGTGCAACAGCTGCAAGACACCGTCGGCCAGGCTGGCGGCGCGCTGGGTGATTTGCTGCAGAACAGCGGCGGCGTGGATGGCCTGGTGGAGCGTTTTCAGCAAGCCGGGCTGGGCGACACCCTGCAAAGCTGGATCAGCCAGGGCGAAAACCTGCCGATCAGCGCCGAGCAATTGCAGCAGGTATTCAGCGCCGACACACTGAACAGCCTGGCAGAAAAAGCCGGTATCGATCCGGCACAGGCGGGTGAGTGGCTGTCGGCCAATCTGCCGGAATGGGTGAATCAGCTGACCCCGAATGGCTCGCTGTCTGATCTGGGTGGGGTGTTTGAGCAAGGCGTGTCGGCGGTGAAAGATTTTTTCAGCAAGTTTTGATTGCCGCCCTTCTCTGGGCTTTTCTTCTGGTGGCCGGCTTCACCGCCGGCCACCGCGCGCCCGCAAGCGACATGATTCCGGTACAGTAGCAGTCTGGCTTATTTTTTCGCCCTGCCCATGACTGCTGATTCCCCCGCCTCGCCCTCGCTGTTTTCCCGCCAGATGCTGATCTGCGTGTTCACCGGCTTTGCCTCCGGTCTGCCGCTGTATCTGCTGATCAATCTGCTGCCCGCCTGGTTGCGCAGCGAAGGCGTGGATCTCAAGGCCATTGGCCTGTTTGCCCTGATCCAGCTGCCCTACACCTGGAAATTCATCTGGTCGCCGCTGATGGACCGCTTCACCCCGCCATTTTTGGGCCGGCGGCGCGGCTGGATGCTGATCACCCAAGTGGCCTTGATCGCCAGCATGGCCGGCTTTGGCGTGTTTTTGCCGCAGCAGGATATTTGGTCGATTGCCGCGCTGGCGGTGGGCGTGGCGTTTTTTTCCGCCAGCCAGGACATCGTGCTGGACGCCTACCGGCGCGAGCTGCTGCGCGATGCCGAGCTGGGGCTGGGCAACACCGTGCACATCAACGCCTACCGGCTGGCCAGTTTGGTGCCCGGCTCGCTGTCGCTGATTCTGGCCGACCGGCTGCCCTGGCCGTGGGTGTTCGCCATCACTGCGCTGTTCATGCTGCCGGGCTTGCTGCTCACCCTGGCGGTCAGCGAGCCGGCCTTGCGCGCGGCGGCGCCAAAAACCCTGCGCGACGCGGTGGTGATGCCATTCAAAGAGTTTATTTCCCGCCAGGGCTGGCAAGGCGCCGCCTGGGTGCTGGGCTTTATCTTTTTGTACAAGCTGGGCGACAGCATGGCCACCGCGCTGGCCACGCCGTTTTATCTGGACACCGGCTTTAGCAAGACCGAAATCGGCCTGGTGGCCAAGCACGCCGGGCTGTGGCCGGCGGTGATCGGCGGCCTGCTGGGCGGGGCGTGGATGCTCAAGCTGGGCATCAACCGCGCGCTGTGGGTGTTTGGCGTGGTGCAATGCGTGTCGATTCTGGGCTTTGTGCTGCTGGACCAGGTAGGCCCGGATTTGCGCGTGCTGGCGCTGGCGATTGGCTTTGAGGCGCTGGGCGTGGGGCTGGGCACGGCGGCGTTTATTGCCTTTATCGCCCGCAGCACCCACCCGGCGTACACCGCCACCCAGTTTGCCTTGTTCACCAGCCTGGCCGCCGTGCCGCGCACCGTGGCCAACGCCGCCACCGGCTATCTGGTGGATGCGCTGGGCTGGACGCCGTTTTTCTTGTTATGCACTGTGCTTGCCTTACCCGGGATGCTTTTGTTATATAAGGTGGCCCCATGGGGAGACGATCCGCCCGCACAAGAGGCGGACGCCCCAAGGCAATCGCGCTGACGCCTGGTCAGCCGCATACAGACAAAAACCGAGCAAGGACGTCAGGCCTGCCCCATCTGGCGGGCCCGCTGAGGAGGCGGCCGATGCTCGCACCATCGCCCGGCCCATGTCGCCGGGCGTAGAGAGAGACATCAAGATGTTCAACCGACTCAGTGTGGGCAGCAAGCTCAATGTCTTGCTGCTGGCCGCCTTGGCCGGCGTGGCTTTGATCAGCGCGCTGGCCTTGTATTCCAAATATCAACGCATGCTGGAAGACCGTCGTGCGGCCTTGCAGAACATGGTGCAAGTAGCCGTTGGCGTACTGAACTACCACGACCGGCTGGTGCGCGACGGCAGCCTGCCGCTGGCCAGTGCGCAGGCGCAGGCGCGCCGCGCCATCGGTGAATTGCGCTACGCCGACAAAGAGTATTTTTATATCTTCGACATGCACCCGCGCATGGTGCAACACCCGATCAAACCCGAACTCAACGGCCAGGACATCAGCCAGATCCGCGACCCGGACGGCAAGCCGCTGTTCATCGCCATGCGCGATGTGGTGAGCAGCCAGGGGCACGGCTTTGTCGAATACCAATGGCCGCAACCAGGCCAGAGCGCGCCAGTGCCCAAGCTGGCCTATGCCCAGGGCTTTGCCCCATGGGGTTGGGTAGTGGCCACGGGCTTATACCTGGACGACCTCAACGCCGAGTTCCGCCGCGATGCCATGATGTTTGTCGGCAAGATCGTCGGCCTGTCGCTGCTGCTGGCGGCGCTGGTGGTGATGATCAAGCGCGCGCTCACCCTGCCGGTGCGCGCGCTGGTGGAGGCCATGCGCCGGGTGGACGAGCAGCACGACCTCACCTGTCGCGCGCAATTGCACAGCCAGGACGAGCTGGGCACGGTGAGCCGCGCCTTTAATCACTTGCTGGGCAATATTCAGCGCGCTTTTTCTGATGTGTGGGGCGGCAGCGAGCAACTGGCCCACCGCGCCACCCGCTTGTCCGACCACGCCCACCGGCTGGCCGGCGCCTCGGCCGAACAAAACCACGCGCTGGCCTCCAGCGCAGCGGCGCTGGAAGAAATCAGCGCCAGCATCGAAGAAATCGGCGTGATGGCCGACGCGCTCAGCCGCCAGGCCGACGACACCCGCGCGCAAACCGCCCACGGCGAAACCGTGGTCAGCGGCTTGCGCGACAGCCTGGCGCAAGCCGGCCAGTGCCTGCGCGACGAGGTGGGCGTCAGCGCCCGCCAGATGGCCGACAATATGGCCGACATCACCCGCATGACCGCCGAAGTGCGCGAAATCGCCGAGCAAACCAATCTCTTGGCGCTAAACGCTGCCATCGAAGCCGCTCGCGCGGGTGAATCCGGGCGCGGCTTTGCCGTGGTGGCCGACGAAGTGCGCAAACTGGCGGAAAAATCCGCCCATTCCGCCAGCCAGATCGACGGGCTGACCGAGCGCCTGCTGGCCGCCAACAGCGCCATGCGCCAGGCGGTGATCGACAGCGACACCGCGCTGGACGCCAGCGCCCGTCAGGCCGATGACGTCAGCCAGGCCTTGGCCGCCGCCAGCGCCGCCGCCCAGGCCACCCGCCAGCGCAGCGCCGAGATGAACACCGCGCTGAACGAACAAAACCTGGCCGTGCAGCAAATCGCCGACGATATGCAGCGCATTGCCGGCCAGAGCGAAACCCAGCACGCCGTGGTGCACGACAGCGCCGGCGCCGCCCGCGAACTGGAGTCGCTGGCGGTGGAGCTGCGTGGGGCTGTGGGGCGCTTCAAGACGTAATCACACACAGCGGGTTTAGCCCCCGCGCAGCGCGACTGGCCACCGACAGCGCGCGCTGCGCCCTCTTCTTTGCCATCACGCTCCACCCCTGGCGAGCGGGGAGTGCAACCAGTAGCAGATCACCACGATCTGAACCGACTGGCCGGTGCTTAAACCGCAGTACGCTGTGGACACGCCTGGATTCCCGCCTGCGCGAATGACTCGGTGTGGTGCGACGAGAGGTTCGTCGTAGCACATGAACCCTCGTGTTTCAGCGTGACTGGCGACTAGCCGCCAAGCCCCGACACACCCCATGAACAGCCGCTCACAAAACCCTCCTGGCGTTGTTGCACGACCTTGCCGTACTACCCGTACTGTCTGC
>ERZ650302.783-NODE-783-length-17878-cov-44.826011_pt1 | contig 17878 bp, 15 predicted proteins | sample MGYA00376238_ERZ650302 | MGnify/ENA primary metagenome ERZ650302 (study PRJEB26733, sample SAMN07839298) | wastewater metagenome | biome: urban; feature: wastewater treatment plant; material: waste water | place: USA: North Carolina | collected 2016-04-28 ... | reverse complement strand
GGTCGGCGGCAGGTGCTTCAGTTCACCCAGTTTGCCGTTCAGGCCTGCGAACTGGCCAGGCATGCCGGAAACGCCGACGTTGTGGGTGAACGGGGTTGCGGCCAGCAGTTCGACACCGATGTTGTCGGTAGCCATGTACATGAAGTTCAGGCCCAGCTGGGTGTCGCTGTCCAGGGTGGCCTTGGTGCCAGCGACGTCGGCGCCGCCGACTTTCAGCTCGCTGCTGTCTTCTTGCGGATCGACGGTGATGGCGCCGGCACGAACGATGATGTCACCCGCCTCGAAGGCATGCGCCATCGGCGCCGCAACGGCAAGGGCGAGAAGGGATGCGGTCAGCAGGGACTTGCGCATGGTGTGCTCCAATCAGTTTTAGGATGTGTTGGCTGAGTGGATTGTCGACAAGGTCACCTGTGCACTTCTTGACCCAGCTCAATAGCCGGGCCTGTTGTGGGGTTTTGTGCTGCGGCAATCTGGCACACCCCCGGGGGCTTACATCTCGTAGGGATAAATCTTCTCGGCGGCCATCTGGTAGCCGGCGGTGCCCATCTCGCTGCTGTGGCTGCCGACCTTGAGCGGCCCCTCGATCCAGAACGGCTGGTACAGCGCATCCATCAGTTTCTACACCCACCACAAACTCGCTGACAGGCTCATCGGGTACAGGCTCGGTGGCGCTGTGTTTGGTTAACACAAAATGGATGATGTCCCACAGTTTGCCCAAATCTACCAATTGCGCTTGAGGCTGCTCACTCATGCTTTCAAGTAACGCGGTTCGCGCTGTATCAGTGGCATTTTGCAGTTGCTCGAGCAGGGCGTTATCGACCATCAAATATTGTGCGATCATACAATTTCCTAGTTATAAAGTAGCGAGATATTAGCGTAGGGGGATATGACAGTCCTATCACTTTATGTTAAGACGAGGACCACAAGCGAAGATAGTATACCTCATACAGCAAGCGATTTTGACGATGTATTCACTTGAATTGAACCGATTTATTTAGCTGACTTATTTAACTTTAACCGATTAGACCCGCTGACATATTGATTAACGACGCTAAAATTGCAGTATTAAAGAAAAATGATAACACACAATGAATGGTACCGATGATCCGACTTTGCTGGGTGTTGAAGGCGACATCCGCTGTTTGACCAGATGTGCCAATGATGTAGGAAAAATATAAAAAATCCCAGTAGGCGGGGTCATCATCGTTAGGAAAATCTAGCATTTCTGTGTTTTTTTCTTCTTTAAGCAAGAAATACTCGTGGGTATAATGAATAGCAAACATGGTATGAATAAACAACCAAGCCGTCAAAATCGTCATGGCGGTGAGCGCGATATGAAACAGCATCAAAGCGCCTTTGGCGTCCTTGCTTGCGCCCAACTCTACGACAATCGCCAGCATACTGACAATGGCTGCGACAAAAACCAAAATCAGCATTAACACCGTACCTTCGTCTTCAGCATGGGCTTTATCCAAAATTGCATTTTGATCCGCTTTATACATCATCCGAAAAATAGCCAGTAAATACACCCAAAGTCCGATATTCCAAGCTAGCAAAAATTGCGTCACAAACTTCAATTTATCGTAGGCTACCGCCAACGTCCAATCTTTGGGCAATAGACCAACCAGCGTCGATAACCCAAAATACACCACCACCATCGTAGCAAACCCTAACAGTAGACGAGGGCGGCTTTTAAAAAAACGATAGATGTAACCCATCATGGCTGTTTTCTCATAGCGGTTTCCTTATAGCTGTCTACTCCCGGCTGTCTAATCATGGCTGTCTGCGTCGGCTTGTTGGGTGCTTTGATTGTGGCAATTTAGGCGTTAACAGACGAGGTTTTTTGCGCGATTGTGGCGTTGTCGGTGCTGCGGATAAAGGTTGGACACCCAGTCGCTTTAAATCGGCAGATGATAGCGGTATTTGTGTGGATGCGCCAACCGCTAAATTTCCCAAGCTAAAGCCACTCGATGCCATGCGAATCAGTCGCAAACAGGGCAGTCCCACATGGGCCGCCATGCGACGTACTTGACGATTTTTACCTTCAAAAATAGTAATGGCGAGCCACGTGGTGACTTTGCGTTTGGCAATCTTGTCAGGCGCTTGCCAAATATGCTCGGCAATTTGTGCTTCGCTCAGCCGTACAACTTCGGCAGGTAAGGTGATACCGTCTTTGAGTGGCACCCCTGTTTGTAGTTGCTGTAGCTGGGCAGGGCTTGCATCGCCTTCCACCTGTATCCAGTAGGTTTTACCTTGTTGTTTGCCTGCATTGGCTTTGGGTGGATGGGTCAAGGCTTTATTGACTTGTCCATCAGCGGTTAGCAGTAGCAATCCTTCGGAAGTGGCATCTAATCGCCCCGCCACGCGTAAGCTTTTATCGCTAAAATAATCGCTGAGCGTAGCAAAATTGTTATTGTCATCGCTGCGAAATTGGCTGAGTACGCCATAAGGTTTGTTAAATAAAATCAGTGTCGGCATGGTAGAGGATGACAAGTGAGTAAAAAAAAGCTTAAAGCGCATCTAGCAGATAAGTTACCCAGTGTAAACGTTAATCCTGGCTATTGCAATTTGTCTATTGCAACAAAGTCACCGTTATAAACCACACCGCCCAACGCCATACATATTTTGCCAAATTTTGCCAAAGGATAAGCCCGTATTTTTGGGTAAAAACAAGGTATAATAATCCGTTCATAAAACTACAATAATACTAACATATGTCCTATCACTATCAATTTACCAGCGAGTTTGACTGGTACTCACAGACACAGTGGCAGACGCCTGATACGCCCTTTATGCACTTTGATTTTTGGCAAGCGCTAATAGATGCAAAGCTGATTGGTGGGCACAGCGATTGGTGGGTGCAGTATGTGCAGATTGTCGATGGTGGCGCTCAACTGATTGCTGTGATGCCCGTGTTTATCAAAAAGCATCACCAAGGCGAATATGTGTTTGATTTTAGCTGGGCAGAAGCCTTTGAGCGTTATGGTAGAAATTATTATCCAAGATTGGTGACAAGCGTGCCCTTTACACCTGTCACCGGCGAACGGATTTGGGTGGCACAAGGTAAGTCGTTAACCGCGCCATTGTATCAGACCTTGCTGCAAGCGATTGATGAATTGGCGAGGCGCTATCAAGCATCCACTTGGCACGGACTGTTTTTCTCCCCAAAAAATGTCCAAGCGTTGCAAAATGCGCCCGATTTTTGCGAGCGGCTAAGCTGTCAGTTTTTATGGCAAAATCGCAATCTACAGGATAAAAAATGCGCCAATTTTGATGAGTCTTTGGCAACATTAACTGCCAAGAAACGCAAGTCAATTAAGGTGGAACGCCAGAAGGTGCTCAAACAAAATTTAAGTTGTCAGGTTAAAATCGGTGACGATATCACCGAGGCGGATTGGGCGGTGTTTTATCAATGCTATGCCATGACCTATCTGGTGAGAGGACGGCAGCCGTATTTGAACTTGGCATTTTTTAAGCAGCTTGGGCAGACTATGGCAGACAAGCTGATGCTCACTCAAGCGCATAACGCGCACGGTGATATCGTGGCTTGTAGTTTGTTTTTTTTCGATGACGATGCCGCTATCAGCACGTTATATGGTCGCTATTGGGGCTGCCTAGAAGAATATGATTGTTTACATTTTGAGCTGTGTTATTACCAAGGCATTGAGTTTGCTATCAAGCAAGGCTTACGCTACTTTGACCCTGGCACCCAAGGGGAGCACAAGCTGATTCGCGGCTTTTATCCGGTGTTGACTCATTCGCTACACTGTGTCTACGACAAGGTGTTTGCCCCTGCGATTGCCCAGTTTTGCCAAGACGAACAGCACGCTATATTGGCGTACCAAGCCGATGCGATGACCGCGTTACCTTTTAATGACACCTATAAAAGCCAATTTTTTGGTGACGTTGCCGCGCAAGGCACAATACCTGATAATGAGTTTTTGAAAAAATAATGATAAATGTTGGTCTAAACCTAAACCTGGCTGGCGCGTATTTGAGCGCGGCACACAAACAGCAGATACCGCCGAAACTCATCCCTTGGCTGACGTCAACAGGGTCGCTCACCGCCAAATTTGAAGCCTTATCTCAGCATAAACTCATCGTACAGCCGACGTTCGAAGGGCGGCAAACCTTGTCCCTAAGCGAAAAGCGCCAACTGCAGTTACCGCTTGGGGTGAGCCAATCGGCATGGGTGCGCGAAGCCTTATTATTTGGCAAGCCTAATCAAGATGCGTGGGTGGCGGCGCGGTCGGTATTTCCGTTTGCCAGCCTCATTGGTAATGCGCGAAAATTGGCAAATCTGGGTACAACACCGATTGGCTATATACTGTTTCGTCGGCATGGCGCAGTGATGACCAACCGCTGGATTGATTTGACAGCGCAAGGCTGGCGGCGTACCACTCTTTACCACTGGCAAGGCAGGTATTTTTTGATTAGTGAGACTTTTTTGCCAGCATTTGAAAATAATCTTGAATAATGCGACAAATTGCGCCAAATGGCTGGATTATTCACTAAAAAAAACCAAACCATGCTAAACTAAGCAATATTTTTCGGTTTTATCCGCCCATTTTTTGACTCACTTAACAGGAAATTGCCATGTTTAAAAATGTCACTATTCACCAGTTTGACGCTGAACTTGCCCAAGCGATGGACAATGAAGCCAAACGTCAAGAAGACCATATTGAACTGATTGCCTCAGAAAACTACTGTTCACCAGCGGTGATGGAAGCGCAAGGTAGCCAATTGACCAATAAATACGCTGAAGGCTATCCAGGCAAACGTTATTACGGTGGCTGTGAGTATGTTGACGTGGTCGAGCAATTGGCGATTGACCGTGCCAAAGCGCTATTTGGGGCAGATTATGCCAACGTACAGCCACACGCGGGTAGCCAAGCCAACAGCGCGGTATTTTTAGCATTATTAAAAGCAGGTGACACGGTACTTGGCATGAGCCTTGCCGATGGCGGTCACTTGACGCATGGTGCGCATGTAAACTTCTCTGGTATCAACTATAAAGCCGTACAATATGGCTTAAACAAAGAAACGGGCATCATCGACTATGATGAAGTCGAACGCCTAGCCAAAGAACACCAACCCAAAATGATTATTGCGGGTTTTTCTGCTTATAGCCAAGTGGTTGATTGGCAAAAATTCCGTGACATCGCAGACAGCGTTGGCGCATACTTGATGGTCGATATGGCACACGTAGCCGGACTGGTTGCCGCAGGTGTTTATCCAAGCCCTGTGCAAATCGCTGACGTTACTACCACCACTACCCACAAAACCCTACGCGGTCCACGTTCAGGCTTAATCTTGGCAAAAGCCAACCCAGAGATTGAGAAAAAACTCAACTCTGCTGTGTTCCCTGGCAACCAAGGCGGTCCATTGATGCACGCGATTGCGGGTAAAGCTGTGTGTTTTAAAGAAGCGTTAGGCGAAGATTTTAAAGCCTACCAACAACAAGTGGTTAAAAACGCCAAAGCCATGGCAGACGTCATCATGTCGCGCGGTTATGACATCGTCTCAGGCGGCACAGAAAATCACTTAATGCTGATTAGCTTAATCAAACAAGAAATCACCGGTAAAGAAGCGGATAAATGGTTGGGCGATGCCCATATCACCGTCAACAAAAACGCGGTACCAAATGACCCTAAATCACCGTTTGTGACGTCAGGGGTACGTATCGGTACGCCCGCAGTCACTACCCGTGGGTTTGGTGAAGCGGAAGTAAGAGAGTTGGCTGGCTGGATTTGTGATGTGCTCGATAGCCGCGGTGATGAAAAAGTTATCGGCGAAGTACGTGAAAAAGTCCAAGCAATTTGCGCCAAACACCCAGTGTACGAGCAAACAGCTTAATCACCAGCTATTAAAAACCGCTCAAAAAACCGCCTAAGTCGTGCCTCTGGGCGGTTTTTTTATGGCTAATATTCATTGATTGAGACGGCTCAAATGCGGCGCTTTGACCCTCATATATTAGGCACTAGATTTTAAGCTAGGCAAATCGTGGTGTACGAATACCAAAGCGTGATAAGAATTTTTTGACTTTATTACCAAAACTGCGCGTTTCAACTTCAGTGACGGCATCAACGACATGTCGTGCTTGTAATTTTGGTTGATTGACTAACGTTTGGTGATAATCATAAGCGCGCTGAATACTAATTTCTAATAATGATAAATTACTGGGACGCGGTAGGTAGCGATAAACTTGCCCTTTATTGATCAAGTCGATTAAGGTGTGGCTATCGTTGAGTGAGGTGAGTACCAATACCGCTAAATCTGGAAAGCTTTGTTTTAACGCATAAATCACGGGTGAAATATTCTCGCCACCCAAGGACACATCGGTGATTGCCACGCCAAAACGGTCGTTTTCTAGTAGCTCAATCGCTTTTTCTAATGAATTTGCCCAGTGAGTTTCAAACTGGGTGAATTTTTGCTGCATCTGTAAATATACCATCTCACTGCCATGCCATCAATTTGACTCACACGCGACAAAATACCATTCACCGCCTCATTGCCAGTTTCAATGATAGTCTGAGAGGTCAGTTTGGCGACTTCAGGCTTGGCTTGCTGGTCAATGATCCAATACACCATCGCCAAAAACACCAGCAATAATACGCCTAACAGGCGTGAGGTAAGGTTGGAAAAATTCATCATTGTCACTTATCTGTTGGCAAATTGATTGGCTAATTAAATGACCTATTGCATCGCTTAGCGCCCAAGTAAAAAAGCTTACAAACGCTAAAAGCCGCCGTTAACGCAAAATAAAAACGATGGTTTATCTCAATCTCCCAAATTGCGTCATCCTATTGAGAAAATCGATTGCACCATCGTCGGTGGCGGTAGTTTAGTGAGGTTATATGACAAAATGATGAATTATATCGATGGAAGGTAATGAGGCAATCTATAGCAAATTTTGACTGGCATATTTTTAAATTATTAAACTTAAGTTGCATAAAAATTCGGATGAACTGTAGAAAATATCAAGAATTGATCGTTTGACAGGTTGTATATGAGGGATATGAAAAAAACCCTCAATGCTATTGAGGGCTTTACAGTAGGTACGATATAAATTAACTGTATATTAATGAAATTCTTTATCGAGCTCTATCAAACGGTTAATCGCTTTATTCATACCGTGCATGATTTGACCGAGCAAGACTTGTTGTTTGGTCACCACAATCACAATCATCGGCTGGAACTGACTAGGCACGGCGCTAATCATGATTTTACCGTTTTCGGCATCTAGGATGACTGAGCGACAGCCAGTAAGCTGCGCTTCGGCGGTCAATGCCTGTACCAATGCCAAGATTGAGCTGCCGACCGCGGATAATTTGCCGCCATCATAGGTTTTTTGAAAAATTGAATTGACTTCAAAGCCATCGGTTGATGACAACAACACCCCTTCAATGCCACTCGTGGTATGAATGAGTTCGTGCAATACTTCATTAGATAGGGCAATAAATTGCTCACTGGGCTTAATGCGGCTTTCCATTTGAAACAATTGGTCATTCATATTGGTATCCAAATATTTACTAGCGTAACGGGTTTAAAATTGCTGTCGAGTTTTTCAGTCGCTGCGCTCAAGATCTGAGTCAAATGGCTGCGTTCACCGAATCACTCGTTAACGTAAGCCATATACCGTAATTCAATCATGCGCTTACTGCGCTGTCAATTCAAGTGATGCAATTATGGTATCGACCAGTAACAGCACATCTTCTCTTTTTCGCATATCCACTGGGAAAATAGGCAGATTCTTGTTATTGGCAGTCAACCAGTCATGATAAATGCCAAAGTCGCGCTCAGGCATTTTATCAACTTGGCTGATACCCACGACGATGCGACCCGTATAAATTTTACTAAACGTCTCTAAATAATTTGCCAAATCTGCCACAGGGTCTTGAGCGGCATGGTCAATCAAAATAATAACCCCCATCGCCCCTTGCGACAAAATCGGCCAAATAAAGTTAAAGCGTTCCTGACCAGGTGTGCCATATAGACCGATATTGATGCCACCTTCTAGCACCAATTCACCGTAATCCATACCCACCGTAGTCAATGCCTTGGTGTTGATATGAAGGTCGGTATTTTTTACCTCAGTCGACACCACAGGGATATCCGATAAGCTTGCGATGGCTTGGGTTTTCCCCGCACCCATAGGTCCGCTAAAAACGATTTTCAGACGTTGCATGTAGAAAGCCTTACACTTATTGCATTAATATAAATACAATATTAGGAAAAAAATTGCGTTAGTATCATACACGAAACCACGCTGTTAACTAAAAAAATTAATAAATCCCTGATAATACAATCAAATTATCAATCATCTCAATGAAAGATTTACAATCCCAAGCGTCGACGTAGACGTCCTAAAAACCCCATCATGCTACTGTTGCCAGTTTCTTGGATGGGCGGGGTTGAACCTTGTGACGATGTAGCACTCGCTGAGATAGGTTCAGGCTCTGTGGTACTATTATTCCAAGTACTATTGTGGGTAGTTGAAATACTGGGCAAGGTAGTGGCTGACAATTCTGCCATAGCACGGCGGCTAAGGATTTCATCGAGTTTTGATTGAGGTTTGGCAGGCGCGGGTGGCTGATGTTGGGTTTGGGCTGACTCAGGTTGGTTCACAGGCGCCGTGGGTGGTACCGTAGCAGATGCAGCAGGTTGTTCAACAAAAGCCGGTTGCGCACTGGACGTAATTGGCTGCGGCTCAGTCTGGGTGCTTTCAGCTACTGTCATTTGAGCGGGTGACATTTTTGGCAGTGATATTTCTGCTGATGACATGGATTGAGTCACTGGCTGGCTAATCGTTTTACTATTGAGCTGAGCGATAGTTTGCTGATAGACCGAAGAAAGCAACGCACCTGCGACAAATAAGCCAATGAGTGTTTTTTTGACTTGGGGTAGCGAACATTGGCTGCGTGCTACCAAGTCATCAATCGTTAATGAACGAGCTTCTAGTACACATTGGATTTTAAGATGGTCGTGTTGGTCGGCATCATGGGTGGGTTTTACCCACCTGTCTATATGGTAGTTGATGTGCGAATCTAGCAAACCTTCGAATTTTTGACCATGTGTGCTAGCCAAGTCCCATAGCCATTGCACCAAATTTGTCGCAGTTTTGACATCTAGCTGCTTGGCAGCCGCATCATCAGCAAGCGAGATAATCCAAGGCTGATTGAACGAGATGTGATCAGAAACCTGCCAAACCCGTTGCTGTTTTGGATTGATATAGGCAAATAAGGTGCCAGCAGGGCTTTTGATACTCAATACTTCATTATGGCGCTGGGCGATCTGACTAAAAATCTTGGCAAATCCGATTAAATACTCATCATTGACAGTGCCATTAGCGGTGGTTGATGATGCCATCGACTGGCTAGATTCGGCAAGTTGATTAGGCGCATTGTGGGTATGACTAGTTGTAACAGCTGAAGCTTGCGCAGACTGTGCAACACCAAATGATGGATTGGCAACTTGAGCAGGCGGATTTGAAGCTACGCGCTGGTTGGCTGTAGCTGATTGATAAGCGTCAACGGCATCAGCGGTGAGTTTAGCGGCAGTGGATACCTTATTGCTGACAGATACACTAGACAAAAACGGCAGCTTTGAAAACAACCACTCACTCAGCGGCTCCAAATCTTTGAGCGGCAACACCAATAAATCTTGCGATAAATAGCCGTTTTCCGTCTCACTACGAGCGGTATAAATAGTGGCCGTATTGGGTTTGCTACTAATTAACTTTTGAACGCTTTCAGCATGACGAAAATCATGATTGACCATAAATAAATCAATTTGCTGATTGTTCGCTGATACCCATTCAAGGTCTGCTTCTAGTCTAAGCAAGATGCGTAGATAGCCTTTTAGCATCACTTGGTCGCCAGGCTTGATGCCAACCAAAGCAATCCGCATCACTTTTTTTAGACGATCTGAGGCAGACGTGACATTCATTCAGTAAACTCTCCAACAGCTAGCGAATTGATATTTACACAACTAAAACGCCATCAAGCATCCTTGCAATAAGTTAACGTAACCCTTGGTGAAATGGCTACGTTAAGTGGCTATTATTATTGCAATTTTTGATGATGTAGCAAATAAATGTCGTCTAAAACTAGCGGGTTATCTAGTGGACTATCTAGCGGGATATAAAGTTGAGATTTTAGCAATATTCCTATGATTAAGGTAGGTTACATATCTATTATTTATGCCTTTCATACCAATTCTGACAGCCCCAAAAACAATACAAAACTAAAAAAAACGCTTTTATCATTGGCTTGGTATTATTGATAGGCAAAAAATCGGTTTAACGACAATTTTTAGCAGGCGCGGTGACTTTCACAGTGACTTGTACATTTGCCAGTGCAAATAGCGATTGCACTTGCTTTTGGGCATTATCATTGGCAGTTTGTAGAATGCCCGAGCGGCAAGCGGATGTCAGCACTTGGTTTTTGCCGGCTACTTGCGCTTGGTTAAATATTTGCGGGTCGGCTTGTACCATGCCAAAAGCCCCTGTTTGAATATCATACACTTCAATGTTATCTAAATAACTATCCAAAATCTGCGCAGCGGGCAAGGTAATACTGACATGGCTACCATCTGGGGTCACTTGTACATCAGTGGGTTTTAGTTGATTTAAGTCAATGCCCGCGGTCACCCGTCCATGAGCGACAAACAGCCCCTTTTGTTGATCTTGCCACAGGGCGTACCAATTGCCCTCTTTTTGGCTAGTGATAACGGTATCGACATTATAGGCCACGGTTTGTAGTCGATTGAGGCTTTGAATCTTAGTGACCACCCCTTCGCGGGTTAAAACCTCAACTTTTTTAGGGGTATTTGCTTGTTGCCATTGCAAAAATAGCCAACCCGCCACCGCAATCACCGCCAGTAAAAATAAACTCACCCAAAAAGAAATCGGCTTTTTGTTGCCCGATGGGGGCGGTTCTGGCAAGTTTGTAGTCGGTTTTGCCTCAGGTGATGGCGTGGAAGACGAAGTGGGGAGTTGGGTCATATAGCCATTCCTAATGGTTTATTTAATAGTGGATGCTATTTTGTATGGTTATGACTCGCCATAATTTCAATGTAGCTAGTTTAAATAGCCAATGGGTATGACCAAATTGTCATAATTATTGTCATAATTTATAAAAATGCTAAGTCCAAAAATGCTAAGTTCAAAAATGCTAAGTCCAAAAATACGGCATCGACTTGGCAAAAATTAAAAAAACTATTGCACCACCCAGTGGCATAAAATAAGATAATCGGTTTACCAAATAGTCTATCCATTCTCGTTTTTTTCTTATTTCAAGCCGTACAAACAAGGTGTGCCATGCGAGCCAGTCAATTTACTTTTGCAACGTTAAAAGAAACCCCAAGTGATGCTGATATCATCTCCAGCCAATTAATGCTCCGTGCAGGGATGATTCGTAAATCTGCGTCGGGTCTCTACACGTGGCTACCGATGGGTCTAAAAACCTTACAAAAAGTCAAAAAAATCATCCGTGAAGAGATGGATGCCATCAACTGCCAAGAGCTGCTAATGCCTGTGGTGCAATCGGCCGAGCTTTGGCAAGAATCAGGTCGCTGGGAAGCCTATGGTCCTGAACTGCTGCGGTTTAAAGACCGTCACCAACGCGACTTTGTGTTAGGTCCAACGCATGAAGAAGTGATAACCGATATCGCCCGTAACTTGCTAAAAAGCTATAAACAGCTCCCTGTGAGCTACTACCAAGTACAAACCAAATTTCGTGACGAAATTCGCCCACGCTTTGGGGTGATGCGTTCACGTGAATTTATCATGAAAGATGCCTATTCGTTTCATATCGACCAACCCTCATTACAGCGCACCTATGATGATATGTACCGCGCTTATCATAATATCTTTACCCGTCTTGGGTTAGATTTTCGTGCGGTGCAAGCCGATACCGGCTCGATTGGTGGCTTTGCGTCGCATGAGTTTCAAGTCCTAGCGGGCAGTGGTGAAGACGATATTGTATTTTCAGATAGCTCAGATTATGCTGCCAATATTGAGCTTGCTGAAGCGGTGGCGGTCGGTGAACGTGCTGCCCCAACGCAGGACAAAGCCGATGTCAGCACGCCCAATATGCCAACCTGTGAGCAAGTGGCTGAGCATTTAGGCTTGCCATTATCACAGACGGTCAAAACTTTAATCGTCGAAGGTGAATCTACCGAAGAAGGTAAAGTTCCCTTAGTCGCGTTAGTGTTACGGGGCGATCATACCCTAAATGAAATCAAAGCCGAAAAATTGGCGCAAGTCAAAGCCCCACTCACCATGGCGAGCGAAGAGGCGATGCAAGCGGCGGGCCTGCACAAAGGGTTTATCGGGGTGTTTGATTTGAATATGCCAGTGATTGTAGATCGTGCTGCTGCGGTGCTATCAGATTTTGTTAGCGGTGCCAACAAGCCAGATTTTCATACCACAGGCGTCAACTGGGAACGTGATGCGTCCATCACCGAAATTGCTGATATCCGCAACGTGGTAGCAGGCGACCCAAGCCCAGATGGACAAGGCACTTTACAAATCCGCCGCGGTATCGAAGTTGGTCATATCTTCCAATTGGGTGACAAATACGCCAAAGCATTAAACTGTGCGGTGATGGGCGAGCAGGGCAAACCTGTCATTACTATGATGGGCTGTTATGGTATCGGCGTGACCCGTATCGTCGCTGCGGCAATTGAACAAAATCACGATGACAATGGTATCATTTGGAAAACCAGTAGCACAGGTGAGAGCCTTGCGCCATTCACTGTGGCGATTGTACCGATGATTAAAGGCAAAATGAAAGATGCTCTAGACCCAGCGAAAGGGGACAAAGCAATGCAGCTTGCCGAAGCGCTTTACACTGAGCTAAAAGCCCAAGGTGTTGATGTGCTACTTGATGACCGAGACGAGCGTGCGGGGGTAAAATTCGCCGATTTAGAGCTCGTTGGTATTCCCCATCGTATTGTTATCTCAGAGAAAAATATCAGCGAAACAGGTGAGGTGAAATACGAATATGTCAATCGCCAAGACGGCGAAAAACAATTGCTCACTGCTGAGGAATTAACCCAACTGTTTAAAGACACTCAATTGATTGGCTAACACAACAACTTACCGCTACAAACGATTAGGTTTGATAGATGATTTGAGTCGAACATTTACACGTTTTGTATGGTGTGGAAAAACTGACAGTGCTAAGATGGGCTGTCAGTTTTTTCTGTTTATCGCTTCATTAAATAGAGTAAGGAAAGTCATGCAATACAAACAACTTACCGCCAGTGTATTTGCCCTGTTGATGGGTGGGGCGATACTGGGACAAAGTTACCAAACCGCCATTGCAGCATCGACGAGCGTCGGACAGATCAATAACGAGCAGCGGCAGGTGACTCGGCAAGTCGCAGCGTTGTTGGATCGTAGCCATTATCTAGATAAAAAAATGGACGCGGCAACGGGCAGGCAAATTTTAAGCGACTATTTTGATGCGCTTGACCCCAATCATAGCGTGTTTTTGCAGTCCGATATTGATGAATTTACCCAAAAATATGGCAATAGTTTTGCCGATTATCTCAAACGCGGTGATTTAAAAGCCGGTTTTGAAATCTATCAGCGTTTTATTGAGCGCTCAAAAGCGTATTACAGCTTTGCCGATAGCTTGTTAAAATCCCCTGTGAGCTTACAGAGCAATGAAACGGTCATTATGAACCGTGAAAAATTGCCACGTTTTAAAACCGTTGCCGAGCAACGCGATTTTTGGCGCAAACAGCTGACCTACCAGCTCATTGGCATGACCATCAATCAAGATGAAGACAAAAACAAAGACAAGTTTTTGCAAGAAAATGCCGATAAATACAACGCCAGTGATTTAGTCAAAAACGAAACGCGCTCACCAAGCCAAGTGCTAGACCAGCGTTTAAAGCGCCAATATGCGCAGCTACAGCGTATCGATAGCGACCAAATCGTTGAAACCCTGTTAAATGCAGCGATGGCAGCCTATGACCCGCACAGTAATTATTTTGCCCCCGTGCAAGCCAATGAGATGCAAATCCAATCGACCCTTGAATTGGTCGGTATCGGCGTCTCGATTCAGCCCGATCGCAAGAATCCTGACTACACCCGTATTATCAGCTTAGTTGATGGCGGACCTGCCGCTCGTTCGGGTCAAATCAAACCCAATGACTTAATCATCGGCGTATCCACTGAAGATAAAGGCATGGTCGATACCGTCGGTTATTCGACACGGGAAGTGGTGAACCTCATTCGCGGTAAAAAAGGTTCATCCGTCACCGTGCGCGTCAAAGCGCCTAACACCCCAGACAGTAGCGCGCGTAATGTCACCCTCATACGTGACGTGATTAAGCAAGAAGAGTCGGGCGTCACCCATCGGGTGATTAGTGTCAAAGATAAAAACGGACAAGCCAAAAAAATCGGTGTGCTAGAAATCCCAAGTTTTTATCTGAACTATAAAGCCCGCCGTGCGGGAGAAGACTATCGTAGTGTCAGCATTGATACGGAAAACGCGTTAAAAGCCTTGAACCAGCAAAATATTGATGGCTTGGTGGTAGACCTGCGTGATGACCCCGGTGGCTCACTCGATGAAGTTGCCAAAATGATTGGCTTGTTCGTCAAGTCAGGTCCGCTGGTACAGATTCGTGATAATCGCGGCAATATCCAAGTGTATGAAGACGAAGACAAAGGTAAGCAGCTGTATACAGGCCCGATGAGCGTACTCATTAACCAAGGCTCGGCGTCAGCCAGCGAGATTTTTGCCGCAGCGATTCAAGATTATGGTCGCGGTCTGATTGTCGGTAGCACGACCACAGGTAAAGGCTCAGCGCAAATTCAGCTTGATAACCTTGCCTTAGGGTCAGCAACGTTAACCCAGCGCAAGTTCTACCGTATCACTGGCGGCAGTACCCAAAATAAAGGCGTGGTACCCGATGTGCGCTTGGTCAATATCTATGAAGGCATGGAGTTTGGTGAACGTAGCATGAAAAACCCACTGGCATGGGATACCATTCGTGCCGCGCCGTACCAACCTGCGGGCAACTATTCCCGTGAGACCTTGCAATCGCTCAATGCCTTGTCACAGCAGCGTCAAGCAGCCAATGCCCAGTTTGCTTATCTAAGCCAACTCAACAGAATCCGTAATGAGGAAGATGATAAGAAACCTGTCAAATTAGACATCAATGACCGCCGTACTTTCCGCAAAAACATTGAGGCAAAAATGTTGGCGGCAGAAAATGCGAGACGCCAAGCCAATGGGGAAAGCCCCTATAGCACATGGACAGCGTACCAAGCTGCACAAGATGCAGAGTTAGAAGTCCGTAGCCGTCTAAAACAAGCTGAACGTCCAAAGCTTCCTGAAAGTGAAGCATTTGTGATTGAAGCGGCTAATGTCATGCTTGATGCACAGACCGCCAACAACCAGCGCCCCTAATGGCAAAATGCGTGTAAGCAAAAGCTTACATGCATTGACGTTTGTACCACTGTTACCGAATGGTAAATTTTGTAATAATACATTCAACGGCACAGGGATGGTTCTCAAGGATTGAGATAGGGACAGAATTGCCAATAAAGGAATGGTTTATCGTAGTATTAAGGAATGATGCTTGATAAACACGTGGAGTGAGACTTAGGACGAGTCAAGAAATTCACTACCAGTTAGTAAGGACCTTAAGGATGAGGTCAGTGATGCTAGGATAGCAGGTAAAAAAGCCATATCAGATGATATGGCTTTTTTACTTTGGAGGCGGGGTTAATCTATTCTAGAAACGATAGTCATGACGGGTTGACCAGTCGTCGATTTCTTTTTCTACCACATCTTCGGCGCGGCCATAACGTTCTTGAATTTTACCTGATAGCTTTTGGCGATTACCTTCCAATTGGGTAATTTCATCATCCGTTAAGTCACCCCAAGTTTCTTTTACAATGCCTTTAACTTGTTCCCATTGACCTTTAATTGTATTCTCATTTATGAGTATTATCCTTTGTTATACTTAGTTTGATTGATTATCACTAAAAATACCTACCCAATGATAAGTCGTCATTGCTTAGTTGTTATTGACTATTGGCTATACGACTAGTATGCCAAAATTTAGCGCAAAGTGTGTGGTAAAAACCGTAGTAAAGCATCAAAAAACGTAACTAAATCAATGATTTTGTAAATAATATCAATCTTTTCTTACCCGGTAGATAATAATTTTACACCCTAAACTACTTAAAATTTTACACAAAAAAAGAAGGCTATAAATATAGCCTTCCATTTAATCTGTCCAAGCTTGCTGAGCTTTAAGGGTGACTTAGTGGTGATGACCGCCTGCACCGTGTACATGACCGTGTTGCAACTCTTCATCTGATGCATCACGAATGCTTGTCACTTCTACATCAAAATGAAGTTTTTTGCCCGCTAAAGGATGGTTAGCATCAACAATCACTTTGTCCTCTTGTACATCTTTCACAGTGACTAACATCACATGACCGTCTTCAGTTTGCGATTGGAACTGCATACCTGGTTGGATATCTTCGACACCTTGGAAGTTTTCGCGTGGGACTTCTTGTACTGCCGCATCATCAAATTCGCCATAAGCGTCTGCAGGTTCAATGCTTGCAGTAAATTTGTCACCCACTGATTTGCCCGCCAATTGTGACTCAAGACCTGGAATAATGTTTTGGTAGCCATGTAGATAGGCCAATGGTTGACCTTCAGGTGATTGGTCAATCACATTGCCTTCGTCATCTTTTAATGTATAGTTAAATTCAATTACTTTATCATTAGTAATGAGAAGAACGGTTTCATTTGTATGCTTAGTAAGGTTTTGGTCAATGAGATAAATATCTTGAAAAGTACTAAAATACTGCTTAGTTTCTACGTTGGTAAGAAGTAATTGGTCTTTAATACACTTTGCTATACCTATTAAAGCATTTGAAACATCTTCTTTTGATTTTAATTCTCTTGACAGTTCTTCAATAGCTTCCTTATTTCCTTCTATTAATAGAAATATATACTGTATAACTGTATGTAACGCCTTATAATAGATTATCTGAAACTCAGCTTCTTCAATAAACTTATAAAATGCTGACTTTTCCTTCATGCCTGCATCTTTTAAGGATTTTAAATATTTAGCATCATCGCCAATGATATCTTTATTACTTACTGGTAAATCATTAAAAAAATTATTAGTATGTTTACAATCTTCTAAAGCCAATTTTTTAATTTTAAGCTGAGTTTCTTCTATATTAGATTTGCTTAGCTTTTTATCGGAATTAACAATAACATCTGTAATTTCATCAATAAAATAATTAATAACAAATTGATTATAAAATATATTTTTTTCTAATTGAGATATATAATATTCAGTATTGCTTTTATCTTTAGAAAAAAAGTAATCTAAATCTTGTTTATAAAATTTTATCATTCTATCTGGATGGGAAAGATTGGAATCTAAGAGGGCATTGAGTAGATTTTGTACAGGATTAGGCGGCATAATAGTTTTCTCCGAAAAATTTTATCAATTATAACTTATATTAGTGTTGTTAACATTAAAACTTTAAGAAACTCAAAAAGTATAATTAATTTTAAAATGGAATTGCAACTAAAAGAGAAGAATGTTTACAAACAATGGTTGTTATCTATACAGTTAATGTACTTTGAATAGATAAGTATACTTAAAAAAATTTAAGCTTCCCTGATATTCATTATATGTAAGGTTAGTCAAAAAATTTACATTATAAGATAATTTAGTTAAGTCACTTTTATACTTATAATGGACAATTATTGTTAAGTAGTATTTTATGAGTTACTAATATTAAATTTACACCCAACCGCGGTCAGTCAAAATGCGTTTGATTTGGGCATAAATCACTGGCGCACTGATCAGTCCCGCCAAC